>JACCDX010783636.1_pt1 | contig 11531 bp, 8 predicted proteins | sample 7449681 | NCBI WGS metagenome assembly JACCDX01 (sample SAMN15323450, study PRJNA562643) | freshwater metagenome | isolation source: river surface water | place: USA:Blue River Watershed | collected 2017-08-18 | reverse complement strand
ATTTATAGTTATATGTTTAATATTTTCATTTTCTAAATTATTTTCCATTTATAATTATTTATAATAAATATATTAAAAATAAACTAACAAATAACATATTTAAAAAAACTAAGTTAAAATCAATTTAATATATATATTTATATGGATAATATAATTTTAGAAGAACAACAAAATGAAAATAATTATAAAACACTAAAATATAAGACACCTATTAATAATAATTATGCATGGATGGAAAATAATAAAACAAATAATATAGAAAATTTAGAAAAATTTTTAGAAAATGAAAAAGTTTTAAATGCAGCTGAACCTTGGAATAAACTTGATAAAACAGCAAAAATAAAAAAACTTGTAATATTTTCACAAAAATATTCTAATGAAAATAATTTATCAAATACAGAATTATCATTATTAATTAATTTTTTAAAGGATTGTCTTGATAGAAAAAAACTACAAAGAGTTAAGGATGTTAAATACGATTTAGAAACAGGAGAAGTTAAAGAAATACCTGCACTAACATTTAATAAAAATAATAATAATTTTACTCTAAGAGTTTTAGATAAAAAAACTTCAACAATAAGAGGATTAGCCCCAAAAAAGAAACAAGGAACAATTAAAAAAACTAATAATGATAACGATAGTGATAGTGAAAATGACGAAAATTAACTATAAAATTGATTTATTTATAATATAAAAACAAATTTATATATTATAAATAATATGAAATTAGAAGATTTACCAGATCTTAAAGATGAATTAGATACTATTATATGTAAGGAAGAACCAAAATTCTTTTCAGATGAAGAAAGTTTAGAGTTATATGATACATGTTTTCATATTATGGAAGAATTTATTAAAAATAATACTAAATTATTTTCCGAAGAAGATTTTGAAGATGAATTTTTATATAATATTGAAGAATTAATGCATTCACATTTTGATTATGATGTATTTTATACTGAAGAAGCACAAGAAGAAATGGAAGAAATTATTTGTCAAGCAATGGATGATTTCTTTAAAACTTATATTCCTCCACGTTCATATGAACAATCATTAATTATTGAAGAACCCGATTATGAATTTATTAATGAACAAATAAATTATCTTCGTTCTAAACCTCAACCACAACAACGAACTAAAGAATGGTACGAATTTAGATATAATCTTATTACTGCATCAAATGCATGGAAAGCTTTTGAAAATCAAACCACACAAAATCAACTAATATATGAAAAGTGTCAGCCACTAAATAATTTTACTATTATATCAGAAGATACAGATGTTAATGAAGTTGAAGTTAAATTAGTTAATATTAATACAACATTACATTGGGGACAAAAATATGAACCACTTTCAGTTAAAATTTATGAGTATATTTATGATACAAAAATTGAAGACTTTGGTTGTATTCAACATGATAAATATTCCTTTTTAGGTGCATCACCAGATGGAATAAATATTGATCCTAATTCTAAACGTTATGGTCGTATGTTAGAAATTAAAAATATTGTTAATCGTGAAATTAATGGAATACCTAAAAAAGAATATTGGATACAAATGCAATTACAAATGGAAGTTTGTGATCTTGAAGAATGTGATTTTTTAGAAACAAAATTTATAGAATATTCTAATGAAGAAGAATTTATACAAGATACATTAGATGAAGTATCTATTTTAAATGATACAGAAGAAGAATTTATTGATCATTATTTATCAAAAGATGATAAAATGAAAGGAATAATTCTTTACTTTCATACTAAAGAAGGAAAACCATTATATGTTTATAAACCACTTGATATAGTATATCCAGATGATGTTAGTAAGTGGATCGAAGAAAATATTGATTTATATGAATCATCAAAATATTGTCACATATTTATGAAAACAATATATTGGAAATTAGAACATATTTCATGTGTTTTAGTTACTAGAAATAGAGAATGGTTTAATAATGCAATACAAGAATTAGAAGATTTATGGAAAATAATAGAAAAAGAACGTATTACTGGTTATGAACATAGAGCACCTAATAAGAAAGACAAAAAAGATTTAAATATATTAGATCTAAATGAACAAACAAATAATAATGGATGTTTATTAAAATTTATTAAATCATCTGATAAAATTAATGTAATTAAAACAAACTAAATATATTATTAATTTTGACCAAATATATTTTCATACATTTCTTTAAAATGTTCAGAAGTTTCAATAGTTTGATTTATATTTGTTTCGATAATATTTATATCTCTTTCTATATTTGCTATTTTACGTTGTAACTCTATATCATTTTTATTTTTTGTTAGTTCATTATTTCTTTTATCTCTCATTTTATAAAGAAATCCCAATATTTTTTGAAGTTTTTTATCTGTTATTTGACATATAATATGCTTCTTATATCCTTCATCTTCTTTATTAACTATTTTAATTATTTTATTTTCTAAAATAGATGACAAATCGATAATCATAGGTAAATTATTTTCCTCTCTGAAACAATTTGAATAATAACCTCTTAAACTTTTATCTTCTTGAAATCCAAATTTTGTATATAAACATAATGCACTTATATTTTCATATGATGCACTCATTTCTAATAAACCAATTTTTTCTATTGGAGTTTCTTGGTTTAAGTTAATTGGATATAATTTAATTTTATTAAAATCTGGTGGTAAATTTGGATGATTAATAATAGTATATAAATAACAACCAACTAACAAATGACCTTGTTCTAATGCACAAATTAATTTTAAACAATACACATTAGGATATTTTGCACATTCTCCTCTTTGAACAACCAAAAATCCCTTTATCATTTCATTTATATTGTTAGTTTGTTTATTTATTAAAAAACAAATATCATAATTTGGATATTGTTTTGGATTTGTTCCTCTTTCCACAGTTTCTATAGTATATGCCTCCCCCATATTTTTACAAACTAATTTTGGTAAAAGTTCTTGTAATAAAGATATTTTATTTTCATCACTATCGTTATCTATTTCATCCATTTTTAAAAGTATTTGTTCTAAATTTACTATTGTTAGTTTATTATTGTTTATTTTTTCATTATATTTATTAATAATTCTTTCCGTAAAAAATGTTCCAATTATTTTATTTGGTTTTATAATTAGTGTTTGTTTTTTTAATTGTGGTCCCATATCATTTTTTTCTTCTCTAAATCGTTTATTTATATTCATTTAATATTAATTTATACTAATATTAAATTTTGTTAGTTTAATACAATATATTTTCATTAGTAGGAATTGACCAATATAATATATTAGGTTCTGTTCTAAAATAACCTACTCTTGCTCCCGGTCCTTCTTGAGCTTCAGGCAAAGGTTTAATTTCGTTAGATGGAACTTTTGTATCATGATATAATGCACCACACATTTCCGGACGTGTACATGTTCCTATATCTGGATTTTTAAAATACTTAAGATTATTGGTTATTTGCTTAAATGATGGTAAACTAAAAGTTGGATATTTCCACCACATATCTGAAGCACTATCATGTGATACTTCATTTTTACCTATTAAAGGATAATCATCTAATATTGCTTGACTAACAGCTTTGGGATAATCTCCGGTAACATCATTTATGTTAGTATAACCTTCAGACATTTTAATAAATTTTGCTAAAAATAATGCTAAAATCATAATAATTAATAAAAATAAAACACTTCCTTTAAAAGTATTAGACATATCTTATATATTAGTTTTATAAAAAAAACTAACATTTACAATAAACTAACTTAAAGCTAAACTAACATATATAATAATAATGTCAGACATTAATAATATGTATGTAACCAAACGTAATGGTCAATTAGAAGAAATTGCGTTTGATAAAATTCTTAATAGAATTAAGAAATTAGGACAAGAAGCAAACATTCATATTAATTACCAGCAACTAACAATGAAAGTAATTGATCAGCTTTATGATAAGATTTCTACAACTAAAATTGATGAATTAGCAGCTGAACAATGCGCAACTATGTCAGCAAATAACCCTGATTATGGAATTTTAGCTGGACGTATAGTTGTATCTAATCATCAAAAAAACACACATTCATCATTTATACAAACAATAAATGAATTATATAATTTTACTGATATTCATGGAACACATTCTCCACTAATTGATAAACAACTTGTTAAAACTTTAGAAATATATGGATCACAAATAGAAGAAGAAATAAATTATGATCGAGATTATTTGATTGATTATTTTGGATTTAAAACTTTGGAACGCGCATATCTTTTTAAAATAAATGGAAAGGTTGTTGAAAGACCTCAACACATGTGGATGCGTGTAGCAATTGGAATACATATGTTTTCTCAAGATAAAACAAAAATGTTAGATGAAATTAAAGAAACATATAATTTAATGTCACAAAAATACTTTACTCATGCAACTCCAACATTATTTAATGCTGGAACTCCTAGACCACAATTATCAAGCTGTTATTTATTAGCAATGCAAGAAGATAGTATTTCTGGAATATATGATACATTAAAAGATTGTGCATTAATCTCTAAATTTGCAGGCGGCATTGGTTTACATATTCATAATATCAGAGCAAAAGGTACACATATACAAGGTACAAATGGCACTTCAAATGGAATTGTACCTATGTTGCGTGTGTTTAATAATACTGCTCGATATGTTGATCAATGTGTTCATCCGGATACTTTAATATCAACTAAAAATGGATTAATCCCAATAAAATATGTTGTTGAAGATTCCACCGAAGTATATAGTTATCCAATAAATGATGAAATAAATTTTTCAAAAGAAATATTTAATAGAATGAATGAATTAGACGAAAATGATTATAGTTATATTTCATATGACCCAAAAATAACATGTACATTTCAAAAAATTAAAAAAATTATAACACATAATTTTTCCGGATTAATTTATAACATAGAAATGGGACCATTTTTCAAATATGATGATACACCTATAAATACTAGGTCAGTTAAAATAACAGATAAACATCCTATTTTATGTAAGGTTGATAATAAACTAAAATGGATTGAAGCTGAAAATATTACCACAGGACAAAAATTATTTGGAGATTATATTGTAACATCAATAAAAACAGAAGAATATAATGGTTTATTATATGATTTAGAAATGAAAGAATATCCCAATTATATGTCTAATGGTGCTTTGTTGCATAATGGAGGAGGGAAACGCAATGGATCATTTGCTATATATTTAGAACCATGGCATGCGGATATTTTTGATTTCTTAGATTTAAAGAAAAATCATGGAGATGAAGAGCTTAAAGCACGTGACCTTTTTTATTCTTTATGGATCCCCGATTTATTTATGGAACGTGTTAAACAATCTGATGGCAAATGGTCATTAATGTGTCCGCATGAGTGTCCTGGTTTAAGCGATGTTTATGGTGATGAATTTGTTAAATTATATGAAAAATATGAACAAGAAGGTAAGGCAAGAAAAACGATAGTTGCTCGCGATTTATGGTTTGCAATTTTAGACGCCCAAATGGAAACAGGCACACCATATTTATGTTATAAAGATGCTGCAAATAAAAAATCAAATCAGAAAAATCTTGGCACTATAAAATCGTCTAACCTTTGCTCGGAAATTGTGGAATACTCTGATGATAAGGAAACAGCAGTATGTAATTTAGCGTCAATTGCATTACCTGCATTTATAAATCAAGAAACAAAGCAATTTGATTATAATAAGCTACACGAAGTTGTAAAAGTAGTAACCAATAATTTAAATAAAGTAATAGATATTAACTTTTATCCAACAGAAAAAACAAGACGCAGTAATTTACGTCATAGACCCATTGGAATTGGTGTACAAGGTTTAGCTGATGCGTTTATAATGATGGATATTGCATTTCATTCGGAAGCAGCAAAAGAAGTAAATAAATTTATATTTGAAACTATTTATCATGCAGCTTTAGAAAAGAGTAATGAATTAGTTTTACAAAGAATTCATGATTTGTCTAATAGTGAATACGTTACAGATATATTTAATGAATATGAATTAGAATTATATCAAAAATCAGCACCATATTTTTGTGCATACAGTACGTTTAATGGATCACCCGCTTCACAAGGCTTACTTCAATTTGATTTATGGAATATAGAACCAACATCAGGAAGATATGATTGGACCAAACTAAAACAAAATATAATTAAATATGGATTAAGAAATTCATTATTAGTAGCACCTATGCCGACTGCATCTACATCACAAATTTTAGGTTATAATGAGTGTTTTGAACCATTTACAAGTAATTTATATAGTAGACGTACATTAGCTGGAGAATTTATAGTTGTAAATAAATATTTAGTAAATGATTTAATTAAATTAGGAATATGGAATGAACAGATTAAAAACAATATTATATTAAATAAGGGTTCAGTACAACAACTAACAATGATACCACAACAGTTAAGGGATAAATATAAAATTGTTTGGGAAATACCAATGAAACATGTAATAGATATGGCAGCGGATAGAGGAGCATTTATTTGTCAAAGTCAAAGTTTAAATCTATGGATGGAAGATCCGGTATATGGTAAACTAACATCAATGCATTTTTATACTTGGGAAAAAGGATTAAAAACAGGAATTTATTATTTAAGACGTAAGGCAAAGCATCAAGCGCAGCAATTTACTATCGAACCGGAAAAAAAGCAAACTAACAAAAAAGAAGTAGAAGAAGTATGTGAATCATGTAGTGCTTAATAAATTATAATTTAATAATTATTTGCTTTTGTTTTCTAGAAGTATTTTTTTTTGTTTTTCTTTTAGTTGTTTTTTTTCTATTTATTTTTCTTTTAGCAGTCTTTCTTTTAGCAGTCTTTTTTTTTGTTATTTTTCTTTTAGCAGTCTTTTTTTTAGCGGTCTTTTTTTTTGCAGATTTTTTAAGACTTTTCTTTTTTTGTTTTAAAACTTCTTTGGTTTTTTTAATTACTTTCTTTTCTTTTTCCATAGCTAATCTTTCAAGACGTAATGCACGCTTTTCTTTTTCTAAAGCTTCTTTTTCTAATTTTTTTCTTTTTTCTTCTCTTGTTTTTTTTGTTTTTGCAATACTTTTTTTAATTGCTTTTGTTCCTTTTTTAAAGACAGATTTTAAACGTTGAAATATTGTTTTATTTTTTCTTGTTTTTACTGGACTAACATATGATGTCGATGATGATGCTAAAGAAGAAGTTGTTGAAGATGATGGTTTAACATAAGTTCTTGGTTTTCTGGAACGACTTTGGGTTTTTTTTGATAATCCAAAAGACAATTTCATTTTATCATGCATAGATGATGCAGATAAAGATTTTGTAGCGCTCTTTTTAGGCCACCAAACACTTGCCTTTTTAAGAACACTTGTTTTTTTTGCTTTAGGTGAAATTTTTTTTAAAGATTTAGGATACCATAAATTTCTTGGACTAATTTTTTTAGGCAATGAACTTGCGCTTCTAATGCTATTTGCTTTAGAACTTGAACTGCTGCTTCTTCTAGGACTACTTACACTTCTAATACTGTTAGCTTTAGAACTTGTTCTGCTTCTTCTTCTAGGACTACTTACACTTCTAATACTATTAGCTTTGGAACTTGATCTACTGCTTAAAGATTTAGTTCTTGATCCGGTTCTTTTGCTGCTGCTTAATGATCTTGGAGATGATGACCATAATTGACTTATACTTTGTACTGGAGATCTTGTAAAAATAGAATTATTATTTGGGACAATTAGTGAATTGGATCTGGATCTGGACCTAGGTGAACTAGATACATTATACATACTATTATTTTGATTTTGAGCTGTTAATGCATCTAATTCACGTAATAATTCTGAATCAGAATTAGATAAGCGTACAGGTGATAAATCATCTAATTCACGTAATAATTCATCAGTCGAACCATTACTACGTCTTCTAGAATTTCTTGACATATAATATTACAATAGAAAAAATAAATTATTATATATATATATTTTAGCAATAATTTTTACAAATTCCAAATGTTTTTCTATGCCATTTAGTTATTCCAAATTCTTTTATTCCATCTAAATGTTTCTTTGATCCATATCCCTTATTTGTATCTATACCATAATTTGCTACCAATTCTGGATTTTGTAAACATAATTCATCTATATATTTATCGCGTTCAACTTTAGCTAAAATAGATGCAGCTGCTATTGAACAAAATTTATTATCTCCTCCTTCAATTAATAAATGTTTAATAGTATCTAATTTGGTTTTTTCTTTATTTAACATACAATATTGTTTAAAATAATTACCATCAACTAATAATAATATATTTTCATTTTCTGCATTTATTTTAGACAATACTTTTTTAATAGCTTTATGCATTGCTGATTGTGTTGCCTGTAAAATATTAATATTATCAATAACACTTTCATCTTCATATTCAACTGCCCATGCAATAGAATTTTCTTTAATATATTCTGCAACTTGTTCAATCTTATTTTTAGAATGAAATTTTTTGCTATCTTTCATTAATTCATATTTAAAATCAGAATTATCTTTAGGTAAAATAACAACGCCAGCATATACACGACCAAACATTGGTCCACGTCCAGCTTCATCAATACCTAATTCAATAATTATTTTATCTGGATTAAAATAATGACGTAATGTGTTAGTTATCTTAGATTTAGTTTTTTCTTTTTCTACTTTAGGAACAATTTTCTTAATTGGAACCTCTATTTCTATTTCATCATCATCATCAATAATACAACAATCGATATAATCAGTTTCGGACATATTATTAATATATTTAAAAACATATTAATAATAAAAACAAATCAATTATTTTTTTATAACTTTTTTCACTATATAAAATATATAATGCACAACAAATTATTAATAATATTTCTAATTTTATTATTTGGTTTAATTTTATTTAACTTTTTAGGAACTGGTCGCATTGAAGGATTTGATAATTCTTCATCTTTATCATTTATTGCTCCTGATGGTTCAACTGCCTCTGTAAGTGCTGACAAATCAACCGCAACTGTTACCAAATCTGATGGAACAACTATAACCTACAGTCAAAGTGGTTCAAGAGAAGGACGATATGGAACATCTTATACATTTTCTGGGTCAGATGGAAGTTCAGCAATTATTACAACTGGTAACACAGGTACCAGTACATTTATAACAAAAGATACATCTGGTGCAAATCAAGTAACATATACACAACAAGATAGCTCATCAAATGAACAATCTCAATCATTAAACCAAAATACTTCTCAAGAATTTAATGGAACTGATTACGATAATTATAATCATTATGATCAAACTTCATATCCAACAATATTTTATGGACCAAATGGTGGAACAGCTCGAGTAATTAATACTGCAGGTAATGATACTATTGTTATAACCAACAAAAATGGTACAACTGAAATATATTATATTGATCGTAATTCTAATCCAGATGTTAAAGTATATTATGGCCCTAATGGTGGTTCAGCTAAAATAATTGAAGCCAAAGGTAAAAAGGCGGTTGAAATAACTGGACCAAATGGAAATAAAATAATTTATTATGCTGATAATATTTATGCTTATTCAAATGATGATACAACCATAAATCAATATAATCCCACATCTGTTCCCAGTTCTTCCGCCGATTATTCTACAGCATTTACATCACCTATGCAGTCAAGTATTACTTCAAATACTATTTCCGGTCCATCTGGTATGACTGCATCAACTTATGATTCAAGTGCTTATTATAATTCATTGCCAAAAGGAATACCTAAGAGCATGATACCTGCTGGACAAGAAGACTTGTATATTTTGAAGTCAGAGGTTGTACCACCAGTTTGTCCAGCACCAACTATTGTAAAAGTTCCATATGATGATCATTTTGACGTATCAAAATGTCCTCCATGTGAACCATGTGGACGTTGTCCCGAACCAAGTTTTGATTGTAAAAAAGTTCCAAATTATAATGCATTTAATCCAGATACAATGCCAATACCAGTATTAAATGATTTTTCAACATTTGGAATGTAAAATTATATCCAATATTTTTCATCACTAAGTTCAAAAATTGAAAATTTATTTTGTTTAATATTAAAATAATTTTTATATTTAATAAATATATTATATAAATTTATATCAATAATATTATTATCTGTTTTTATAATATTTTTAAATAAACTATTTATAAAATGTTCAACATTATTTATCATATCTAAATAGTCTATATTTATATATGTATTATCAATATAGGTTTGTTCAAATATTGTTTTTTGATTTATATAATGTTCTAATTCTATTTTATCAAACTTAATTTCATTTAAACTAGGATATACTATATTTGAATATCCATATTTTTCAGCTAATACTTTACTAATATAACATTCTTTATCATTTCTAGATAAATATATTTTATTATATTTATGTATATGTTCCATAATTTGATGACAATTTATATCTATATTTAAAAAATCGACAGTATATTTAAAAATTAAATTTTCTTTATTCATAAATTCACATAAATCAATAAATTGTTGCAAATACATATTTATATTATCAAAATTATTTATAAAATCTATTTTAATATTTTTTAGTATACCATCAACTATATCATAACTTTTATAATATTCATCATTAAAAATTTCTGATAATATCAATGAATTATTTGATGTTTTTTGCAAAACATCAATAAATAATGTAGATCCAGTTCTTTGGCCAGAAACTAAACATAATACATTTATTTTTGATTTAATTAAACATTTTTTATTATATTTTAAACAAATATCAATAACATTATTAATTATTTCATCGTCATTTTTTTGTATATATATATTATAATTAATAATTTGTATTATTTGTTCTAATAAAAATTTATCATAAGTATAAGAACTATTTTTATTTAATATAATAATATAATTATCGGGGTTTAATATTGCATTTTGAATATCATCATTTGTTTTTATAATTTTATAATACTTATTATTATAATTCAAATCTGTTGTAAATAATAGTTGATATCTATTACTATAATTATTTTTATTATCATTATAATTTATTAGAAATAATTTATTATCACATAATGAAACATCTTGAATAAAATTCATAATTTTATAAATTATATTGTATCCATAAAATTTATCAATAAATTCATTAATTTGTTCATTCATATTATATACCCATAATTCCTTTTTTTGTAATATTGTATTATAATTTTCCAATAATTCCTCAAGATTTGTTGAGTATATTATACTTTTAAAATATTTGTTAGTTAAAGAATTATTTGTTAAGGATAAAAACCCATTTGTAATTGTTTCAAATACTCTATTTGATATATAATTTAAGTTATGTTCACTACCTTGTAAAGGTAATAGACATTTTATTTGATATTTCGAAAATATATTAGCAAAAGAATTATTATCATCATTTGAATAATCAAAAATTTCTATTTTAATATAATTATTTTGTTGGTTTAATAATTTATATTTATTTATTCCAAATATTCTTCCTCTTATTAATAAATATATTTTATGTTT
>JACCDX011304762.1_pt1 | contig 11534 bp, 10 predicted proteins | sample 7449681 | NCBI WGS metagenome assembly JACCDX01 (sample SAMN15323450, study PRJNA562643) | freshwater metagenome | isolation source: river surface water | place: USA:Blue River Watershed | collected 2017-08-18 | reverse complement strand
CCGGCTCGATCTTCAGCGGCACCCGCGGGTCGATCGCCGTCGGCGTACAGCCCGCGGTCAGCAGGGCCAGGAGGGCGAGGGGGAGGAAGGCGCGACCCATGCCCCTGTTCGTAAGGACACTTCCATGATGGTCAACGCTTTGGCTGGCGGACCCGGCCGCCCTTTGCACACTACTCGCCCATGAAGACCTGGTTTACCCTCCTCGCCCTCCTCGCGCTCGTCGGTTGCGAAACCCCGACGAAGCCCGCCGCCGCCGCGAACCTTACCCCCGAGCAAGTCCTCGCCTGGGCCAAGCTCGACCAAACCCTTGTCCGTCCGCGCGGCCTCGTCGTCGGCCAAGCCGATGGGCGCGCCACTCTCGGCGAGTACGTCACCCTCCTGAACGGCGAGGAAGCCAGGCGCTTCCTCCGCAAGCATGGCTATGCGCAGACCGTGCGCACCGTCGCCGTTCGCCGCACGGAAAGCACCATCCAGGTCGACGTCGAGATCGCCGGCCGCGACGGCCAGAAGACCATCCTCACCCTCCTCGCCGACGGCCATAAGCAGGGGATCGGGTAGGGGCAGCACCGCGTGCTGCCCTAGTTGCCGCGTCCTCTCAACCCCCGGCCGACCGGGACGGTCAGCCCTACCTGAAAGAGAAGGAGTACAGAGTGCTGCATCGAGTGCTGAATCGATGGTACCAGATGCCGCATCGACCATCCGCCAACCGCCAACCCTAACCGCCACTCCCTCCTCACCATCCCCTGATAGATTTACCTCATTCATGCTAGGTTGATGCGCGCAGGGCGCACGGCATCTTCGCCCCGTGTCGACCGTCCGCATTTCCGAAAAAACTTGCCCGAGCCAAGTCGACTCCTTCGAATCTCATCTTCCTCCCTGCAGGTATGCTGGACTTAGTGCCACGCCCCTGCAGCCCCCCGCGGGTTACGATCCGCGAGGGTTTTCTTTTAGGGAAAGCAGCTCGTGCACAAAAAAGGGGGCCTCTTCGAGGCCCCCTTGGGGTGGTCCGGCTTACTTGCCGCGCGGGCCGTTGGAGCGACCGGGACCCGAGGGCATCCCGTGATGGGTGCTGGGATAGCCGCCGCCGTTGCCGTAGTTATTCGCCATGTGTTTAATCCTTTCTAGTTTTGGGGTGGGTGTGATGGTGGAAAAGCGGGGCTGCTGCGCAGCCCCGCGCCTGGTATCCGAGGTGGCGAGCTTACTGCTCGCGGCTGTGCCAATACTCGTCGTTATTCGGGTTGCACTGGTTCGCGTGGTTATCGCGATCGTCTTCGGGGTCTTTGGTCATGATGGGCTCCTTTCTATGTGCGGGGTCTGGAATTAGACGTTCCGGGAGAGATGTTGCCTGCTCGGACTTGCCGGGCGGTTGATTAGGGGTCGGGGCGCGCAGGGAGAAGCCGAGGGCTTGGATTCGTCACGCTTTCGCCGGCGATCGATGGGTGCTTCCATGGGGATGAAGATGTCGCTGACCGAAAGCGCTTCATCAGAAGAAAAGGTGTCACTCTAGCCCGCAGATCCAGCGGGCTGTGTCGGTAAACACGGTTTACTGACCGTGTCTAGGTGTCACCGGGAACGTCAGCTATTCTTCACCGGGGCGAAGAGTCCTTTTCGATAGGTGAAGCCATCCAGGATGCGCTTGGCTTCCATCGGCCAATCGCACTCGATGCCGAAATAAGCTATGCCAGCGCGCATGATTTGCTTTTGCAGCTCGCTGGCTGCGCCTTTTGAACTGCTTCCGTCGCTAAGGAGCATCCCGACGAGCGCGTAGCACTCCGGTAACAGGTAGGCGAGGGCTTCATGGTCTTCAAGGGTTGCCGAAAGCCGTTTTGGGGTGTCACTGAATTCCGATGGTAGCGCTCGCAGGAACATCTCGCGGTAAAGTCGCACGGCGACCTGGTTTTTCCCGTTGATGATGGCCAGCCGACCCTTGAATAGATTCGTCATGCCGTACGGCGATGACTTGGCATAGATGGATACCCAATTGTTGGCTTCCTTGAGGGCTGAAGCCGTGCAACAGAAACGGGGGTTGGTGCAAAAGCCAGCTAGATAGCGCAAGGCGATCTGTTGCGTGGCAGGAGCACCGACCCTGAAGGCGCGTTCCATAAGGTCGTAAGTAAGCTCCGCCGCCTCATTGATAGATGCTGCGATCTTTCGATAGTCACCATGGTCTGGCATGATGCATCGTCTGCTCATGTAGTAGGCGTAGCCCATGCATGCCCTTGCGCCCTCGTCATCTTGGGTCTGTCTTATCCTGACCCTCAACATCTTGACGGCTCTGGCGAAGTCCGCGTCGAGCTCCGCCGAGGAAGGGTCGGTGATAAAGGGGGTGTAGCTTAGGATGCGGCGCCTCGTCTGGGGCAGGTTAAGTTTCCTGTCTAGGTGAGCATCCCTTTGGCTGAGCTCGATGTTCACGGCCGCGCTCGTCAGGTCGGAATAATCAGCCAGATTGGCCGTCGAAAGCTCCGTCCGGGCGACGATCCCCAGCCCTTGCGTGACTTGTTGGTCGTACGTCTCAAAATGGCTCAACAAGATGCCAGCCATGCTTTGGGCTCGCCCCCACGTTTCATCATCGTTGGAGCAAAACTGAAGCAGGACTCTCAAAAGAATGCCGGCCTTGGCGCATTCGGCGGGGTATCCGCAGCCATCCCTGAAGGCTTGTGCCTTGAATTCCGCCAATGAGAGCGTGGGGCCGGTAGGCTGCAGATGACTACGGTTTAGCTCCCCAGCCTTGACAGCACGCAATAGGTCGCTTGGGCGGCACCATGCATCGTGAGGCCCGGCGCCTCCTTTGGCGGAATGGTCATTTGGCCAGAAAGCCTTCTGGGGGTAGGTACGCTCCAGGAGGTTCAGGTGGGCGGCTAACTGTGGCGCGACCACGTGCTTGAATGCATGCCAGATTATCTCCGGGAGTTTGGCCTCAGTTGCGGTCGAGCGAACCCTCAGGGCGACGGTGCAGTATGCCTTTAGGATGGTTTCCGGTCCGGCCGGCTCAAAGCTCCCAAGATACGCCCCGGGCTTCTTCTCCTTAAACACCCTTGCGCCGTCGGGCATGCGCTCGGTGAACTCTTCGAGCGATTTTCCCATCGCAACTTCCATGTCTCTTAGCCCTTTGATCGCGGCAGCCTGGCTTCCGCGTTCGGAGAGCTTTCGGAGGATGAAGCGGAGCATCTTCTTGGATGCGCTCCAGCGGTTCTTCCTGTTATCGTTCGCCCGTGCGTTCTTGCCTGCTGCAACCCGAGCAGTGAGTCGATCGGCTAGACCCACCAAGGTGAGCATCTTCCAGTCATCGGGATGCGCCGGGGATGTCGCCATGCCCATGATGCCAACTTGCTTGAAGACATTCTCAAGCAAATCCTCGTCTCTGGCGAGAAGTTGGTTGGCCTCAAAAGGCAGGAGGTGACCCTTCCACGAGGGGCAATTGCCGGTTTAATGGCATGAATTTGGGACTGAAAGAGTCCTGGTGACACCCTTTCTTCCCATGAATCATGGGGATGGCTGGCCACCATGGAGTGCGAAATGAGCACCCATCCGTCCTTCTCCACCTCCTCGCGCCAGGTCCTCGGAGTGATCCTCGAGGCGTCCCACCTCGACGACGTCGCGGCGCATGTCCTTCCTTGGGCGGAGCGGCATCAGTTCGTGGTCCACCAAGCCAAGACCGAAATCGGCGAGGCCATCTCGTTGTATCGTGGTGTCAATCGCAGGAAGTTCATCCGACACGAGATCAAGCTCGGGAAAATGGGCGCAAGCATCGCCCTTGTCGCCGAGTCCGTCTCCAAGGGCCAGCCGCTGGATGGCCAGACGGCCGAACAAATGGATATCCTGGCCCCGCTGGCCGCCCTCAAGCCCAGGCATGTACGTAATGACATCGGACCGATCGAGGACGGGGTCGCGTTCCTCAAGAACGTCCAAGTCCACCTGGCGGATCAGGCCGCAGGCCTGCCCTTCATCCTGATATCGCCTCCCCATGACAGCCCTGGGCGTGAGGTAATCGAGGCCATCATGGCCGAGTCGGAAGATATCGATGTCATCCGGGTCGGCAAAAGGACCAAGTCCAAGATCCGCGCGCTGGGCTTCGGGGATTTCCGCCAGGGTCAGCTTCTGTTGAGAATGCCTGGTCACCAAGCCAAGATCATGCCGATCGGCCATTGGGGCGAAGGCCTCCGGGAGGCTGTACGAATCGCCCGGGCCAGCCATGGTCTGATGCTCGGCAAGCTCCTGGGTGGCGAGGCAAAGGTTAGGGCCGGGACCGAGACACGTCCCGCTCAGCATGGCTGTTGGACGGTCAAGGCGGCGCTCCTGAAGGCTTGGGCCAAGCATTCCGAGGTGATGGAGATCCACCCGAACGCCTTGGAAACAGCATCGGCCTGCAATTATCATGATCCCGAGTGGGTTTGCGACGCCTTGGATGCCCTTTGTAAATTGGCCAGGAAGTGGCAGGCGGGCGAGTCGATCGGCGGCAACTGGGAGCAGACGATGAAATCCCATGGCTACGACTTCAGTCCCCGCAGCTCCGTGTCGACCCTGGGCAAGTGCAGCCGACATTATGAGTTCATCCACGCAGGAAAGCCCATCCTGGCCGAGGCTCATCTCGGGCGCGGCAGCCAAGGCTCGCGTAACGTCATTCGTATCTACCTGCACCGCGACGAGGATCGCAAGGTGCTGGTCGTTTGCCACGTGGGGGGCCACCTGCCCACCGGAAGCCAGACCACTTAACCGTCCTTATAAAACAACCCAGACCCTAACCCAGACCATGATCAGCAAAGAACTCATCGAGGAGATCACCCGCGGCGACCGAAACATCGCCGCGTTGCTGGAGCAGAAGGACTCCAAGTTGCCGCAAGCCCACGGTCAGCCAACCCCTTCGTTCGAGGAGATGGTGACCCGGCGCGTCGTGGAAACGCCTAAGCCGCAACCGGCCGGTCCGAAGCGCCACCAGGTCTTCGATGCGCTTCGCCTGGCGGTAGGCGCAAAGGTCAATGTCTTCCTGGTTGGTCCGGCAGGATCCGGAAAGACCACGGTGGCTAAGCAGGTGGCGCAATCCTTGGGGCTGCCGTTCCACTTCAACGGGGCGATCCACTCGGAATACAAGCTGACAGGCTTCCGGGACGCGCAAGGCAAGATCCACCGGACGGCTTTCCGCGAGGCCTTCGAACGTGGCGGAGTCTATCTTTTCGACGAGATCGACGCTTCCCAGCCTTCGGCGTTGCTGGCTTTTAACGCCGCGCTGGCCAATGGCATGTTCGACTTCCCCGATCGCAACATCCGGTGCCATCCCGATTTCCGGTGCATCGCGGCGGCCAACACCTGGGGCAAAGGGGCCACCTTGGAGTACGTGGGACGCAACGCCCTCGATGCCGCCACCTTGGATCGGTTCGCTACCTTGGAGATGCGCTATGACGCGGCTTTGGAGCGCCGGATGGCGCATAGCGCAGCCCACGGACACGGCAATCTGGCGGAAGCCTGGCTGGAGGTCGTGCAGAAGACGCGCCTCCTATGCATGGAGCATGATTTGCGCCACATCGTGAGCCCCCGCGCAACCCAGCAGGGCTTGAGCTTGATGACCGGCGGCATCACGGCCGAAGGCGCCATGATCATGGTCATCCGGCGCGGTCTCGACGACACGTCCTGGGGGCGGATCAGGCCGCGGATCCATGGCCTGGTGGAGCAGGTGGAGGTGGCCCGCAAGGCCATGCTGGCGCGGTTTGATTCGGGGCAGACTCTCTCGCCCGGCCATGGCTGACATGTCGTGTCGAAGGCTCCACAGGGAGGGCAGGGTGACCTATGTCGTCCACGCGCACCGGACCATTCTCGACGCCCTCGAGTATGCGGAAACGCGCAAGGCATGGCCGCGTCATCTCTGTTCCAGCCTCCGGACAGACGAGCCCTCCTTCCATGGCACTCCGGATTGGAAATCTGCGCTGGACTTGGCCAGGCTAGGCTGGCCCGAGGGACGGGCGATGCTCCGCAAGGCTTTCGCCGTGATGCCGCCTGCGGCCATTCAGGATCGCGCAGTCCAATGGGAGATGGCGGGCGGATACCCCGACGTGGGCCGGGCGGTGGCGGGCGCCCCCGATTGCATGGTCGATGATACGCCCGCCGAACTACGGCCCACCCGGGCGGTCCGTGTGGTCGTGAGCATCGCCACGCCCTGGACCACCAATCTCGCCGAATTTGTCAATCGTGGCGCGGCCATCCTTTCGGCGGTCGAAGCCTCGGAAGCCGCGGGTCATAGGGTGGAGGTGGCCGTTGAGGAGACCGTCGTCTCGATGGATTCGGGCTTCAGCGCATCGATCTTGCTCAAGAGCGCGGGTCATCCTGCCGATCGCGACGCGCTGGCGTTCTTTCTTATCCACCCCGCCTCCTTGCGCAGGATCTTCTTCGCCTTGCTGGAGACCGAGCAAAGTCTCGTGCACCTGTGCGGTGGTTATGGCCGACCGGACATGCAGCCTGAGTCGTTGCGGCCACCGGGGTCTGTTTACCTGCGTAATTTCCAGACCGGTGACTTCGCTACCCAGGAGATGGCCCTGACTCAGGTCCGAAGCGCCTTCGCCTCCGTCGGATGCGCCGTAAGATTCACCCAATAACGACGACCATAAAACTACCATGTCATACTCAGAAGATCTAATCCGGCGGTCAGCCGCCCACGAACTTGAAGAATCGGAACTTAAAGCCCTCGGTCAAGAGGTGCGTTCGGAGGGCTATCTGGAGCGAGAACTTGTCAAACACCTGCATCATTCGCGGATGAAGTCGCGGGAATGGAAGGCTCAGCTCGAGGAAGTATGTCGCCAGGGCTACCATCATAAGGTGTCCGGCACCGAGGCATTGTACCTGAAATACACCGCCTTGGAATTGCAGGCCTTATGCGGTTTGGCTCAATTGATCTCAAGCCAGGTCAGGCGGACCGACGACAGCGACACGGACGAACCCGCTGACAAATGAAGCCCCGGCTGCCACGCCGACAAACGAAGCCTACGCGGGGGGCGACGTTTCCCCGAGGACCACGGGTAACCGTCGCTCACCCTGCCGGCAACGGGAAGTGGAGGATCTTGAGGGAGATCTTCGCCTTATCCTTCGGGTCGATGGTGAACTCCCGGACGGGGTCGCCGAGGTGAGCAAGCGGGGCATCGGCCGTGCAGCCTTCCTCGGCGTAGGTTCCCACCTTGGGGTAGAGTAGCGCGAGGGGAAGGGGCGTTTCCCCGGGCGGGGTGATGATCTGGGCATAAGCCATCATCTGGTAGACGTCCGGTTGGCTGACGCCGAGCTTGGCGGTCTCCTCGTTCTCCTCTTCGTTCAGGATCTTCCACTTGGTGTCGGCGATCATGATGGGCTTGTCATCCCGGTAGATCAGGATGTCAGGCTTGAGGGTGAAAGCCTCGTGCGTCCCCTTGGCGTCCGTGTAGGTCGCGACCTTCCAGGTCTGTTTCTGGCCGACGGCATAGAGGCGGCTGCCGGCCTTCTTGCCGACATCGGCCAGGGTCTTGTTCAACTGGTTGATCGCGTATCGCTCATAGACGTCCCACATGCGGAACATGAGGCCAGCGCCTTGCTGGCCCTTGGCATGGCCACGGACATCGAGGGTCTTGCGTGAAAGGAAGATGACGGCCCACTGCCTAAGGGACTCGAGGTGGCGGCTCCCTCTGCCGATCGGCGTGGCCCGGGCATAGTCCGCGCTGACGGCCACATCCTGGACATCGTCGAGCAGCGCTTCGGTGCGCCGAAGCATCTGTTTGGTCATTTTGCCATGGACCAGCGATCGGGCGGCCCTGAGGCCGGCCTTCAGCACGCGGTTCAGGCGAGTATCGACCTCGAAGGAGTCGTAGGCACAGGCGAGCGTCGGGAGCCCCTTGACGGCCGCGTCCATCTGCCGCCCGAAGTCGATGCGGCCCCGCAGGGTGCCGAGCATCTCACGTCTTTCCACGTAGCTATGGGGGAGCCCCCGGGTGATCTCCCGGAGGAGCTTCTGATTGTAGAGGATTGCGAGGTGGTCGAGGAACGCCTTATTCTGGTCCAGCTTGGGGACGTCTTTAGGATCTAGGTCGATATACCCAGCGCCAAGCAGCATGGCCAAAAGGTCCGCCTTGGGCGCGGCTTTCGTCGAATCGCCCCCGTCCGGCGTCGGGTCGATCTTCGGGTAGACCGAGATCTGGATGTCCGCGAGGTTCAGCACACCGACCCAGGCGCCCGCGGTCAGTTCCATGCAGCCCTCCTTGCGGTTATGGCGGAGCCGGAACCATTCAGCAGGGTTCTTGCAGCCAAAGTCCTTCCTCGATCCCATGATCTCGTCGGCCTCTTCGCGCGTGATGTGCCTTGGCGTCGACGCCGGGCCGATGCGGATGGGGTCGTATTCCCCGACGATGATGGGCTCCCGTTCGGACAAGGTCAGGATTCCGAGAACTTCTTGAGGGCCTTCGTGGTCACTTTACCGTCTTCGGTAAGCTGGGCGACGAGGGCTTCCTTGCCATTGGCGTCATCGTAATACCACTCGTCGAGCAGGGGCAGGATCTTGTCCTCGAAGGCTGCGATCAGGTCGGCCCCGTTGGCCTTGGCGTCGAACTTCATCGGCAGCCAAGCATGGCCGATTTGATGGTCCGGCGAGAATGCCTCGGTCAGGATGCCATTCAGCTTGGTCAGCAGTGCGGGGAGCTTCACCCCGTCGAGCTCGGCATGGAGCAGTTCCGGACGAGGTTCCTTGCGGACGAACTTGAACCGGCGGCGGAGCGCCGTGTCGAGTAGCGCGATGGAACGGTCGGCCGTGTTCATGGTGCCCAGCAGGTGGACATTGGAGGGCAGGCTGAACGCGCAGGTCTCCTTGCCGTCGTTCCCCTTGTAGGCGCAGGGAAGGGTGACCTCGATGGGGAAGTCGCCGTCGCGGCGCTTATCGGCCTCGATGAGCGTGATCAGCTCACCGAAGATCTTGCTGATGTTACCGCGGTTGATCTCGTCGATGATGAGCAGGTAGGGCAGGTGCGGGTTCTTCTCGGCCTCTTCGGCCAAGCGCATCAAGACGCCCTTGCGGACCTCGAAGCTCATGCCGCTCGCGCTCGGTACCGGCTTGAAGCCGATGATGAAGTCCGAGTAGTCGTAGGACTGATGGAATGTCACGAAAGCCACGCGCTTATCCGTGACCAGCCTGGCGAAATCCTCCTTCAACGTGGCAGGAGCAGCCGTGCCGTTGCACAGGGATACGGCGTGCTCCTTGGTGTGGAAGGTCTTCCCGGTGCCGGGAGGGCCATAAAGGATGACGTTGGTGGGTTTGCTCATAGAGGGGGCCTTGGTCGCGGCAGGTCGGGTGGCCGTGACTGCCGGAAGATTAGAGAGGTCGATGGCGAGGCGCCGGCATAGGTCCGCTACTTCAGCGTCCCAGTTGGTGATATCGGTGAGCGCCACGGTGATGACTCGGGAGACTTCGGGGACGTCGACAGGCACGGTCGTCAGCCAGTGTACGTCACGAACGTGCTCATAGGTGTCCCTCGAGGCGTCGAAATAGTAGTTAGAAGTTATCAAGCCGGCGATATAAAGCTGCGTGCCGGATTGGCGGGCGAAGACGACGTCCCCGATTCGCATCTTCTTAGCGAAGAGCCAGCACATGAGCGCGAATCGGGTGGGCTTTTGGGTCGGGTAGGCCCGCTCGTAGAACTTGCTCACGCGCTCGCCCTTAAAACTCCAGTGAGGCAAGGGAGCAAGGGGGCGGTCCAGGCCTTTGAGCTGGCGGGTAACTTCCGTCATCGATGTGGGTACTCCGCCGAATTCTACTTGGCGTTCATCCAGTACCTTGACGGTCTTTGTCGGATCATCCGCATAGGTAAGAACGGCGCCCCTTGGGATGCCCATGTGGAAGAAGTTGAACGTCGGCCGGCGTCCCGACTCGACTACGTCATCTCCTCCGGATTCTTGGGATAGAAGCTCAATGGCATCGAGCTTCCCCTGCTTCTTGTCGGAAGATAATCCCGCCAACGATGCCCCTGTAGGCCAGTCGCCGCGAATCTGGCCCGTGCGTAGCAGCGCTTCCAAGTCATTGATGCCTTCGGCATCTTCTTGGCCGTAACTGAAGTTCCAGATGCCACGCCCATCATCATTTTCGGCAGGCGACTCTTCCTCTTCATCAGGGTTGGCAGCATCATACAATGCCCAGCCGATCCGATGGACGCAGGGCATCTTCGGGCCTTTCTCGATAGCCATGGCGTGAAGGGTGGAGATCGGAAGGGTGTCGGCGTCCGGGATGGTGGCCCTGAAATACTTCCTTAAGGCAGACTCGGCAGCGCACCCGACGATTCCCGGGTTCTCGGGGTTTTGGTACAGGAAAGCCAGCTTCCACTTAAGCATGCTGCGCAAGGGGATCGCATCAATCTTGGCGTAGTCTCCGGCCTGGGCGGCTTCAATTACGGCGAGGATACGGGAACGGAGCAAGGCGAACGCCTCCTCGGCGGTCTTGCCGAGTTCAGCATCCCAGGCGTAGCGGTCATCCTGTAGGGCGTTCGCCATCCGACTCGGCCGGCGGAACTCGTAGATTCCGAACTTCATGGCGTTGCCGCCGCCGATGCCGATCGGGGTATCCTGCTCCAGCGCGTAGCAGAAAGAATCGCGGAAGCTCTCTCCGTCCTTGTTTACGCGAGTATAGTCGGACAGCGGCATGGTCCGGACGCGCGACAGCGGCCAGTCCTTCAGGAACTTGTCCATCATTTCCTGATACTTGGGGTCGGAGCAGAGCGGCAGGGGCATGGGTGGAGAAGATACTAAAGCCACGGCCCCCACAACTGGGTTTGATAAGATTGTTATAAGCCCTCAGCGTGTTGTCTCCCCTATGGACTTCACCCCCGTTCAGAGAGAGCATGTAGAGAAGGCGTTGGCCGACCTGGCTGCCGGGGTGACGTTACCCGGGTTCCGTGACTCCACGACTTACGACGTGGTCCATCAGGGGCAGCCGTACCCGCCTAAGTTGCTCATCGGCCTGGCGCTCAAGCACGCGGCCGGACAGGTGGTCACTGGCGATGACTTCGGGGGCGGGGAGGGCACGGCTTGTTTCCGGCGACTGCGGGAGCTGGGCTTCTTGATCACCGAGAAGATGGACGTAGGTCGGTCGGATCGGCTGGCCAAGTTGGAGTACTGGGTTGGGGTGACCGACAGGTCCTGGTTCGAGTTCCATTCCAACCATGCTACCCAGGAGGTGAATTTCTGGGCCCCGGGCGGGGAGCGTAGCTTCGGCGCCATCCCCGAAGGCGCCTTGTTCCTCTTCAAGTTAAAGTCCCCGGTGAACAAAATCGTCGGGGGTGGCTGGTTCCTGAAGAGCACGACATTGCCGCTCGAACTGGCTTGGAAGGTCTATGGACCAGGTAATGGGTCCGATACGATTCAGGGGTTCCGCGAGAGCATCACCCGGATGCGCACCCGGATGGACAAGCCGACGAGCCATAACGAGGTCATCGGCTGCACACTCCTCACCGAATGTTTCTGGCTGCCTGAGGACCAGTGGGTCGACCAGCCTGCGGATTGGTCCCCTAATATCGTCCAGGGCAAGCGTTACAGCGCCACCGATG
>JACCDX010321013.1_pt1 | contig 11536 bp, 7 predicted proteins | sample 7449681 | NCBI WGS metagenome assembly JACCDX01 (sample SAMN15323450, study PRJNA562643) | freshwater metagenome | isolation source: river surface water | place: USA:Blue River Watershed | collected 2017-08-18 | reverse complement strand
CTGAATCTTTAGAAATTCGAGCTTCAAATATTTCTGAAATTCGAGGTAAACCACCGGTAATATCTTTTGTTTTTGAAGCTTCTTTTGGAATCTTCACTAAAATATCACCAGCTTGTACTTTAAATTTATCTTCAACTAATAAATAGGAGCTGTGCGGTAAATAATATTGAGCTATTTCTTCACCATCTTTATCAACGATCATAACAGCTGGTTGATATTTATCAGATTTATTTTCTAAAATAAAGTTTGTCGTTGTTTTTGTAACTTCATCATGTTTTTCTTGCATAGTTACGTTATTAATCAAGTCAATATATGCAATAATACCATCTTTTTCAGAAACAATAACATCGTTAAGAGAGTCAACATACAAGAGTTCTGTATCTGGTTGTACATGAGCTCCGTGTGGAACAAAAATCTCTGCACCATACGCAACTGCTATTTCTCGTAACTCACGACCATCATGAGAGATAATCGCTATCTTACCTTCACGACTGACAACAATTAATTTATTATTTCTATTTTTTACTGTTCTAATACCACGATACTCAATACTTCCTTCGTGATCTGCTTTATATGAAGCACGTTCACTTACGCTTGCAGTACCACCAATGTGGAAAGTTCTCATAGTTAACTGTGTTCCAGGTTCACCAATCGATTGCGCAGCAATAATACCAACAGTAACACCAACTTGTACTAATTGTCGTGTTGATAGATCCATACCATAACATTGAGCACATGCCCCACGTTTTGCTTGGCATGACAATACTGAACGAACTTGTACCGAGGTGAAATATGATTCTTTTAATCGCTCTAAATCTGCAACTTGAACCATAGCTCCACGAGGTAATAATAATTTACCTGTCAAAGAATCTTTCAAGTCAGCAGCTAAATGTCGTCCATAAATTCGTTTTAATAACGGATATAAAATTTTACCCGATTCTTTTAAGTTTTCTAAAACAACAAAACCTAACGTACCACAATCATGCATCGTAATAACAACATCTTGAGCAACGTCAACTAAACGACGAGTCAAATAACCTGAGTTTGCTGTTTTTAACGCAGTATCGGCTTGTCCTTTACGAGCACCATGTGTAGAAATAAAGTATTCAAAAACACTTAAGCCATTTTTAAAGTTACTTTTAACTGGTGTTTCCATAATTTCACCAGAAGGCTTTGCCATCAAACCCCTCATACCAACAAGCTGTTTAATTTGATCACGGCTACCACGAGCACCAGAGTCAATAGACATAAATATTGGGTTAAACGGTTTTACAGCTTTATCATCATTTAAATAAGCTTGATGATCAGCGTTTTCAAAATCTTTGTACATAGCTTCAGCAACATCTGCTGTTGTATGGTTCCACAAACTAATAATTTTATTATAGCGTTCACCGTTTGTAATTGCGCCATCGACATACATTTGATCTGTTTTTAATACTTGATCTTCAGCTTTTTTAATTAAATCTTTTCTTGATGCAGGTTCAACCAAATCAGTAATTGGGAAAGAAATACCTGCTTGTGTTGCAAAAGTAAAACCAACTGTTTTTATCGTATCTAAAAATTCAATTAATTTATTTGCACCAAAATTATCAAAAACAGCTTCAATTAAAAGAGCAATATCTTTTTTACGTAGTAATTTATTAACCCATGCAATATCTGAGCCTTCAGGTAATTTACTATATAAAAGAGCTCGGCCGATTGTTGTTTCAACAATAGTACCCGATGATAATCGTAATTTTACAATTGCATGTAAATCAACTTCTTTACATTGATGTGCTAAAATAACTTCTTCTATACTTGCAAAAACAGTACCTTGACCTTTTAAATTACGACGTATTTTTGTTAAATAGTGTAATCCAATAACCATTTCTTGCGATGGAATACCTAGAGGCTTACCATTTGATGCTGAAAGTAAACTATTTGTAGAAAGCACAAGATTTTTTGTTTCTTTTTGTGCTTTTTCACTCAACGGTAAGTGGACAGCCATCTGATCACCATCAAAGTCAGCGTTAAAACCGGAACAGACTAATGGATGAATTTTAATAGCTTTTCCATCTACTAAGATAGGATAAAAACCTTGAATACCTAAACGGTGTAATGTCGGGGCACGGTTTAATAGAACGCTACGACCTTGTACAACATAGTCTAAAACGTCCCATACAACATCAACACCCTCTTCAACCATTCGTTTTGCTATACGTAAATTTGTTGCCAATTCTCTTTTTAGCAATTCAGCAAAAACATGTGCTTTAAATAACTCTAAAGCCATCTTCTTTGGCAAACCACACTGATTCATTTTTAAATTTGGATCAACAACGATAACTGATCGACCTGAATAATCAACACGTTTTCCAAGTAAGTTTTGACGGAAACGACCTTGTTTACCACGAAGCATTTCGCTTAATGATTTTAATGCACGTTTATTGCCACCACGCACTGGTTGACCTCTTCGACCATTATCAATCAAAGAATCAACCGATTCTTGTAACATACGTTTTTCATTTTTGATAATAACTTCAGGAGCTTCAATCTCAATTAAACGTTGTAAACGAATATTTCTGTTTAAAACACGACGATATAATTCATTTAAATCAGAACTTGCAAATCGTCCACCTTCTAAAGGCACCAATGGTCGTAATTCCGGTGGTAGCACAGGCAAAATATCCATAATCATCCAACTTGGACGTAATCCAGCCTGAGATAAACCATTTAAAATTTTAATACGACGCATGATTTTATGACGAACCGCAACTGAAGATGTATTTTTATAAATTTCCTGTAATACTGCAGCTTCTGCATCTAAATCAACTAAATCTAAAACTTGTTTTACTGCATCTGCACCAGATAAAGCAACAAATTCTATATCGTCAGCGTTATTATCTTTATATTCATTATATTCATTGTTCGTAATAACGGTTTTACGAGTCCAAGGTGAATTACCAGCATGAACAACCATATACGAATCAAAATAAATAACACGCTCTAACTCTTTAACCGATAAATCTAATACTAAACTTAAGTAACTTGGCGTACCTTTTAAATACCAAATATGACATACTGGAGCTACTAACTCAATATGGCCCATACGTTCACGACGAACACGCGATTGAATAACTTCAACACCACATTTTTCGCACGTTACACCACGATGTTTCATACGTTTATATTTACCGCAATTACATTCCCAGTCTTTAACAGGACCAAAAATTTTTGCACAGAATAAACCATCTTTTTCTGGCTTTAACGTACGATAGTTTATCGTCTCTATTTTTTTAACTTCACCGTAAGAAAGAGATTTTATTTTTTCTGGAGATGATAATCGAACTTTAACAGCATTAAACTGTGTTGGCTGAATATATTCTCTAAATCTCTGTAATATTTGATTACTCACCTAATTCCTCCTTACCAGTCTTGAACAAGTCAACTTGCAACCCTAAACTTTGAAGTTCTTTTACTAACACATTAAACGATTCTGGCAATCCTGGATCAGGTATTTCATCTCCACGAACTATTGTTTCGTATACTTTATGTCGACCAGTAACGTCATCTGACTTATATGTCAACATTTCTTGTAATGTGTAACTAGCGCCATACGCTTCAAGAGCCCACACTTCCATCTCTCCAAATCGTTGTCCACCAAATTGAGCTTTACCACCCAACGGTTGTTGTGTAATTAATGAGTAAGGACCAACAGAACGAGCATGAAGTTTATCATCAACCATGTGGTTTAATTTAAGGATATAAATAACACCCACAGTCACTGGTTGGTCAAAATATTCTCCAGATCTTCCATCTCTCACTCGTAAAGATCCTGACTGAGATAATCCAGCTTCTTCTAATAATGGCTGAATTTCTGTTTCAAAATTAGCGCCTTGGAAAATTGGTATTGAGAAATGAATCCCTTCTTTTACCGTTCTTTGTGCTAATTTTAAAAGACCATCTTTACCATGACCTTCTTCAAATGAATCTATAACTGATTTTCCAAAATGTTTTACCAAGAAATCTTTAACATGGTCATAACTTTTTTGTTCAATCACTTTTTGTAAATTTTCACCCAGTTGTTTTCCTGCAAAACCTAATATTGTTTCCAATATCTGTCCAACGTTCATACGAGAAGGAACACCCAATGGATTTAATACAAGATCAACAGCAGTACCATTATCTAAATATGGCATATCTTCCACAGGAACAATATTTGAAATAACACCTTTGTTACCATGTCGCCCTGCTATTTTATCCCCAACTGATATTGTTCTTTTTGAAGCAATATAGACTTTAACAACCTTAATAACACCTGAAGATAAATCGTCACCTTTTTTCAAGACAGCTATTTTTTCTTCTTTAATACTATCAAGAATACGTAATTTTGTATTAAAAGCTTCATCAAGTTCTGCAAGTGCTTGAGCTATATCTTTATCTTTTGCTTTTAATGCAAATAAATCTTGTAATGACAATTCTTGTAATTTATCTTTATCAAAAGCGCCATCAACTAATAATGATTTTTTCACAGTTGCAACAGCCTGAGCTTTATCAAGTAAATTAATTACTTTTGTTGTTACCATCTGAGTCAAGAAAGTAACCTGCTTTGTCAAATCTGCTTCTAATTTTTCAATTTTTTTTGCAACTTCTTCTTTATAACGTTGATCTTTACGAACACCGCTACGAGAGAATACCTTAACATCAACCACGGTTCCTTCTACACCAGGAGAAACACGCAACGATGTATCTTTAACTTCTCGAGATTTTTCACCAAAAATAGCACGTAATAATTTTTCTTCTGGTGAAAATTGAACATCACCTTTTAAGGTAACTTTACCAACTAAAATATCACCAGGAACAACACGAGTACCAATTTTAACAATCCCATAATCATCTAAGCTTGAAAGTGCTTTTTCGCCAACGTTTGGAATGTCACGAGTAATCTCTTCAGGCCCAAGCTTTGTATCTCGAGCATCTGAGACATATTCATCAATACTTACGGATGTTAATACATCATCAGCGACTAAACGTCGACTAACAACAATAGCATCCTCAAAGTTATATCCATTCCATGGCATAAATGCTACAACAAGGTTAGTACCTAATGCTAATTCACCGTGCTGAATGGATGATCCATCACTTAAAATATCACCTTTTGCAACAATATCACCAACCTTAACAACAGGTCGTTGATGAATCCATGTACTATAACTTGATCGATTGAATTTTTTAAGCGTATATACTTTAACACCCTTATCAATCCAATCTTCCATAGTTTTGAAATTTTCTTCTTGTGCGCGAACAATAATTTTATCTGCTGAAACATATTCAACAACTCCATTATGCTCAGCAATAACAACTGCACCTGAAGCTTTTGAAACTTCAGCTTCCATACCAGTACCAACAATAGGCGTTTGGCAACGAATCAAAGGAACTGCTTGACGTTGCATGTTTGCACCCATCAAAGCCCTACTTGCGTCATCATGCTCTAAGAACGGAATTAATGAAGCTGCAACAGAAACTAATTGCTGCGGAGATAAATCGATACAATCGATATCTTTGCTATCAACGTCAATAAAGTTTCCTTCATGACGTGCTAAAACTCTATTTTCTTTTAATTGACTACCTGTAGCATCAACTGCATCTGCTTGTGCAATAAATCGAGAGCTTTCTTCAAATGCATTTAAGAAAATAACTTCATCTAAAATTTTTCCATTTTTTACAGGACGATATGCTGACTCAATAAACCCTAAGTCATTTACCATCGCATACGTAGATAATGAAGAAATCAAACCAATTGTTTGTCCCTCTGGAGTTTCAATCGGACAAATTCTTCCATAGTGAGATGTATGAACGTCACGAACTTCATAAGTTGCGCGATCTTTCATAACACCACCAGGCCCGAGAGCTGATAATCGACGTTTATGAGCTAATTCTGCTAAAGGATTAGTTTGATCCATAAACTGTGACAACTGCCCTGAACCAAAAAATTCTCGTAAAATAGCACTCAATGGTTTTACGTTTAAGAAATCTTGAGGCATTAATGCACTCTGAACTTCTTGCATTCTAAATCGTTCTTTAGCAATTCTTTCCATACGAGCTAAGCCAGTATAGATTTGATTACTCAACAATTCACCAACCAAACGAACACGTCTATTTCCAAGATGATCGATATCATCTAACTCACCAATGCCACGCTCACGCAAAGCAATAATATAACGAATTGTGCCTAAAATATCTTCATAGGTTAATGCAGTTTGATGTTCATCAATTGATAAACCTAATTTTGAATTTAAGCGAATTCGTCCAACGCGAGTTAAATCATAATAACGATCAGAGAAAAATTGACGCTCAAGTCTTTCTTTAACTTCTGCTAAAGAAGCGCTATCACCAGGCCATATTTTTGCATGTAAATCATGCAACGCTTCATCTTGTGAAAAACAACGATCGTAAGTTAATGTAAGCGCCATGGTTGGCTGAAAAATATACCCTTGCAAATCAACAAGATCAACAACTGAATTATAATGTTGTTTAATAATAGCAGTATGAGCATCAGTTAATGTTGTACCTTGTTCAATTAATAATTCACCAGTATTTTGATCGATAAAATCAGATCGTAAAACTTTATTTAATAGAGCAATATCTTGCAAAACAATACGATCAATTTTTAATTTTTTTAAATCAGCAAGTAAAGTACTTGTAACTCGACGTCCTACAAATTTAGCTTGATGCTCTTCTGGTAACATTCCTTGTTCAAGACGCATACCAATTAAATTATCATCAACTTTTTTATATAAACCATACTGGTCAACATATACAAGATTTGATCCATAAAATAAAGGTAAAATATCTTGGCGAGATGTACCTAAAGCTTGTAAGAATGTTGATACAAGTACTTTCTTCTTCTTATCTATTCTTACGTAAAGACAGTCATTGGTATCAAACTCAAAATCAATCCATGAACCTCTCATAGGAATAATTCGAGCTAGATAATAAGGTTTACCACGTAAATCTTTATTTTTTTTACTTTTAGAGAACACAGCACCCGGAGAACGATGTAATTGACTTACAACCACACGATCAACACCATTAATAATAAAAGTACCTTGATTTCCAACAAAATATTGGCCATCTTGTTCATACAAATCAACCATCACAGGAACATCTGCAAAATAAACATTTTGCTCTTTAATGTCATGAATGTTTTTTACACCTTGATCATCAACATCCCATGTAATTAATTGTATTTTTACTTTTAAAGGAAATGCGTAAGTTTCTTCTCCATCTCGACATTCTTGAACAGATAATGGCACTTTAATACCAACACGAGAATGGCAAGATTGACACATAATATACCGAGCACTTTTCTTCAAGCATCCAGTACATCTTTGTCCTTCTTCTAAACGAGAACAATCTCGTTTATCACATCGAGAACATTCCCAAGTATAACGATTAGTAATACCTGTTAATAATCCACATGTACATGACCAATTACCCAGTTCATAACTTACAAATTCTAAGGAAAGCTTATCGCTATGTTCAATAGGAAAAACATCTCTTAATGCTTTTTCTAAACCCATAACTTTTCGTTCCGAAGGCAAATAATCAAGTTGCACAAAATCATTAAATGATTTTGACTGCACCTCAATTAAATTCGGCACCGGAACAACATTTTTTACTTTTCCAAACGACTTTCGTAAAATTATACTATCAACAGTCGAGCGAGATACCATGCTGCTCCTTATAAAAAAACTCAACAATTACCGTTCACAACCCCAATCAAACAATCAATATTGCTCAAAAACTTTATTATAAAAGTTCTACTGTAGCACCAGCTTCTTCTAAAGCAGCTTTCATTTTAGCAGCTTCATCTTTAGCAGCAGATTCAACTACAGTTACTGGAGCAGATTCAACCATTGTTTTAGCTTCAGCTAAACCAAGAGTTACAACTGAACGTAATGCTTTAATAACTTTAATTTTATCAGCACCCATGCTTTTTAAAACAACTTTGAATTCTGATTTTTCTTCTTTAGGAGCTTCTGCTGTTCCTGCTGCTGCTGGAGCTGCTGCTGCCATTGACATAGCTGAAACACCAAACGCTTCTTCAATCGCTTTTACCAATTCAGATAATTCTAAAACGGTCATCGCTTGTACTGATGAAATAATATCATTAAATTTTTGTGCCATGTGAGCATCTCCGAAAAACAATTATAACGGTATATCTATATTAACTAATTAACTACTCTGCTTGTGTATTTTTTTCTGCTACAGCTTTTATAGCTAAAGCAAACATAATGACTGGAGCATTTAACACACCACAAAGCTGTGATAATAACACTTCTCGTGAAGGTAATGAACCTAATTTTGCTACAGTTTTTGCATCATATACTTTTGAATCTGAACATCCTGCAACAACTTTAAGTTTATCATTCTCTTTTGCAAAATCTGTTAAAACCTTTGCAACAGTTGTTATTTCACCTTGCGCAAATACGTATGCAAGTTGACCTTTAAGCAAAGAATCTAAACCATGGCATTTGCTTATATCTTTAAGAGCAATTTTTGCCAAACGATTTTTTGCAACTTTTAAAGAGCCACCTTTGCTATCTAATTCAAAACGCAATTTTTTCAATTGAGAAACTGACAATCCTTGATAATTAACCAAGAAAGCACCTTCACTTCCTGAAAAACGAGCTTCTAAATTTTGTATTGCTGCTTGTTTTTGCTGCTTTTTCATTTCAGCGACCTTTGCTAGCTACTTATGAAACTTGTTCTAAATTAACACCAATTCCAACACCCATAGATGAAGATATTGTTACTTTTCTTATAAATTTACCTTTAGCAGCTGCAGGTTTTGAAGCTCCCAAAGTTTTCATAAATGTAACAAAATTTTCTTGCAATTGGTTTACATCAAACGATACTTTTCCTATCGTAAAATGCACTAGACCTTGTTTGTCATTCTTGAAGAAAGCTTTACCTTTTTTCAAATCAGCAACAACCGCGCCAACGTTTTGAGTTACTGTACCCAATTTTTTGTTTGGCAACAGCCCTTTTGGACCAAGAATTTTTGCCAAAACACCGATAGGTGCAACCATATCTGGAGTTGCTACAGCAAAATCAAAATCCACCCAACCCTGAGAAATTTTTTCTATTAAATCTTCAGCACCTACAAAATCAGCACCAGCTTTTTCAGCTTGAGTTGCAGCTTCACCTTTAGCGAAAACAACAATTCTTACTTTTTTACCTGTACCATGTGGCAAAACAACGCCACCACGAACAACTTGATCGCCTTTTGTAGCATCTATTCCTAAGTTTACGTCGACGTCAATTGATTCATCAAATTTAACGTGCGATAAACTTTTCACTTTAGCAACTGCATCTTTACTTGATAATAAATCTAATTTAGACACTGCTTGCAAAGCTTTACGATGATTTTTACTATGTTTTACCATTTAAGGCCTTCCTTACTAAGCATCAACAACATCAATTCCCATGCTTCTTGCAGAGCCTGCAACAGATTTTTTTGCTTGATTTATATCACGAGTATTTAAATCTGGCATCTTAATCAAAGCAATTTCTTCAACTTCTTTCCACGTTATTTTACCAACTTTTGTATCGTGTGGACGAGAAGAACCTTTTTTAAGGTTAATCTTTTTACGAATAAGTTCAGAAGTTGGTGAAGTTTTTAAAACAAAAGTAAAAGTTTTATCTTTATAAATTGTAATAACAACAGGAACAGACTCACCTTTACGTGGAGCTGATTGAGCATTAAACTGTTTACAAAACTCCATCATGTTTACACCATGAGGTCCAAGTACAGAACCTACAGGTGGAGCAGGCGTTGCCGCACCAGCGGACAAAACCATTTTAACCTGAGCTTTGATTTCTTTTTTTGACATATGCACTACCTACTAAATTTTATTTTTTAACCTGATCAAACCTTAATTCTACAGGAGTCATACGACCAAAAATACTTACTTTAACAATAAGTTTTTTTGTATCTGCATCCACTTTTTCTATAACACCAACAAATCCTGTAAATGGTCCGTCTTCAATTGCAACTTCACTATCCACAACAAAATCATTTTTATCATGAGTCAGTACAACGCCACCACGAATCTTTTCAAGGACACGATCTACTTCTTTGTGTGACAAAGCTATAGGATCTTTTCCTCCTAAGAAGCGTAAGACTCGAGGAGTAATAAGAACAAACCGTACAAGTTCAGGAGCCATCTCCATTTCAATTAATACATAGCCAGGGAACAATTGTTGATCTTTTTCTTCAACAGCGCCAAACATCTGCTTCATTTTTGCAGTAGGAATAAGAACTGCACCAAGGCGACCTTCATGGTCATTTGCCTTAATTCTATATTCCAAATCGGCTTTCACCTGATCTTCATATCCAGCATAGATCTGAAGTACATACCATCGTTTCATGTAATAACATCCCTAACTAATAAAACCCCAGAATTCAAACTTAACGAACTTTAAAAACGAGCGCTGACAAAAGTTTTTGAGCACCAACATTACAACCGTAATTTACAACACTTAAAAAGAGTGTAAACGCTGTAATAACGATAAGCGCAACGATTGTAGCACCAATAAACTCTTCTTTTGTTGGCCAAACTATTTTTAATAGTTCAACTTTAACTTCTTTAAAAAACGTTCCAATATTTTTCATGTCTAGAGCCTTAACAGATCTATTTTAATAAAACTGTAAAAATGGCAGGCCAGGAGGGATTCGAACCCCCAACACGCAGTTTTGGAGACTGCTGCTCTACCGTTGGAGCTACTGACCTAACAATTATTTCATAGAATCAGCACGTACCATACAAAAACTTTTATATGGAGCCCGCGACCGGGCTTGAACCGGTGACCTCTCCCTTACCAAGGAAGTGCTCTACCGCTGAGCTACGTGGGCTTATCCCGGAAGCTATTATACAGTTTTGTCAAATATTTGGTATAAATTTTATCTCTTATTATAAGAGTTTAAAGAAAAAACAGAAAAAAACAACTTTGATTTAAAAATGGAGCTGGTGACTGGACTTGAACCGGCAACCTACTGATTACAAATCAGTTGCTCTACCATTGAGCTACACCAGCATTTTATATGCATAATTTCAAAAAAACTATAATAACATGGAGCGGGAAACGGGACTCGAACCCGCAACCTACAGCTTGGAAGGCTGTCGCTCTAGCCAATTGAGCTATTCCCGCACAATTTCAAATAATATTTTAAAAATGGTGGTGAGAGAAGGATTCGAACCTTCGAAGGCGAAGCCAACGGATTTACAGTCCGCCCCCTTTGACCGCTCGGGAACCTCACCACATTATTTTTTCAAAAAAATTATGAGTAATTATTTTATTACTTTTTATTATGAATATCAACAACAAATTTATAACTTTATTTTTTAGATATCACTATAACTTTTATACCAATAAATCGACAAAAAAGCAACTTTAAGGTTATTTATCAAAAAAATCTACAATTATATAGCTTTGTTGCTCTAAAAAAGCTTTTTTGTTATCGTTAACACGTATACTTTTAAATATTAAAAAT
>JACCDX011622139.1_pt1 | contig 11538 bp, 8 predicted proteins | sample 7449681 | NCBI WGS metagenome assembly JACCDX01 (sample SAMN15323450, study PRJNA562643) | freshwater metagenome | isolation source: river surface water | place: USA:Blue River Watershed | collected 2017-08-18 | reverse complement strand
ATACAGGCGGCCATAGGACAGAAAATTATAGCACGTGAAACAGTTAAGGCATTGCGTAAAGATGTATTAGCTAAATGTTATGGGGGTGATATTTCACGTAAGCGTAAGCTGTTAGAAAAGCAGAAAAAAGGTAAAAAACGAATGCGTCAAGTAGGTAATGTTGAAATACCACAAGAAGCATTTATGGCCGTTTTAAAACTAGATTAACGTAAAATATTTTACTAAAATGTTTTAAAAAGAAGCGTTTAAAGCGTATTTTTGAAACTGAAAAATAAAAAGCATGGCTGAAGTTATAAGAATGCCCAAGATGAGTGACACCATGGTAGAAGGTGTTATTGCTAATTGGTTAAAAAAAGAAGGTGACGTAATTAAGTCCGGAGATATCATTGCTGAAGTTGAAACAGATAAGGCAACGATGGAATTAGAGAATTACGAAGACGGAACTTTACTATATATAGGCATTAAAGCTGGCGAAGCAGTACCGGTAGATGGCATTATCGCCATTGTGGGTACGCCAGGTGAGGATTATTCATCTTTATTGCAAGCTTCTACTACCGTAGCGGCTCCAGTTGCAGAGACACCACAAGCCGCCACTCCTACTGCAGCACCTGCACCAGTTGCTTCAGCACCAGCCATTGATCTAAGTGGAATTAAAGCAAAAGCAGTTCGTATGCCTAAAATGAGCGATACGATGATTGAGGGTGTAATTGCTAAATGGTTGAAAAAAGAAGGTGATGTCGTTAAAAGTGGAGATATCATTGCTGAAGTTGAAACAGACAAAGCAACGATGGAGCTTGAAAACTACGAAGACGGCACTTTATTATATATAGGTGCAAAAGAAGGACAGGGGATTATCGTAGATGGCATTATTGCTATTGTAGGTGAGCCAGGCACAGATTTTAGCCCAATTTTAGCTGCAGAATCAGCAGCACCTGCTTCAGCTCCTGAAGTTGTACAAGCATCAGCTCCTGCTCCAGTAGCTGTAAAGGCACCTGAGGTTTCCAAAAATGCTGAAGTTAAATCAACAACTCTAGACACGACACAAGCCAGAATCACAGAAGATTCAATCAAAGCTTCTCCTTTAGCTCGTGCGTTAGCAAAAGAAAAAGGATACAACTTAGCTTGGCTTAAAGGTACTGGAGAAGGTGGTCGAATTACAAAAAATGACGTTGAAGATTATAACCCAAGTGCAGGTGGAGCGATGTCTACATTTGTCTCCGGGGTAGAAAGTTTTGAAGATATTCCCAATAGCCAAATGCGCAAAACAATTGCGCGTCGCTTATCAGAATCGAAGTTTAGCGCTCCAGAATTCTATCTGACGATGGAAATCAATATGGATAAAGCTATTGAAGCGCGTGTCAGCATGAATGAGATACTTCCAGTTAAGATTTCATTTAATGACATGGTGATTAAAGCTACGTCACTCGCATTAACCAAGCATCCTAAGATTAATTCGTATTGGATGGAGGATCGTATTCGTGTCAACAAGCATGTACATATCGGTATGGCTGTGGCTGTTGAAGATGGATTATTAGTTCCTGTTATTCGCTTTGCAAATGAAAAATCTATCGCACAGATTTCTGCAGAAGCTAAAGAATTAGGAGGAAAAGCGAAGAATAAGCAATTGCAGCCAAAGGATTGGGAAGGTAATACCTTCACCGTAAGCAACTTAGGCATGTTCGGGATTGATCAATTTACATCAATCATCAACTCACCTGAATCTTGTATCTTGGCAGTAGGTGGCATCAAAGAGACCGTTGGCGTTAAAAACGGACAATTTTATGCAACCAATATCATGAAGTTAACTTTAACATGTGATCATCGTGTAGCTGATGGTGCTGCAGGAGCTGCATTTCTGTTAACACTGAAACAATATCTCGAGGATCCCATTAAAATGTTCTTATAACATTCAAATTGACAAGCCTCGAATCATTTCGGGGCTTGATTATTTAAAGCAAATTGTACGCATGGAGCCAACTAAAATAAGAATTGCTGTTCAAAAATCTGGACGTTTAAGTGAAGAATCACTTAAGTTATTTAAGGAATGTGGTATCAAATTTGAATCCGGTGGATCCAAATTAAAAACAGTTTCTAGCAATTTTCCAATAGAGTTTTTATTTCTAAGAGACGACGATATTCCTGGCTATGTGGAAGATGGAGTTGCTGATTTAGGGGTTATTGGCGAAAATGTGTTAATGGAGCACAAGCGTCAGGTAGATATTGTCAAAGAATTAGGCTTCTCTAAATGTAGATTATCCTTAGCGATTCCTAGAAATGAAGTTTATACAGGCTTGGAATACTTTCAAGGTAAAAACATTGCCACGTCCTACCCTAACTTGACCAACGCATTTTTAGACAAACAAGGAATTCAAGTAACAACACATGAAATTTCAGGTTCGGTTGAAATAGCTCCAAGTATAGGTTTGGCAGAAGCTATTTGTGATATCGTGTCTACAGGTGGAACCTTATTAAGTAACGGACTTAAGGAAGTAGCAACCGTGTTTAATAGCCAAGCTGTATTAATCGCCAACACTACATTAGACTCAGCTAAACAAGATATTCTAGCTAAATTATTGTTTAGAATAGACTCGGTACAACGTGGCCAAAATGCAAAATATGTTGTCTTAAACGCACATGAAGATAATTTAGCTAAGATAACAGCCTTATTACCTGGCATGAAATCACCTTCTGTGATGCCCTTAACTGAAATAGGATGGTATTCATTACACTCCGTGATTTCAGAAAATGATTTTTGGGAAATCATAGAATCTCTTCGTTCTGCAGGTGCAGAAGGTATACTTGTGCTACCTATTGAAAAAATGATCTTATAATATGTTTGAAATAATCAGGTTTCCAGCTGCTACCACATATTCTGAACTATGTGAACGTCCTTCACTTGAATCTAACTCCTTGGATTCACTGATTGATGCTATTTATGCACAGGTTAAGCAACATGGTGATCAAGCGCTCATTGATTATACCAAACAATTTGAAAAGCGAGATATCACAGAAATCACTTATTCCGATTCAGAAATAAGTGAACTCGCACTACAAACTGATCCTGAATTACAAAAAGCCATCCGTGTTGCTTACGCAAACATCTATACCTTTCATCAGTCTCAGGTATTGGTTGAAAAACGCATCGAAACGAGCCCAGGAGTAGTTTGTTGGCAAAAATCTACCCCCATCGACAAAATAGGAATTTACATTCCTGGTGGAACTGCACCGCTATTTTCAACGATCCTTATGCTAGCCATACCAGCTCAAATAGCTGGTTGTAAAGAAGTAATCTTGTGCACTCCGGGAATGCACCCTGCATTGTTTTTTGCCGCTCAATTATGTGGTGTAACTAAAATGTGTAAAATTGGTGGCGCACAGGCGATTGCAGCTTTAGCTCTTGGTACAGCTTCTGTCCCTCCCGTGTATAAAATATTTGGTCCAGGGAATCAATATGTAACTGCTGCCAAAATGGAGGCTAACCGGATGGGAATTGCCATTGATATGCCTGCTGGTCCATCAGAAGTAGCCATATTTGCTGATGCTAGTGCCAATCCAGTTTTTGTAGCTGCCGATTTATTATCACAAGCTGAACACGGAAATGACTCACAAGTCATGTTGATAAGTACGGATGAAAAAATTATTCATCAGACAATCACTGAGATAAAGAATCAACTAGAAACACTTCCGCGTAAAGACTATGCGCTAAAATCTCTAGACTATTCTAAATTTATTTTAGTCGATCAAGAAAAGGAAGCAATCGACATATTGAATACCTACGCTGCAGAACACCTTATCTTAGCTTGTGAAAAACCAGAGCAATTTGCAGATGCGATACTACATGCGGGATCAATCTTCTTAGGACATTATACGCCAGAAGCGGCCGGTGATTATGCTTCTGGAACGAATCATACGTTGCCAACAAACGGTTTTGCACATGCCTACTCAGGTGTAAATTTGGATAGTTTTGTTAAAAAAATAACATTACAATCCATCACCAAAGAAGGTCTAAACAATTTAGGAAAAAGCATTGTGATCATGGCAGAGGCTGAATCGCTACAAGCTCACGCAAATGCCGTAAAATATAGAATGGACTGATGGATTATCAAAAATTTATACTCCCTCATATTTGGAATTTAAAGCCTTATTCTTCCGCTCGAGATGAATTTAAAGGAAAGGAAGGCGTATTTTTAGATGCCAACGAAAATCCGTTAGGTTCTGGAAATATCGCTCCATGGAATAGATATCCAGATCCCATGCAATGGAATATCAAAGAACAATTGGCTGAAATTAAACAATGTTCAATAGATCAAATATTTCTCGGGAATGGCTCTGATGAAGCTATTGACTTGTTGATTCGAATGACATGTAATCCAGCTAAAGATCACGTCATTATTTGCCCTCCTACCTATGGCATGTACGAAGTGAGTGCTTCAGTTAATAACATAACAATAGAACGCGTTAATTTAACTGCTGATTACCAACTGAATGTGGATGCAATTTTTGCACGTATCAATGAACATTCTAAACTGATATTTATTTGTTCTCCAAATAACCCAACTGGAAATAAATTGAACAGAGATTCAATTTATGCTATTTTGGATAAGTTCACCTCAGGGTTTGTCATTGTTGATGAGGCTTATATAGATTTTTCAGATGAACCAAGTTTCATTAACGAATTAGCTAAATTCCCAAATTTAATAGTCATGCAAACCTTATCTAAAGCATACGGTTTGGCATCATTAAGACTTGGAATGGCCTATGCTAATCCACAAATCATTCAATTATTGAATAAAATTAAACCACCATATAATATTAGTGGGGCGACTCAAGCATTAGTTGAACAAGCCTTGGCCAACAAAGAATTTGTAAAAAGCTCTATTGAAACATTAAATAATGCTAAGAAAGCCTTAATTTCAGGACTTAATAGTTTACCGGGTACTAAACATATTTACCCATCTAACGCAAATTTTATTTTGGTGAAATTTGAGCAAGCTCAAAAATTATTTGCTTACTTAATAGAACAGAAAATTATAACACGGAATAGGTCTACGGTTGCTTTATGTGAAGATTCAATTCGAGTAACTATTGGTACAACCGAAGAGAATAACCTATTATTAGATAAGATTAAGCGCTTTTACGCATGAAATTCAAACACATAAAACTAGCTTTCTTTTTCTTCTTTGTTTGTTGTACGGCACCTGCGTATAGCCAACTTCAAGAATGGGCGGCTGGTTTCCGAATCGGGGAACCAGGAGGTTTTATGGCTAGACGTTATTCTGATAATGGAATTAATGCGTTAGAGGTGAATATTGGTACATATGGCGGATTGTGGGGTACGGATCGTAAGTACCAAGATGGAACGTTTAATAATATAGGTTATTCGATAAACGTGCTGTATCTGTGGCACCATCCAACGATTATAAATTCTGATTTACACACGTATTACGGTTTCGGACCTCAATTAAATTCAAGAGATTGGTATGCTAATAAAGTGGGCAACAACTTAGCAGCTAGCAAAAGAGCTTCGGCGATGGGCGCGACGGCAGTAGGTGGTATCGAGTATTTCCCCATCGATGCACCCAATTTATCATTCTTTTCAGAAATAGGTTTTTATACGGAAATAGCCCCCAATCCATTCTTTTTTCATTTACAAGGTGGAATTGGTGTTCGTGTAAATTTTTAAATGGGGATGTAGCTCAGTTGGCTAGAGCGCTTGCATGGCATGCAAGAGGTCGTCGGTTCGAGCCCGATCTTCTCCACAAAAAAGGACTTCATTTCGAAGTCCTTTTTTTATAGTCTATCTTTAAAAGATTCGTACCCAAAATGTTTGAATCGAACATACGCTCCAGTTCGATCAATCATACCGATATCTGGTAAATTAACTCCATTAAATGTAGTCGTTTTGACCATAGTATAATGAATCATATCTTCTAAAATGACTTCATCTCCTATTTTTAGTGGCTCGTCAAAGGAATAATCGCCATAATAGTCTCCAGCTAAACACGTCATCCCACCAAATCGGTACGTAGGTTTACCCGCCACAGGCTCCATCGAAGCAGAACGAATACGCGGCTTATATGGCATTTCTAATGTGTCTGGCATGTGCGCCGCAAATGAAACATCCAATATAGCCACATCAATACCAGCAGAATGTACTATATCCAGAACAGTAGACTTCAGAAAACCAGTTTGCCAACCCACAGCTGAACCTGGTTCTAGAATAATATCTAAATGTGGATACTTAGCTTTAAAAGTCCTTAGCGTTTCAATTAAATGATCCACATTGTAATCAGCTCGCGTAATTAAATGTCCACCACCTAAATTCAGCCACTTTGCCTGATTTAATAAATCGCCAAACTTAGCATCAATTACATCTAGTGTTCTAGAAAGCACAAATGAATCATTCTCACACAAAGTATGTGAATGCAGTCCTTCAATTCCCTCGGGTAACGTATCGCCTAAATCACCACGACGAATACCTAAACGGGATCCAGCGATACATGGATTATACATATCCGTTTCTACTTCCGCATATTCAGGATTAATTCGAATGCCGCACGAAATGCCATTGGATTTGGCTTGAAGGGCAAATTGGCCAACTTGATTAAGCGAATTAAATGTCATATGACTCGAATACTCCATAAATTCCTCAAACTCGTTCGGTAAATAAGCCGGAGTATAAGCATGACACTTCTCCCCCATTTCTTCGAATGCTAAACGAGCTTCGTTTAATGAACTCGCAGTAGCTCCAGCTAAATATTGTCGGATTAAAGGAAATACATGATAGAATGAAAATCCTTTTAAGGCGCAAATAATTTCAACATTAGCTTCGCGCTGAACGCGCTGAAGCAATGTCAAATTCTTTATGAGTAAAGATTCTTCAAGCACATAGGCAGGAGAATGAATTGCAGGATATTGAACAGCCATCATTAATATGTATGAGGCAATTCTCCATTAACCTCCTCATTCCATGGCAAACCATGTACATTTAAAAGTTCCATAAACGGATCAGGATTGAATTCTTCCACATTATATACACCCGGCTTAAACCAAGTTCCTTCACACATTAATGAAGCACCAATCATCGCTGGAACACCCGTGGTATAAGATACCCCTTGAGCCTGAACCTCTTTGTAGCAATCCGCATGATGGCAATTATTATAAACGTAATAAGTCTTTTCCTTTCCATCCTTCACACCTTTGATCTGACATCCAATAGATGTTTGTCCTGAATAATTCTCGCCTAAGGTACCCGGCTCCGGTAACACTGCCTTTAAGAACTCTAAAGGCACAATATCCATTCCGTTAAACTTAATTGGCTGAATGGAAGTCATTCCAACATTTTGTAAAACTTCCAAATGAGTTAAATATGCTTTCCCAAAAGTCATCCAAAAACGAGCCCGCTTGAGCGTTGGGAAATTTTTGGTCAATGATTCTAACTCCTCATGATATAACAAATATGATTCCTTCGGGCCTATGTTAGGATATGAAATTGGCTTATGAATTGACATTGCCTCTATTTCAACCCATTCCCCATTTTCCCAATACTTACCTTTCTGAGTAATTTCACGAATATTAATTTCTGGATTAAAATTCGTGGCGAAAGCCTTTCCATGATCACCAGCATTACAATCGATGATATCGAGGTAATGCATTTCATCAAAATAATGTTTGTTGGCATAAGCCGTATAAACACCTGTCACCCCTGGATCAAAACCGCAACCCAACAACGCCATCAAACCAGCTTCTTTAAAGCGATCTTGATATGCCCATTGCCATGAATATTCAAACTTAGCTTCATCTTTCGGCTCATAGTTAGCCGTATCCATATAATGTACGCCTGTAGCTAAACATGCGTCCATAATAGTCAAATCCTGGTATGGGAGAGCCACGTTGATCACCATGAATGGCTTCTCTTTTGTAAATAAGTCAACTAAAGCGGGTACGTCATCTGCATCGACTTGTCGTGTTTGAATGACAGTAGGTAACCCAATTTGTTTTGCTTCAGCAGCAATTGCATCACATTTTTTCAATGTACGTGAAGCTAAAATTACTTCAGAAAAAAACGCTGGATTCATAGCACATTTCTTTGCCACTACATTTCCTACGCCACCAGCTCCAATAATTATTACTTTTTTTCCCATGATTTATTTAAAAAAGAATGCAAAAATAACCCAACAAGCGCTAGAATCAAACAATCAATTTGAATTATTTTTAAAGGGACGAATCGCTTTGTCAAAAGCTTTAAACCAATAATTCGCATATAATTGATCCGAGCGTACCCCTTTGCTCGTACTTGCATGCATGAATTGAACATCTTGATCCCCATTTACTTGAATCACTAAACCGATATGATTAATAATAGAAGACCCATTAGTACGAAAAAATAGCCAATCTCCTTTCTGAATCTTGTTCATAGGTATGGATAAACCAAAAAGCGCTTGCTGAACAGATGATCGTGGTATACTGTAGTTGTTATCTACATACACACGGAATAACAAACCAGAACAATCCATTCCATTTTCAGTAGAACCACCTCCTACATAAGGAACGCCTTGATAACGTTTGGCCGATTTAACTAATTCGTCAACCTCATTAGTGGTAAATTGACCTGCTAGCGAACTATTAGAACCGAAAAAAGAACGAACATTGCGAATGGATTGACAACCCACAAACAAAAACACAACAATACCCAGGGCAATGAACCTATACATAAACCGTAGTTAAATCATCTAAGTATAGTAAAACAGCTGGACCAACATCTTGTCCTAGTTGGGCTAACAAAGTTTTGTAGCGACTAATTTGTTCTTGATGCTCCTCTTTACGTTTACCAGTCTTAAAATCTACAATAATACTTTTGCCTTCTTTACGAATGACACGGTCCGGTCTAAAAATGGAACCATCGGGGCTGAGGATATCACGTTCTACGAACAATAATTCTTGATCTATAAATAACTGCCCGAGCGTAGCATCGTTCATAACTTGATTGACCAAAATCTTTATATCGTCATCCAAATATTGAAAAATGGTTGTTTGGTTAGCAGACCAATAGTGAACCCCACGTACCTGAGCAAGGATATGATGTAAATATTCACCTTGTGACCGCTTCGCTTTACTTTGGGTATATAGATCTGCGGATTTGGCTTGTAATCTAAATTCAGGTGCTGCAACTAATTCAACTTGTAGATTCACATTCCGGTCAATCTGATGTACAAAAGACTTAGAAACATACTTAATTTGTTCAGCCTCAGTCAGTTTATAATAATCTGTTAGCTCACTATACAATCCTTCCAGATACGTAGGCAATGAATCAGATTTTTCTGATGTATTTAAGGCAAATTGAACCAATATCTCTGCGAGCGAATCCCGATACATTTGTTGCGTCTGATGCGGCGTATCTTCATCGGGCAATGTGGTCAAAATATGTAGACGCTGTTTGGCACGCGTAAAAGCTACATACATCATGTTGAGCGAATCCAAGAAGATACTATGTCGTTCCTGTACACTTTGACTTTTCAATTCACTCACATCAGCAATTTCCTTAGCCGCCACCTTACCGTATGTATATAAAAGTTTATGATCATTCCATTCCAATTCTGGAATGCTTGAATCAGCTAGGTTATACCAAATACGCTCATGATTAGCTTGATGCGTCCAATTAGCAAAAGGTACGATGACAACTGAATATTCTAAACCCTTTGACTTATGAATACTGGTGATTGTAATCGCATTAAAACCTTCAGGACTGGAAATGGTCATTGTCCCTTTATTTGCCTCATAAAAAGTTAAAAATTCATGTAAATCCTCCGATTTAGTTATCAAAAATTCCTGAATAACATCTAGTAATTTGAGCACATATTCTGCCCCTTCTTGCTGATTAAAGAGTTCAAAATGATCAATAACCGCATATACGGTTTGAATTAAGGTAAACTCATTAAATCTATCAACGGTAATGGGCCAATCCACAAATTTGAATATTTGTTCCAAGTTTGAGTCTGCACGCTTCATTTCAGATTTAATATCAGCCACCTGTTCCGGCGTGATTAATTCATTCTTTAAAGCAAGCGTTTGAAATAATAATTCAAGCGCTAAAAATTCATTTTGGGGATTCGCTTTCAGCTTAAGAAAAGCAATGATAATACTGACCAGATTTGAATAATGAATTAATAATGAATCCGAAGAAATTACCGGATACCCTTTTTCTTTCAATTGGATAGCGAGGAATCTAGCATGTTTATTCTTGCGTGTCAGAATAGCCATATCTGCAAATGAAAATCCCAAACGTATATTCTCTTCAATATGATTAACAACTTGAGTTAGCATCCAAATTTGTTCCAAATCTTTTGATTCAGCATCTAATTTTGGTTTTCGCATGACGGTTAAATCAACTGAGCCCGTAAACTTGTCGGCATTAACGCGAGGAATTTGCGTCAGTAATTCCCCATATATTGGTTTAATCAAATCCGATTTAACCGTATAATAATCTTGTTCAGCAATCCAATTAAAAAATGCATTATTGAAGTTTACAATTTCAGCAGCACTTCGATAATTATAAGCTAAATTCTCAGTATCAATAGCTTCTAACAAATAATCATAACGCTCCTCATCGAACGAGCCTTGGTTAAGCTTAGATTGCACAATGGATTTATCCGATTGAGCAAGGGAAGCAATCAGGCCAACTTCCCCTCCTCTGAATTTATAGATGGATTGTTTGGCATCGCCAACTAACAAGTTCTGATGGCCTAGCGAAACTGAATTCTCCAATAAGGGCATAAAATTTTGCCATTGCAACATGGAGGTATCTTGAAATTCATCAATCAAAATATGAGTATATCGATCACCCAATTTTTCATAAATAAATGGAACCGGGTCATTAGCAATCACTTGGTACAATCTTTTTGAAAACTCAGAAATGGAAACAGCTGAATTTTCATTTTGATATTCAATGAGTTCCTCTGAAATAGAGGCCAACAAAGCTATTTTCTTAATATCACGTGCAATCCATCCAAGAAGTAAGTTTCTACTATAGTTAGCCTCATAGATTTCGACAAAAGAATGTCCAATTGACTGCAATGAATCAGCTAAATCATTAATTTCTGATGCAGACTTCTTATCTATTTTACTGGCCGCCCATTGATTAGACTCCAATGATTTTTTCAATGAAGTGAATACAAAATCACTCGATTTTTTAGTTGATAGAAATTTCCTAAAATAATGAACTGAACTGTAACGTCCTCCACTAAAAAAATCATCAGGAAATTGAAGTGGATCAATGTAGCGAATAAACTCCTGAGCAATTTCTACTAATTGATCTTCAATGAACCGAATTTGATTTCGTATTTGGCCCTCAATCTGCCTAAAATCATCCATGGAAAATACATCCATGTGCGGTTTAATTTGATGATATGACTCATCTAAACAGATTCGTAAAAACTGATGTAAATTATTGCGTAACAAATTCCATGACCTTCCTTCTGAAACCTCTGCTTTGGCAAAATCAATTAATAAGTCGGTGAGGATTGGGTCTCCTAGTCGGTT
>JACCDX010129182.1_pt1 | contig 11538 bp, 10 predicted proteins | sample 7449681 | NCBI WGS metagenome assembly JACCDX01 (sample SAMN15323450, study PRJNA562643) | freshwater metagenome | isolation source: river surface water | place: USA:Blue River Watershed | collected 2017-08-18 | reverse complement strand
TCTTTCTTATTGCCATAGATGATTCGATCTTCGCCAACAATCGCTTTCCAAATATCAAAGGCCTCCTGATCAAAGGGAACGCCATCTTTTTCATCGCCTTGGAAAACAGACACATAAATACGCTCCTTCGGTAATTTGAATACCTCAGTTAATAATTCCCAAGACCAGGTTAAGGCTTCTTGTTTGAAATAATCGCCAAAAGACCAGTTGCCCAACATCTCAAACATCGTGTGATGGTAGGTATCAAATCCTACATCCTCCAAGTCATTATGCTTTCCAGATACGCGAAGACATTTTTGTGTATCTGCAATACGCTTCGATGGAGGCGTTCCATTTCCTAGGAAAAAGTCCTTAAACTGCGCCATACCCGAGTTATTGAATAAAAGGGTAGGGTCATTTTTCGCAACCAAAGGGGCTGATGGTACAATCAAGTGACCTTTGGATTGGAAGAAATCTAAAAACTGTTGGCGGATCTCCGTAGAAGTCATTTTCGCTTATTTTGGGAATGGGTTGGTTTAATTGGCTCGCTTGTTTATTTTTGTTTAAACAAGAATCACAAAATTAGTTTTTTTTGCTGAATTTTTGAACCAAATAAGGGCTTTTATGAATTTAGACAAGCAATATTATTCGATTAAGGAAGTTGCCGACTTATTCAAGGTCAATCCGTCTAAATTACGCTATTGGGAAACTCAGTTCCCGCATTTACTCCCCAAAAGAACCGGAAAAGGTATTCGGAAATATACGCCGGTGGACATTGAGAAGATTTCAGTTTTGGTGGACCTCATCGATAAACAAGGTTTGACGATTGAAGGAGCGAAATTAGCCATCAAGAAAAATGGTTCACCGAAGAATCCGAATCAAGCGGTCATCGACCAACTACTTGATATTCGTCAATTTTTACAAGTTATTTCGGATGATTTAGCTTAAATCTTCCTTTAGTTTGGTTTCGTAATGGAAGCCAACATGTATCCCGAAAAAGTCTATCAAATTGCCCTATCTCGTATCCCGCAAATCGGTGTGGTTAATGCCCGTCGTTTAATTGCCTACACGAAATCTGCCGAAGCGATTTTCAAATCCTCTTCCAGCGACTTACAGCGAATACCTCACATCGGACCCGTATTGGCGCATTCAGTTGCCCAACAGGGTTTATTGGAGGATGCCGAGAAAATCTTAAACGCCTGCGAAAAAGCAAAAATTCAAACTTTGTTTTATACGGATGCTAATTTTCCAGATCGAATGAAGCACATGTATGATGCTCCTATTCAGCTGTATTATTCAGGAAATGTGGATTTAAATCGGGAACGTTTTTTGGCCGTCGTCGGTACACGGAAGGCGACAGATTATGGTCGTCGAACCACCCATTCCCTGGTCGAGCAATCGCTAGGAACTCAAACAACCTTTGTCTCGGGGCTCGCCTATGGAATTGATATCGAAGTGCATAAACATTGCCTTCATTTGGGGATTCCCAATATCGCCGTTTTGGCGGGTGGTTTCGAACATATTTATCCCGCGAAACATCGAAAATACTTGCAAGAGCTCGTCTCGAATGGAGGGATACTCTCGGAACATCCGCTACATCAAAAGCCTGATCCGCGTTTTTTTCCATTACGAAATCGAATTATTGCAGGTATGACCGATGCGACGGTAGTGGTAGAAGCCGCTGAAAAGGGTGGGGCACTCATTACGGCCGATTATGCGAATAATTATCACCGAGAAGTTTTTGCGATCCCCGGCAATTTGGATAAGGTTTTCTCAGAAGGTTGTAATCGACTAATTCAAAAGAACAAAGCGGTGATTTATACGGATTTTCAAGCTTTGTGTCTGCAGATGAATTGGGTACATGCGGAGCAAACAATTAAATCGAATAGGAATTTACAATGGTCACGGTTGACGGAGGAGGAAAGTGAGATTATGTCTTTCTTGGCCCGAAATGGGGAGACGAAATTGGATACCATGGCTTGGAAACTACAAAAAAAAGTGACCGATTTGGCGGTCACTCTCTTGAATTTGGAATTCCAGGGCCTGATTAAATCATTGCCTGGTTATGTTTATCGTTTAAAGAATTAAACACCCCAGGTACTTGGGTTCACGCGCCAATCTTGTAAGGTTACCAATTGCGTATCTGAGATATAATCTAATTTGATGGCTTCTTCAACTAATACATCGTAATTACTGAGGGTTACTAATGGAAAACCTGCGTTTTGGAAATTCTGATCGGCAATTTCAAAACCATAGGTAAAGATGGCGACCATTCCCAACACTTCCACACCCGCTTGTTGGAGCGCTTCTGCCGCCTTCAACGAACTGCCACCGGTAGATATCAAGTCTTCAATTAAAACTACTTTTTGACCCGGCTTCACAGAACCTTCGATTTGATTTCCCATGCCGTGTTTTTTCGGCTCAGGACGTACGTAGCAAAAAGGAAGATCAAGGAAGTCGGCCACCAAAGCACCTTGCGCGATACCCGCCGTAGCGACACCGGCAATGGCGTCTACATCTTTGAAGTATCCTTTTACAACGGCGGAAAGGCTATTTTTAATGTAAGTTCTTGCTTCAGGATCTGATAAGGAAATTCGATTATCACAGTAGATAGGTGATTTCCAGCCTGATGCCCATGTGAAGGGTTGGTCTGGACGTAATTGAATGGCTTTGATGCGTAATAAATGCTGGGCTACTTCTTGTGAAATGGTCAAATTAGACATGCGATATCGTTTCTTTTATTTAATTACAAAAATAGTTTTTTCGGCTTATCTTATCATTATTTAATTCTATTTTTGCCAAAATTAAATTTCCCTAATGGTCATTTTTATTGACGATCGTCCGATCAAATTAATTAATCGCAAGAAAAAGCATTCTTATCCTCCGATGGAGGATTTCGATGTGATTATCGATGCTCGCTTAAAGCCGATTAAAATTGCGGATTTCAAAGGACACACGTGTTTATTAAACGTGAGCGTTGATCAAATGGAAAAAATCATCGAGGACTTACATGGGAAAAAGCCATTTGATTTTCATTCCCTCTATATTCTAACGAACATTAAGGAGGCTTTAAAGACGAAGATTTGTTCGCTTTATTCAGTTATCGAAGCTGCAGGTGGTGTGGTACAAAATGAAGCGGATGAAGTTCTGTGGATTTATCGACTCGGAAAGTGGGACTTACCCAAAGGTAAATTGGAGAAGAATGAGAAATTCAAGAAGGCCGCTGTGAGGGAAGTAGAGGAAGAATGTAATGTTAAGGCTACCTTAGTCGATAAGATTTGTACAACGTATCATACCTATTCGCATAAGAATCAACGTATTTTAAAGAAAACCAAATGGTATTCGATGCGCAGTAAGCATACGGCAAAATTGATTCCTCAAGTAGAAGAGAATATTGAGAAAGTGGAATGGTTATCTCCTTTAGCGATGAATAAGGCAGTTTCAGACACCTATTCATCCATTCGCTATGTGATGATTAAATTTCAAGAAACTCAAATACCATCCAAGGTATAAGGTAAATATTGGTCGATCTTGCTTCCATAACGATGCAAATCCCGAATAATCGTTGAGCTAATCGGTGCTAAATGCGGTGAGGTAATCAAAAAGACCGTTTCCAATTCTTCGTTGATGTGACGGTTTACTTGTGAAATCGAGTTTTCATACTCAAAATCGGTTGTGTTTCGTAATCCTCTGATGATAAATTTCGCGCCAACTTCTTTGGCTACATTGGCCGTAAGGTTTTGGTAAGTAACTACACGAACAGGTTTACCCGCAAAAGTGCTTTCGATGTAGCCTTTCATTTTATCCAAATTGAAATATCGATTCTTATTGGAGTTTTGGCCGATACCAATCACGATTTCGTCAAATAAGGTCAATGCACGTAAAACAATGTCCTCGTGCCCTTTGGTAAAAGGATCAAATGAGCCTGGAAAAAATGCAGTTCTTTTCATGAAAGAGGTATGTTCAATCGAATTAAATCATCGATCAGTTGCTTGTTTGTGGAATCGGGCCCTTCTAAACGAATACTTTCTTGATTCCATTGTATATCAAAAGAATCACGAATTGAATGTAAATAATAGGCTAAGGCTAATTCATGCTCAAAAGGAAATACATTCGCTAATTGCAATTGACCATGTTGGAAATAGGTTACATAGGCCTTGCTTTCCTGTAAGTAAACATGAATTCGTGGATGGATATATAATTTGGAATTATTTGTATTATTCCCAATTAGGTGATTGTACTTTATTTGGGCCAAAGGAAATAAACTGGCCAATTGATCTTTCCAAACACTTGGGATTAAAAACAACAAGGTAGAATCAACCATAGGGCATGATTGCTCATGTAATTCTTGTTCATTCATGCAGTTATCTCCTAAGGCTTTCTCTAAGAATGCCACACGATATAAGGGATCGTGATATTCATTAGGAAGGAGTAGGAATGCAGGATGGATTACTTCAATCGAAACCTCTTGATGGACCGACTGAGCCATGGCAAAGAAATCAAGTCGGGATTTAATCGCTTGATTTGCCTTTTTCCAAGGTAATATTTCTTCACCAGGAAAACGAATTCCCTGTTCACTAACCTGTAAAGTTAGGTCAGCGCTAGGTTCTACCGGATTCGTATGTGAAGCTGTTTGCAAGGTTAATTCCATTCAAAGTGCCCGAAATTGCAAAAAAAATAGGACAATAGATAAAAAATAGAATTTTTTTCTAGCCTCAAAATGCCTAATTTTGCGCCTTATTTAATCCAATTCGTATGTTATCTGTATCGAACGTTTCCCTTCGCTTTGGGAAAAGAGTCTTATTTGAAGAAGTAAATATCAAGTTTACGGAGGGCAACTGCTATGGCCTTATTGGGGCTAATGGGGCAGGTAAATCCACTTTCTTGAAGATTTTGTCGGGAGAAATTGAGTCTCAAACAGGTAGTGTTTCAATGAATCCAGGTGAACGTATGTCCATCTTGAAACAGAATCACTTTGAATACGAAGAGTATCCTGTATTGCAAACCGTTATCATGGGTAATAAGCGTCTTTATGATATTATGCAAGAGAAGGATGCGATTTACATGAAGGAGGATTTTACGGAGGAAGATGGCAATAAGGCCGCGGATTTAGAAGCCGAATTTGCCGAATTAAATGGTTGGGAGGCAGAGTCTGAGGCAGCAACCCTTTTGAGTGGCTTGGGGATTAAAGAGGATTTACACTATACATTATTACGTGATTTAAATGGTTCGGAAAAAGTAAAGGTGCTCTTAGCACAAGCGCTTTTCGGTAATCCGGATATTTTGTTGTTAGATGAGCCGACCAACAACTTGGATATTGATTCAATCTTATGGTTAGAAGGTTTCTTGCAAAACTTTAAGAATACGGTTATTGTCGTTTCTCACGACCGTCACTTCTTGGATAATGTGTGTACGCACATCGCCGATTTAGACTTTGGTAAAATTCAATTGTATGGGGGTACCTATACTTTCTGGTATGAATCGTCTCAATTAGCAGCACGTCAGCGTCAAGATCAAAACAAAAAGACCGAGGAAAAGCGGAAAGAATTGGAGGAATTTATTCGTCGATTCTCTGCCAACGTAGCGAAGTCGAAGCAAGCGACCTCGCGTCAAAAGATGTTGGATAAGTTGCAAGTGGATGACATTAAGCCTTCTTCTCGTAAATACCCATTCATCAATTTCAAGCCAGAGCGCGAAGCGGGAGACCAATTGTTATCGGTTGAAAACCTGTCGGCAAGCACCGAAGATGGAGTTCCATTATTCACGAATGTGTCTTTTACGATCAATAAGGGTGATAAAGTAGCATTTCTTGCCAAAGACTCATTGGCGATTACAGCCTTGTTTGATATTTTGATGGGGGAGGCAAAACCCACTTCAGGTGAATTCAAATGGGGTGTAACGACCACACAAACCTATTTACCCAATGACAATGCCTCTTATTTTAAGGATGATTCCATGAATTTGGTGGATTGGTTGCGTCAATATTCCGTAGAGAAAGACGAAAGTTTTATTCGTGGATTCTTGGGTCGTATGTTGTTCTCGGGCGAAGAGGCTTTGAAGAAATGTACAGTAATTTCTGGAGGGGAGAAACAGCGTTGTATGTTCTCGCGTATGATGTTGTCAGGTGCGAATGTGTGCATCTTTGATGAGCCGACGAACCACTTGGATTTGGAGTCTATTACCGCGTTGAACAACGGGATGGTCGAATTTACAGGGACGATTTTATTTACCTGCCATGATCACCAACTTACGGATACCGTAGCGAATCGTGTCATTGAATTAGGTTCGAAATCGCATTTAGATAAGTTGATGACTTACGATGAATACATTACGGATCCAACGGTCAAAGCGCAACGTGCGAGTTTATAAGACCCAATGAGCATAAAAAAAGCCTCGATTTTCATCGAGGCTTTTTTGTTTTTAATCGTTTGATTACAAAATGAATCGAGTCGAAAGGAAGTTGGACTGTTGGTTCTCCACAATTTGGTTCACCAAATCCTTATTCAATTGATTCGCTTTCGTGGCAACCACAGTACGGATTGAGAATGAGCGTAATGCGGCAGTTACCGATAAAGTTCCTTCTGCGGAATCCTTACGACCTGTGAATGGGAATGAATCCGGTCCACGTTGGCATTGCGCATTAATATTCACACGCGAAACTTGATTTACCGTCTCATCGATTAACGCTGAAATCTGGTTTACATCCGTACCAAAGATCGCAACCTGTTGTCCGTGCGATGATTCATGGATGTATTCAATCGGAGTCGAAATATCTTCAAAAGGAACGACAGGAACCACAGGTCCGAATTGTTCTTCATGCCAAACCTTCATCTTGTTATTTACAGGGTAAAGCATCGCTGGGAAGAATAAGGACTTGAAGTTTTCTCCACCGTGCTTATTAATTACTTTAGCGCCGTGTAATTTGGCATCTTCAATCAATTCTTTCAAGTACGCCGGCTTGTTAGGCTCCGGGAGAGGAGTGATCTGAACACCCGGCTCCCACATCATACCGATTTTCAAGGCTTCGATTTTCTCGGCTAAACCTTTGTTAAAGGCTTCAGCTAAAGACTTGTGAACGAAGATAATCTTTACCGCCGTACAACGTTGGCCATTGAACGATAGCGATCCCAATAAACACTCATTGATTGCCACATCCAATTGGGCACTTTCGGTTACGATGGCTGCATTCTTGGCATCAAGACCTAAAATGGCACGTAAACGGTTTACCTTCGGGTGCATTTTCTTTAGTTTGTCGGCCACTTTGGATGAACCAATCAAAGTCAATACATCAATCTTACCCGACTCCATCAATTGAGGAATAATGGAATTTCCACGACCGTACAATGTGTTAATCACACCAGCCGGGAAAGAATCCTTGAATGCCTCCAATAAGGGATAATGCAATAAGGTACCGTGTTTCGGTGGTTTGAAAAGGACCGTATTTCCCATGATTAATGCGGGGATCAGTGTAGTAAAGGTTTCGTTCAACGGGTAGTTGAAGGGCCCCATACAAAGTACCACCCCTAACGGAGAGCGACGTACCTGACCAATAATACCTTCCTCGATTAAGAATGTGGAAGACGTACGATCGATATCTTTTAAGGCACCGATGGTATCGTAGATATATTGAACCGTACGGTCAAATTCTTTTTGAGAATCCCCTAAGGATTTACCAATTTCCCACATGAGAAGCTTTACGACTTCATCACGCTTTTGAATCATCTTTTGAGTGAATTTTTCCACGCATTCGATTCGTTGGCTTACCGACATCGATGGCCATTCGCCACGACCGTTTGAATAGGCCTTTACACCGGCATATAAAACTTCCATCGCATCTGTGGCATCCGTAATCGGGTAAGATCCGATACGCTTTTGCTCAAATCCGTTGTTCGTTTTAACATAGATAGGTGACCAAACATCTTGGGTCTTGCCAGTCCATTTACGCATTTCTCCATTGACAAGGTATTCTCTTTGTTCAATGGGTTGCGTCAAATCAAATTCTTTGGGGATATCCGTTGCTTTGGGGAACAGATTTTCTAAATCACTCGCTTGCATATGTTTTGTTAAATAATTTCCGATTGCAAATTTCACGGATTTGCATCTTTCGAATAAAGCAATGTACTAATTATTTGAATAATACTGCGTTAAATAAAAAAAGTATAAAATTTAAACGCTTAAAATTCTGTTTTTAGTGGGTATTTGCGGCGGATTTTATTGATTTGAAACTTGTACTGTTCCGTAAAACTGTTTGGATGCATCTGAATAAAAGCATTCTCCCAGGTAAAAAATAGACTTGTTTCTGATTCTCTAAAGACGTCAGGAGCAATGTTTTTACTGATGAGAAAATCTTTAAATTCCATTTTTTTGCCAGTTTTTGTGATAATTCAAAAGTAAGAAAAAAGATAACAAGGCAAGTACACCTGAAATAAAGAATGGGATAGGGATACGTTCTTGCATGCCTTCATAGATCCAACCCGAAAAGAAAGCACCTAATCCAATGCCCAATTCAAGTGCGATGTACATGGTAGCCATAGCACGTCCCATGTGGTTTTTATTAGCTAAATCGGTGGTCCAAGCCGCTAAGGTAGGTGTATTGAATCCCCAAGCAAAGCCGAATAATATCGCAGAGCTAACAACCGTATAGGTATTCATTTCAATGAGCATGATGACCATCGATGCGGTAAGAATCAACGTAGAAATAAGTAATACGGGTATTCGGCCATATTTATCTGAGGATTTGGAAAAGAATATGCGTACCACAATGGAGGCAATCGTATAAATCGTGAAGTATAGTCCTTTGTTATGCCAACCAATCAGTTTGGATATGTCGGGGAGTAAAGTAACAATGACCCCGGATGAAAATGAAACAAATAACATAATCCAGAATACAGGTAAAATATTGGGTTCAAAAACATCATCCCAATTGATTTTAAATAGCTTCCAGGAAAATTTGGATTTCATCGCGGGAGGTAGGGTTTCCTTCATGCGCATTAATATCGCAATGGATAGGAGGGCGAATAGCGACGAAATCCAGAACATTTCTTGCAATCCGATTTCGCTCGCTAAATAGCTCCCGATGGCTGGCCCTAGTGACATTCCTGTGGCGGTGAAAATACCAAGGCCCCCTTGTGCCTCGCCCCGGCGGGTCTCTGGAATAATATCGGCTACGTAGGCTGCGGTAGCCGTGGGTTTGGTGCCGGTCGACATACCGTGCAGGAATCGAAGAAATAGGAATCCTTGTACCGTATGGATAAGTGGATATAATCCGCCACACAGAAAACAAACCAGTGATCCGAAGGCCATGACGGGAACACGCCCGATGTGATCTGTTAATTTGCCTGAGAAGGGTCTACTTAAGCCTGCGGTCAGCGTAAAAAGGGCAATGGTATAGCCAATGTACGCCTTTCCACCCATACTCGCCAAATAATCCGGAAGCTCAGGGATAATCATGGAGAAGCTTGCCGAGAAGAGAAAGTTACTCAAGCATAATAGCCAGAATTGGAGCGTATAGATGGATTTTGTTTCCTCCATTATACTTCTTCAATTAATTCCTCGACATCCTTTTTATTCATGCCCATGAGAAAAGCGGGTAATAGCACGAGATTGCAAATCATTGCCATGAGTAGGGTGATGGAAACCAACACTCCCAATGCCTGTGTCCCTTTGAATGTAGAAGCTGTGAAAATAAAGAATCCAAAAAATAAGATCATCGCCGTGTAGAACATGGAAACGCCCGTTTTTTGAATCGTTATTTGAACCGCAATTTTGACATTTTTTCCATTCTTTAGCCACTCATCTTTATATCGAGTGAGGAAGTAAATGGTCCCGTCACTCGAAATGCCAAAGGCTATTGAAAAGATTAGGATTGTACTTGGTTTTAGAGCAATATGGAAAAAGCCCATTAAGCCAGCTGTGATAATTAAAGGAATTAGGCTCGGTAGGGTAGAGATGATTACCATGCGCCAACTTCTAAACAATAACGCCATGAGAATACAAATCAAGAAAATGGCTGTTAAGGTACTCTCAATTAGATTCTTTTGGAGGTATTCTGTTTGAAAGGCATAGATAACAGAATTTCCCGTCACTTTTGCATCATACACACGTTTGTCGGAAGCAGGCAATAACTCACCCGTTTCCACATCCGTCCGATAAATGGAATCAATTTTCGGCTGGATTTCATCGAATAATTGTTTGGTTCGAACGGTGCCCGCATCTGCCATTTGAAAACTGATTCGGGTGAATTGTTTTTTGGAGTCGAGGAAGCCATTAAACAGGTTGTTTTTCCCGTTTAGGCTGCTGTTGAACTCCTTTAGTTTAGAAAGCTCGTCGATTCCAGGAAGGACGAAATACTTGGGATCACCTCCCCGGTAGACTTGATAAAGGTATTTCGTGGCTGTTAGTAAAGAGATTCCTTGAGTAAATTCCGGATACTTCGCCATCAGCTTTTCGGTACGCTTCATTTTGGCCAAAATTTCGGGACTTAAGGCACGACCTTGTTCGTGGGCATCGATGGAAACCTCAAATGGCATAACCCCTTTAAAATGTTTTTCGATGAATTTGAGGTCGGTGTAAATCGCATTATCCTGTGGAAGATCATCAACGATATAGCCAATTGCCTCAATCTTACTCAAACCATAGATGGAGATGCACAAAATAATTCCAATGAAACTATAGATGTATTTTCGATGACTGAATACCCAGTTTTCGACGTAGGTTAATACTTTATTTACCCGTTTGGATTCAAAATGAGCTAAATCTTTGGCTTGTGGAGCTTTTAAATAACTGAAAAAGATGGGTATTAACAAAAGTGAAATTAGGAAGGTCAACATCACGTTCAGTGCGGCTACTACACCAAATTCAACCAGTAACCCCGACCCCGTGAATGCAAAAACACCAAATCCAATCGATGTGGTTAGGTTGGCCAAAAATAAAGTTCTACCTACCGTACTGGCACTTTCAATTAGCGAGGCTTCCTTATTTTGCGTGATTAAATAGGTTTCATGGTATTTATTCAACAGGAAGATGGTGTTTGGAACTCCAATGACCACAATGAGTGGTGGTATCAAACCTGATAGGAGTGTAATTTTGAAACCAAACAAGACGATAGTAGCCAAAGATGCCACGATACCAATCAGAATGACAATTAAGGCAAAGAAAACGACCTTAATGGAACGGAAGAAATACAAAAGAATGAGGGAGGTGACCAATATGGCCAATCCCAGAAACAAGACTAGTTCATTGGTTACCTGAGCTGTTAATTCAGTTCGAATGAAAGGCATGCCAGAATAATGCAGGACATGCTTATTTTCTTTTGAATAGGCATCACCAATGCGTTTAATATTCTTAACTAACGTGATTCTATTTTTATTATTGATCGTTTTCTGATCCAACGAAACCAACATCATATGTACCTTCAAATCTTCTGTAAAGAGGAAATTTCGGTAGATGGGTAATTGATTTAATTGCTCCTTTAATGAATCTAAATCGGCTTGTGTGCTCTGATCATTGCCTTGATAGGCAGTTTTCGATTTAAATTGTTTCGCTGCGCTATCTAGGTAT
>JACCDX011100597.1_pt1 | contig 11541 bp, 10 predicted proteins | sample 7449681 | NCBI WGS metagenome assembly JACCDX01 (sample SAMN15323450, study PRJNA562643) | freshwater metagenome | isolation source: river surface water | place: USA:Blue River Watershed | collected 2017-08-18 | reverse complement strand
GAAGTGTTGATACTTATTTGCATCGCATAGGTCGCAGTGGTCGTTGGGGACGCAAGGGCAAGGCGATTAATTTTATGACGAAGCAGGATATTTACACGATGAAGAATATTGAGCGTCATTACAAGATTAATATTCGCGAATTGCCGGTAGATTTTGTGTTTGCGTAACCCACATATTAGATTTTCACAATATGCACATAGTATGCCCACAATCCGAGTCCAACTAAACATTTAGCCGTTGCATCCAACAAATTCATCGCCATGTTTTTGGTGTTCTCGTCCAACAAATACACAAATCCATACATTGACCATATGGCTAAATACATGCCAAACAAAACTCTGTTGGCGAAACTGTATTTGGGCTTAACAAAATTATAATAAATCACACTGAACATAGCAATAAACGGCACAAATCCTGCAATGTCCGCTATGGTGCGTGTTAAAACGCCCGTCTCGCCTAAATAACCAATATACAACATGGCATAGTTGAGTCCTATGATGAGTAAAATCACGGGGAGATAAATGCTTTGTCCAATTTCGTTGGACAAAACGATACATAGCGCTAATAACATCATAGGTGTGGTAATACTCCAATCAATATACCGCGTTTGGGTCAGTTGTTTCCAGTCGATGGGGTCGGACTCGATTTTGGTGATGAATACGGAATAAAAATATCCGGCCACCACGGAAATACATGTTTCTAAATTGAGAACGTGACGGACCACTGGCGATTTAGTGCGTATAGCCTCGATGAACGTGATGGTGGCGGTAGTCAATAACAAAATGTAGGTGAGTGTGAAGGAGAATTTTTCCAGGGAACCTACGGTTCCCTTGGACGAACCCTCCCTTATTATCAGAGCATTGGGTAAATCCGCCATTTACATTCTGCGCACTTTTTTATATCTTCGTGTTCTTCTTCGGCCTCCTTTTTGTTTCACATGCCGCGTTTTCGGATGTTTACGGGTTGGTTCGGTGGGAGGCATGGGCGCATATTTTTGGTATTCCACACCAGGTGTGTGTTTTTGCAATTCGCGTAATATGCTGGGTCTTATGAGGTCAGTTGGATTGATGGGAGGTTGGTCTTCAGCGACTTTTGGAACCAATGTTCTCAGTTTATCCACCGCGGATATGCGACGCTTTGGTTTAGATTCCGACATATATGTTTTCATTATAAAAACATATAAATAATAAATTATTAGTGTGAGTTATATATAGTAAAAACCATGTGGGGTCTTTTTGATGTAAATTCTCGTTTTATTGGCATTTTCGATTCGTTAGCTTCAGCCGAACGCGCTAAAGGTGAGCTGGTGGTTAAACACGAGTGTGGCACCTCGTATTTTTACGTGAAAGAATTTCTCGTGAATAAAATTTATGAATAACATAATGATAATAAAATAAACGGATAATTACATTATTATATAATGTCGCCTCCACCCTTAAAACTGAGAGATTGGGTAAATGTGGATAAATTGGATTTGCGGTCATTTTCAAGAAATCCGAGTGCTATTGAATATTTGAAACAAAACCCGGATAAAATAGATTGGAAGGAATTGTCTGGCAATGAAAATGCCATTGAAATATTGAAACAAAACCCAGATGAAATTGACTGGGAGGAATTATCTGGTAATAAAAACGCCATTGAATTGTTGGAACAAAATAAGGAATACATTCACTGGGATTTTTTATCATACAATCCTGGAGCGGTGCGTTTATTAGAACAAAATATTGATAAAATAGATTGGAGAATGTTGTGCGGAAATCCAAACGCAATACATTTGATAGACGCTCTGGTTGATGGAAATGAATGGAGATGGAAGTTTGATTCAAATAAGTTGTTCCAAAGTCCGAATTTCTGGATTTATGATTGGGACCAGAACGCTTTCGAAACACCCTTATACGAACTTTCTAGGTATGAGAGGATAAAATTATATGCAAGACATGAATTAGATTGGAATTTATTGTGCAGTAATCCAGAAGCCGTTGAATTCATTGAAAAAGCAATTGAAATTGATAAAAACATACATAAATTGAATTGGAGATTATTATCCAGTAATCCATCTGCAGTTAAATTATTGGAAAAATATCCGGACAGAATATGTTGGGATTGGTTATCACGTAATCCAAATGCGATTCATTTATTAGAAAGTAACCCAGATAAAATAAATTGGGATAAGCTGTCCTGTAATCCAGCAGCCATTCACTTATTAGAAAAAAACCCGGATAAAATAAACTGGCATAAATTGACACAAAATCCCGGCGCCGTTCATTTACTGGAAAAAAACCTGGATAAAGTGGTTTATCCGTTTTATTTAATTGAGAATCCAAACGCAATACATTTATGGATTCAGATGGAGTTTAATCATCCCTCCTACGAAAATTACTGTGCTCATTGTTTGTCTTGCAATCCACATATTTTCACATATGACTATGAACAAATGAAACAAACAATGAGAAACAGCGGACTTCCCGAGGAACTTGCGGCCAGAGTCTTTGCGCCGAGTCGTTTATTGAAACTGTGCGAAATTTATGGTCTGGAATTAGAGGAATTGCAAGAATTGTATTAAAAATCATGTTTTTTATTATTAAAATTATACCGCATTATATACAGCATAATTATATATCATCATTCCAGTCTGCAGTGCATGCTCGTTTGGTTGTAAATTGACTGGCTTTAGCGCTATCTTATTATAGCAACAGAACAGCATGGCAAATCAACATTTCCTGGATAAGTTTTGTAACATCAAATTATATGTTCTCACTTGGAAAAATACGCAATCGTGGTGGTGGTGCCGGAGTTGGACTCGTTCTGCCGATAGCATCTATAACAGCACAACAAGGGAGTATTCACAACAGATATGTAGCCGGTTCCGGGGTGGGTGCATCAAGCACATTTGCAAGACGTGCTAAAATGTATCGCGCGGCCACGAAATACGATGATGTTGCTGGACCCACTACACCTACTGTTACCAGACCCGCTGCTCCCACTGGCATTACCGCCGTCGCAGATAATGGTTCTGCCATAATCAGTTTCAATCCGGTGGCTGGCGCGGTGGGATACAGAATAGTAAGCACGCCGGGTGGAATAACTTCAACTGGAACCAGTTCTCCAATAACAATCAACGGATTAACTAACGGAATTACATATACATTTACAGTTATAACAAACGGCATATATAGTGATTCATTGCAATCAACTCCAAGTAACTCAGTTACTCCTTCAGACCCAGTATTATCTGAAAATATAAAAGCTAAATTAATAAGCACAATATATGATAATCCAACTGATGGATATATTTCATTTAATCATATTATTTCACGAATGTGTATTGATGAAAATAAAAATGTAATTACTGCTTCCTATATGAGAAACACAAATACAACCATCAATAAACCGGACACAGATGGTTTTACACAAATAGAGGTATTTAATGAAAATTTTATTGGACTGAATAGTGTATCACAAGGACAAGCAACAATAACTACTTATTACACATATAACATACTTATAACCAAATATAATAGTAATGGAGTTCCATTATGGAAATCTAAAATAGGTGGCGATACAAATAAAGGAAATAATATTTATGGCATTAAAACAGATAAAAGTAATAATATATATGTGCTTGTTACACATGGAACGAGTTTAGTGTCATATTATAATTCTGATGGAACTTTATTCGGAACTATTAATAACACATTTTCCTATGGCAATTTTAATGGTCCAAGATATTGTCTTATAAAATACAATTCTGCTGGTCAAATACAATGGATAAATACAATTACAGCGGGGGACAATAACAACGAATATGTGTTAAATAATGGTGGATCATTAAATATTGATTCAAATAACAACATATATATAAGTTGTCAGTTTCTTAGAGCTGGAGGAGGTTCTGGGCCAACTACAGTAAAATTATATAAATATTCCAGTGTAAATGTATCAAATGAAATACTATTCAATCTAATTACATCAGATAGTTATCCATTTGGGTCTGAATATCACAGAGGTTCATTAATTAAAATTGATACATCAGGAACATATGACTGGGTAGCACGTCAATCATTACCCACTGCATATGGAGAAAATAATGGTGGCACAATAAACACAAATATCGAGTTTGATTCAAACAATAATGTGTATTTATGTTTGAACGGTAAAAACTCGTCCTCTCCAATTTGCAATATATACAATGGCACTTCTGTATTGAATTCTCCATTAATTAATACGAGTTCTTTGCCTTATTACCGTATAGATTTAAGAGGTAACAGTTTATCACCATCTTTGCCACAATTTTATGTTTTTGCTGCCGTTGCTAAATATACTCCAAGTGGTCAATTCGAACGGTTATGTTGTGCTCACCAATTAAGAAATGCGTCTATTTTAATTGACATGAATCCTTATATCGGAATATCTCCTTCAGATGAAATTTATTTGGCAGTCAATGCACAAGGTTATAATGCATTAAATGGAATCATAAATTTAGATACTTTATATGTAAATAGTTTCATTGCTAATGTGACAAATGGTTCAAATTATGTCATCACTGTAAATACCACTCATAAATTACAACTGACGCAGCCGCAAACAGTATTGGCAATAATCAAATTTAATACAGATTTGACAGCAGAACGTTTAACATATATTGACACGCCTTCTGGAAATTCTGGATGCATAAATATTGGCTTTGATAGTGGAAATTATATTTATATAGCAACATCAATTAAGGATAATACAACCGTCAAAACTATTTATACGTATGAATCCATTACGAATGGGTTTGTTTCAACAAATGAATATGGAAATATTAATGCAACCAATTCTAACAATGATTCGTTATTAATATCGTATAATTCAGATTTATCTAATGTAAAATGGGTTTCCGTAGTGAGGTCATCTGATGGATTAAATGAATCGGGAATAATAATTGATGTAGATAAATCAAATAATATTTACGCTGCGGGAACTTCATATTTAAATGCATTAAACTCAATTAATACAATAGACATTTATGATTTTGAACAAGTAATAAATTCGACTATATCACTAACACTGGCCGCTTCAGTTGATGTTTCGAACGCAACTGATAAAGCCGGATTCATTATAAAATATAATTAATCACGTCTAATTCTCATCTACCGATTATGCTGTATTATATACCACACAATCAACTCTACCAATCACACACATGTTATCCGGTTCCATTGACATTTCGCTTGCCAGCTCCATACCATGTTTATTTTCTAATGACGACGACTGTCAAAGACCTCCATCCCTGGCGGTCGAGGATTCGTCCAAGGGTTCCCTCGATCTCCACCACGAATTCAAACTTCCCATTCTCCATCTCTCTCCCGAACACATACACACTATTTCCCCCACTGTCCAGTCCGATCTCGAACTCGTTGCCATGTATAACCATTTAGCCAAAATCGACCCCGAAGACAAAGACACCAACGATTTCGCTCTTCGCGTCACAGCCGACCAAGCCACACATTTCACTTCCGACGTCGCTTTCTTGCGAGACACACAAGACATTCTCTCCCGAATTCGGGAGAGTCAAAGACCCGATGTTGGTACCAACAGAGCTAAATGCACCGATTTCTTGGCCATGTGGTCCGATGTGAAAGAGTGCGAATATTTCGTGGAAAAACACGGATACATGGACTGGTCTATTTTGGAATACCTCAACTACAGCGAAGATTTCCTGTTGGCCATGTGTTTTATTAACCTTTCCAGTCCCGTGGCGAGTTTATTGTTGCCGTTAGTGATGTTCGTTTTGCCATTTTTTCTCCTAAAGTTGCGCGGAATCGACATCGGATTCGCCGAATATTTGGACACGCTCCGCGAAATATCGAAACATCACTTTATCGGAAAGATGCTAAACATTCGTTCGTTCTCTCCCGAAAATTTGATGTATATTGTGTTCATGGTAGGACTTTACGGATTACAAATGTATAACAATATCACCAGCTGTGTCCGTTTCTATCACACCATCAAACGGATGAATACCAACCTCTACAACACGCGTTTGTTCATCGATGGTGTCCGTGAAAAAATGGAAATATTCCTAAATGTTTCGGGAGAGAAAGCAACATACACGAGTTTTAATGAAAAAACCCAACAACATTTTGATTCTCTCTCCCAACTTTCGGCTAAACTATCGACCATTGAACCGTTTCGTTTGAGTCTCAGAAAAACGGGCCAGTTGGGATACATGTCTAAATGCTATTACGAGATACACAAGAGCCCCGAATACGAAGCCGCTCTCAGATATGCCGTGGGATTCGACGGGTATTTTTCAATCATGTCGTCCATATCGCAATTGTTGCAACAGAAACGCCTAAATGTTTGTTCGTTCGATGGAAATCAACCAACTAAATTCGGGAGAGAATGGTATGTTGGTATAAGCGAACAAAGCGTTGCAAATGACTGTGATTTATCGTCTAATATGGTTATAACCGGTGTAAATGCATCGGGTAAAACAACGTATTTGAAATCGGTAGCGCTAAATATAATATTCAGCCAACAGTTCGGTTGTGGTTGTTATGCGACCGCGACAATAAATCCATACACACACATACACAGCTATCTCAATATCCCCGACACATCAGGTCGCGACAGTCTGTTTCAAGCCGAGTCGCGCCGGTGCAAAGAAATACTCGATGCTATTCGAGATGCCGGACCAAATGCGCACCATTTTTGTCTGTTTGACGAGTTGTATTCAGGCACGAATCCCGACGAAGCCACGAAATCAGCCACCGCGTTCTTGAAATACTTGGCCACTAAATGGCCGAACGTGGATTTTATATTGACCACGCATTACGTAAAAGTTTGTAAGAAAATAAAAAAAATACCGCGCATATCAAATTTCAAAATGGTGGTGTTAAAGGAGGAACATCAAGTCACAGGAACTGTGGGGTTGATATATACGTATAAGATTAAACCCGGAATATCAAAGATGCACGGAGGTGTGGAGATATTAAAACAAATGAATTATCCAGAAGAAATGTTGAGGTATTTGTTGTCAAAGACCACCGGTTCTTTGCGCCCGGACTTGTCAAAGACCATCCCTCCGATGCTCGGGCGTTTGTCAAAGACCGCCCATCCTGTCGGACGGGACTTGACCACCGAATAGTTATTCACTATTTTCAGTTAGTTCAGAAATGGGCATATTATCGTCATCATATTCAGGTCCATTATATTCAGTGCTATTATATTCAGTATCATCATTATTTTTCATAAAATGGTGTTTGAAATATTTCTGAAGTCCCAAATAATTTACTGGTTCAGACGTTTGAAATAATTCTCCCAATACTTTGTCGGGTTTAATTATTTTCTTGTTTTTTGCATCTTGCAAATTATGAGTCTTGATATACTCATGAACGGCTCGCGTTGCTTCCACTCTTGAAACTTTGTTCCCAACTGGCACATTCAAAAACCTACACATGGTTTCACTTATATGAACTGGAACGGCTAACCCAGTTGGCTGTTTTGTCTGCTGAGACAGGCTTTCATCATCAGCGTTTTTCTTAGCGACTTTTCTATCCAAAGTTAATTCTACCCATGTAATATCGCGCACAATTTCAGTCATCAATGATTTGACATTGCGCAAACGTTCATGGATAATATGAATTCTCTCCGATACTTTTTCTATTCCTAACTCGCTCATTTAAAATAAAAAAACTTATAACTATATACAATTAAATCTATTTTTGTTCATATAGTTTTAATAAAAAATATATATTTTTTTGATTTAGAAATATATATTTATTTTTCGCGCATTACACAAATTCTTGTTGTTCCAATTCTTTTTCATTTTCAGGAGTCTTGCGCTTATTCTTATTTTGATTTTGATTTTGATGATTATTTATCTTACGCGACACCGTTTGCTTTATTTCTTGTTCCATGCGAAAATCGCGGCGATTGCGAGTTTCATTCCAAGTCTCACACATAAGAGCCCCACCCTTAACACCACTCACATTTACCGCATGATATTCGTGTATGCCATTATTTGGTTTCACTATCTCAAAATCCACATATTCCCCCTGCACCAAATATTTATATTGATTCTCATTCTGAACTTGAATCGATGTATAATGAACAAAGATATCCTTATCAGCGTGCTCCCCATCACACACAGTAATAAAGCCAAATCCAGATGAATTATTGAACCACTTGACACGACCCGTAATGCGTTCCATTTTTGAAATATATTAATAAATTCATATTGTTTATGTAGTTTTTTTGAATAATAACATGTTTTGTTTTTCTCAATACAAAATATATTTCTTAAAAAATGTTTCGCCGTCGCCAAAGTCAAAACATAAATACAACCGTGATGTTTAGCAATCGCACCGCCGATTTTTTACACGCACCAACACACAGTTTTGACTTGATTGTGAAAAAAAATGCCGATATTAGCGGCAATGCAAATATTGGTGGCAATTTAACCATCGGAGGCGATTTACGCGCGCGCAATTTTTACTCATCTGGTAATTATTTTTTGAACGGTTACGTATTGATTCCCGCTGGCACAATTATTATGTCTGCCATAAATACTACTTCAAACAACAACACGATTAACCCGGTCATTCCAGCGGGTTGGTTATCCTGCGACGGGTCCGCGGTCCAGATAAATTCGTATGCGGTGTTATATTCTGCTATTGGTCACACATACGATATTCCGGGAGATGACCCTGATGTAGTATTCCGATTACCTAATTTGAAGGGCAGAGTGGCTATTGGTTATGACGCAGCGTCGGGAGATGCTATCGGTGTTACTGGTGGCACACGAACACACACTTTGACTATAGATGAAATGCCAAGACATACGCACAGTTCAAATGCTACTGGGGTCTCCGTTGGTTTAGCAACAAGAACTGGTTCAAATACATTAACCACGTCTGATTCGAGTAACAACGGTGAGCTTGACTTAGCGAATCTTGCAGCATTGACTATAGGTGAAACGGGTGGTGTTAATAGCGCTTCTGGCTATCAAACTGAGCCACATAACAATATGCAACCTTTCATCGTTTTAACTTACTTAATAAAATATTGAAAGGCATATTATACATACTGTATCACTTTTTCATAATCTGGACGTTCCATATATGCAAGTGAATACAAATATTCGAACAAAGGTTTCACTTGGTCCGGCATATTGCTCAACTGTTTAATTTGTATCCAATCTACACTACCATTGATAAAAAATAATTCGGGCCACAAAATAGATACGTAAATATAGGCCGCGGAAATAATGTCGTCTCTTCTTGACGGCGTGTTTCTATTGAGAACATTGATACTCGCATATCTGCGAGAACCAACGACATCATGAATGGGTGTATTCGACAAATCCGGGCGCGAAGGACCGGTGGTCTTCGACAAAGACCATCCCTCCTCGGTTGGTCGGGCGTTTGTCAAAGACCATCCCTCCGATTCTGAGTGTCGGGCGTTTTTCAAAGACCATCCCTCCTCGGTTGGGCGGGCGTTTGTCACATGTGTTTTATTGTCATCAACATAATACGTTGCCAAACCAAAGTCAATTAAGACCAATGATTCATTGTGAATCATGAAATTAGCCGGTTTGACATCGCGGTGAATAACATATTTGTCATGCACATTTTTTAGAATATTTATTATAATATGCAACATTGTTTTAGCTTGTTCTATATCTAACGCTCGGCCAGTATGATTATTATTGCGTATATAATCATCCAAAGACATTAAATAATACGGCATCACCAAATAATAACTTCCATCGGACAATTTACCATAATTATAAACTCGCGTAATTGAGGATACGGAGGAGGAGGATAAGTATTGTAATATAGATGCTTCATGGTTTATCAGCGACCATCCCTCACAATTATAATCGGTTTTTATGGCAACTGGTTCATGCGTGATTATGTTTTTTCCCTTGTATATTGCACCAAATGACCCATGTTTTATTGCATTTTCTACCAAATACACGCCTCCGCATATCATGATACACGTCTTTATTTAGTTAAAAGTGCATATTCATATATAGATTTTTTGCATTTATAATGTATAATCCAACCAATGAAACCGATAATATGGTTATTGGTATTTTTAATAATCACAATTGCAATATCTTTAGTATTCACACAATATATTTCGAAATTGCAGCCCGACAACAAAGAGGATGATAAAGAGGGATTTTTACATTTTTTTGTGATGGGAGCCATTTCGATTATTGATAGAGCATTGAAAGATAAATGCAAAAATCAAACCAACGACGCATCCAACCGTTATTCTAATCGCAACGCCACAAGTGGGCAACGCAATAGTGCATGTGATGGAGGATTTTTGGTCAATAAATACAGCGAAGAATTAGTGAAACTATGGGACCAATCCAAACAAACCGCTGTAGAAAGAGCATTTAAAAATCACGGTGTCACATTCATATCCAATTTCAAATCGGAAACCACACAGCGCGACATTAATTTCTTGCTGATTTTCTTCAAAGAAGTGCATGGAATTGACCTGCTGACATACCCATACGATGGTAATATGAATAAATTCAAAGAACTCGTCCAGAATATGAAAACTGCCAACGCAACCAGTTTTCAAGATTATTTGGCGCAGTCCATCGCAGTAAATGACCAGCCTCTTCCACCGCATTTAATGGGTGAGGTCAAGCCGCCACATTTAATGGTCAAATCCGAAGGCTTTGCTGGAAATATCACGAATATAGGGTGTTATATGGATAATGATAAACGCGCCGTTCCCAACATTGTGGCAAATGTGCCATATAATGAAGACGGCATTAATCAGTGCGCAGATAAAGCGTCTGCCGCGGGGTCAAGTGTTTTCGGATTACAATATCGCAATGGAAACAATGCACAGTGTTTTATTGGCGACGGGTCGCCTAATGAAATAGAGAATGCCAAAAAATACGGCAAATCGTCGCAAGACTGCACAAAAAACGCGGTCGCATTGCAGAATAATTTATTCGTTTTGCCTCCCAAACCTAAAGTGTTTAGCGATATGGATATTTTCAAAGAATTCGCTTCCAACAAAGATTTACAAAAGAAATTCAAAGACATTAATCCGGCTGATTATACACAAGTATTAAACCGAAAAGCTGACTTGAGCAAAGCCATGCAACCACCCAGCTTAGATGGTTTCACTGGATTTACCGGAACCGGAAACCAACTGAAAGAAGGAATTGACACCGTGCCAATGACTGGATATACTGGGTATCCTAATACCGAACGCGGTATGGCTACAACATGGAATACATTTTACAAATCGAGTAATGTGAATAACGGACCCGAGGCTAATTGCAAGAAAATATGCGACAAAAATGCCGACTGCAAAGCGTTTGTTGTTCAGAAACGCGAGCCCGGACCATGGGATTGTTGGACCATACCAGCTTCCAACCTGAACGCGGCAAATAATCCAGCCAAACCAAATGCCGCACAAGCAACTTACGTGAAACAACCTAAAAATATAAAATGTGCGTCTGATGCGATTTGTAATAATCCCGAAGGTTTTACTTCGGAGTCAAGCACCTCAGCAATT
>JACCDX010532603.1_pt1 | contig 11542 bp, 12 predicted proteins | sample 7449681 | NCBI WGS metagenome assembly JACCDX01 (sample SAMN15323450, study PRJNA562643) | freshwater metagenome | isolation source: river surface water | place: USA:Blue River Watershed | collected 2017-08-18 | reverse complement strand
GGCGAAGGCCCACGGCTTGCCCCAAAGCTTGTCGATGCCACCTTAGACGCCCTCGCCAAAGCCCCTGAGAGGCTCTTTCCGGTCATCGAGACGGTTCGGCAGGTCAAGGCCCTGCTGCCTGCTGCAACGACGTTCCTGGGCTTTGCAGGGAGCCCCTGGACGGTCGCCACCTATATGGTTGCAGGGCAGGGGAGCCGCGAACAGGCTGAGACGCGCCGCTTTGCCTATCGGGACCCAGCGGCCTTTCAACGCATTATCGACGCGATTGCTGATCTAACGATCGACTATCTGTCGGACCAGATTGCCGCAGGCGTCGATGCTGTGCAGCTGTTTGACAGCTGGTCGGGCAGTTTGAGCCCGGCACAGTTCGACCAATGGGTGATTGCGCCCACCGCCAAGATTATTTCAGCCGTCAAGGCGCGCCACCCCCACGCCGTGGTGATCGGCTTTCCAAAAGGCGCGGGCGGCAAGCTCCCCGCTTATGCCCGCCAAGTGGGGGCGGATGCGATTGGGCTTGATGAAACGGTCGATCCGCACTGGGCGCACCAAAACCTGCCCAAAGATCTCCCGGTGCAGGGCAATCTTGACCCGCTTGCGCTGATCGCGGGCGGCGGGGTGCTGGATGACGCCGTTACCCGCATCATTGACGCTTTTGCGGATCGTCCCCATGTCTTCAATCTGGGCCATGGGATTTTGCCGGATACGCCCATCGCCCATGTCGAAGCGCTGGTCGCACGTATCCGGGGGTGAGGACGCGATGATTTCGGCGATGATTGGTGTGCTGGGCACGGCTTATCTGTGGGTCAAGGCGGGCCATCTGATCTTCGTCATCTTCTGGATGGCGGGGCTGTTCATGCTGCCCCGCTTTTTCGTTTATCATCAAGAAGCCGCTCCTGGCAGCGCGGAAGAGCGGGTCTGGGTGGAGCGCGAAGCCCGGCTGCTGCGGATCATCCTCAAACCATCGATGATCATTGTGTGGGTTTTCGGGATCGCCTTGGCGCTGGATACGGGCGCGTTTGCGCAAGGCTGGTTCCATCTGAAGCTGTTGGTCGTGCTCGCGCTCTCAGGCTATCATGGCTGGATGGTTGGCTATGCCCGCAGGCTCGCCGCGGGTGAGCGGCGCTTGTCCGGCAAGACGCTGCGGCTTGTGAACGAAGTCCCCGGGATGGCAGCGGTGCTGATTGTGGTGCTCGCGATTGTGAAGCCGTTTTAAAATAAGCAGTGCTTTTATGCGCTCTGAATGAAGATTTTATCGCCGAGTTGATGGATCCTGAAACAAGTTCAGGATGACGGTTTGATGAGGAGCCCTGCGGAACATCATCGTTTTGCGGAAAAGGACGGTCCCTCGATGTCGCTCGGGACGAACGGTGTGGGGTGAGGCGGATGCTTCACATTCCCCTTATTGCGTCATTGCGAGCAGAGCGAAGCAATCCATTGTCGGGGCGTCTAGATTGCCACGGCGCTGCCGCGCCTCGCAATGACGAGGTGACGTCTTATTCGATGGTCCCCCCCGGAACATCGGCTTGACTTGGGCGTTATGCGCGCCTACCCGATTTCTACCGCTCGGCCGTTCGCGCCTTGATCGCAGCGTTTCGTTTCCAACTTCCCTGCTGCCGCGGCTCTCCACCTTCTAAGACCGGATTTTATCCATGATGCATTTGAAAGAACTGAAAAAGAAAACCCCTGCCGAGCTGGTTGAGCTGGCCGAAGAAATGGGTGTTGAGGGCGCATCGACGCTGCGCAAGCAGGACTTGATGTTCGCGATCCTCAAGGTTGAGGCAGAAAATGGCGAAGAGATTATCGGCGAAGGCACGATCGAAGTGCTTTCCGATGGCTTTGGCTTTTTGCGCGCGCCTGAATCCAACTATCTCGCTGGCCCCGACGATATTTATGTCTCGCCGAACATGGTCCGCAAATTTGGTTTGCGCACCGGCGATACCGTGGAAGGCGAAATTCGCGGGCCGAAAGACGGCGAACGCTATTTCGCGCTCACCACGATCAAGTCGATCAACTTTGATGATCCCGATGTTGTTCGCCACCGCGTCAATTTTGATAACCTGACCCCGCTTTACCCTGATGAGCGGCTGAAGCTCGACACGCTTGATCCGACCGTCAAGGACAAGTCGGCGCGCGTGATCGACATTATTTCGCCGCAGGGCAAAGGCCAGCGCGCGCTGATCGTCGCGCCGCCGCGGACCGGCAAAACCGTCTTGTTGCAGAATATGGCCAAGGCGATCACCGATAATCACCCTGAGGTTTTCCTGCTCGTTCTCTTGGTCGATGAACGCCCGGAAGAAGTGACCGATATGCAGCGGTCGGTAAAGGGCGAAGTCATTTCTTCAACCTTCGACGAACCAGCCTCACGCCATGTGCAAGTCGCTGAAATGGTTATCGAAAAGGCCAAGCGTCTGGTCGAGCACAAAAAGGATGTGGTGATCCTTCTCGATTCCATCACGCGGCTTGGCCGGGCCTACAACACCGTTGTCCCGTCATCGGGTAAGGTGCTGACCGGCGGTGTGGACGCGAACGCGCTCCAGCGCCCGAAGCGCTTCTTTGGTGCGGCGCGTAACATTGAAGAAGGCGGCTCGCTGTCGATCATCGCGACCGCGCTCATCGATACCGGCAGCCGGATGGACGAAGTCATTTTCGAAGAGTTCAAGGGCACGGGCAACTCGGAAATCGTTCTCGACCGCAAGGTCGCGGATAAGCGGATCTTCCCTGCGCTTGATGTCGGCAAATCTGGCACACGTAAGGAAGAGCTTCTCGTTGAAAAGGATAAGCTCACCAAAATGTGGGTGCTGCGTCGTATTCTCATGCAAATGGGGACCGTCGATGCGATGGAATTCCTTCTCGACAAGATGAAGGATTCCAAGACCAACGACGATTTCTTCGACAGCATGAACCAGTAAGCGAGATCGGAATTGGGAATGATGGATCTCATGGGTACCGCCAGCATGGTGACGGCAGCCGGCCCCTCTTTGGGCGGGCTTGGCACGATGTGGGGCCATATTGTGGCCGATTTTTCCAACATCACCGAACCGGCGGCCTTTGCGGCCTTCATGCAGGTGCTGCTGATCGATTTGGTGCTGGCGGGTGACAATGCGATTGTCGTTGGTGCCTTGGCAGCCGGCCTGCCTGCGCAACAGCGCCGCAAGGTCATTGTTATCGGGGTTGTTGCAGCGCTTGTGCTGCGCATCATCTTTGCGCTCATGGTCAGCTGGCTGTTGGGGATCGTCGGGCTGGTCCTCGCGGGCGGCCTCTTGCTGCTCTGGGTGGCGTGGCGGATGTACCGCGATATCCATCATGGCGCGCCCGGAGAATCCCCCGGATCGCCCGAAATCATCGGCGATGAGGAGTCAGGCCTGCCCCCTGCGAAAAGCTTTGCAGCGGCCGCCTGGTCAGTCGCGATTGCTGACGTATCGATGAGCCTCGACAATGTCTTGGCGGTGGCGGGTGCCGCGCGCGAGCACCCCGGCATCCTCATTGTCGGCCTGATCTTTGCCGTCGCGCTGATGGGCGTCGCTGCCAATATCATCGCGCAATATATTGAACGCTATCGCTGGATCGCTTGGGTTGGGCTTGCCGTGATTGTCTATGTGGCCGGCAAGATGATCTGGGAAGGCTTCCACGAGGTGCAGCCGCATATCCTGGCCTTTGCGGGGATGTGAGGGGGGGCTTTCGCCCTCCCCCCTAACCCAGATGTTCAGCGAAAAACGCCTCGGTTCGGCCATCGGCCAGCTGGGCGCCAGCAGCGTTTCGGCGGTTGCCCATTTCGGCGGCAAAGCCATGGTCGAGCCCCTGATAATCGTGAAGCGTCACCTTGGGATGGGTACCCAGTGCCGCATGGATGGCCGCTTGCGCTTCTGGCCCGACAAAATGGTCGGCCGTGGGGATATGGAGCAGGAGCGGGTTGGCAATGGCATGGCTTTCATCGAGCATGGTTTCGATCATCACGCCATAATAGCCGACCGCTGCATCAATATCCGTCCGCGTCGCGGCCATATAGGCTAAGCGGCCCCCCAGGCAGAAGCCGACCAAGCCGACCTTGGCGACCGGCGCGTGCCCGCCAAGCCCCTGACGGATCGCTTTGATCGCCGCTTCGATGTCGATCACCCCATCATTGGCGTCGTAGCGCTGGAAATAGCCGAACGCTTCGTTGAGCTCCGCGTCGATATCGGGGTTGAGTTCGACCCCTGGTGCAAACCGCCAGAAAATGTCGATGGCGACCGCCAAATAGCCCTTCGCCGCCCAGCCATCGCATTTGCGGCGGATCCCCTCATTCACCCCGAAAATCTCGGGCACGACTAGGATCGCGGCTTTGGCGGGCGTGGTGGGGGCGGCGATATAGGCGTTCATGTCGCCAATTTTCGTCATGCTCATATCAGTCTTGTCCTTTTGTCAGGGGGAAGGTGGGCATATTCAAAATCGAGCAGCCAGCTTTTGGTGCGGGGGCCATCGCCCCCGGAATAAAATTCGGGCCCCGCGGTGGACGTGACGCGGTGGCACGGGATGATGAGCGGATAGGCGTTGGTTTTGCACGCCTGCCCGACCGCCCGCGCGACCGAGCCGTGTTCGGCCGCAATTTCCCCATAGGTGCGGGTTTCGCCATAGGGAATCGCGGCAATCGCCCGGCGCAGCTGCGCTCCTTCCGCCTGGGCGAGCGGGACCAAGGGCAGGTCAAAATGCTGGCGGTGCCCGGCAAACCAGCCAAAAAGCTGGTCGAGCGCGGCGGCCAGAATCGGATGGGTGCGATCCCCCGCCGCGGGCGCGGACGCGGTTTGGCCCAAAAGGCGCAGCTTGAGCAACGCGGCCGCATCGGCCTCTAACAGGATGGGGCCGATGGGACTTTCCATCGAGGCAGTTGCGGTTGCGCAGCGCATGGCGCACAAATGGAACGAATTTGCGAACGGCTCAAGGGAGTTGCCACCATGAAGTTCCATATCGAGGTTGATTGCACGCCCGAAGAAGTCCGCCGGTTGATCGGGCTGCCCGACCTGAGCGAGGTGCATCAGGCCTATCTCGACCAGATGAAGGAGGTGATGGCCAAGGGGGTGACGCCTGATATGGCCGAAACCATGGTTCGCAACTGGATGCCCGGCGGGGCGGCCAGCATGGATTTTGTTCAGAATTTGATGAAGGGGCTTTCAACCCCCAAATCCAAGGATTAACGCCGCTTCTTCATGGCTTTAGAAACGATCTTTGCGCTGTCGAGCGGGCTGCCGCCGGCAGGTATCGCGGTGGTCCGGGTGAGCGGACCGGAGGCGGGCGCCGCGCTGGGGGCGCTGGCGGGCGCGTGCCCGGAGGCGCGGCGGGCGACCGCGCGGTGCCTACGCGATGCCCAAGGTGCGCCGCTGGATGACGCGCTGATCCTCTGGCTGCCGGGGCCGCAGAGCGCAACTGGCGAAGATATGGCCGAACTCCACCTCCATGGCGGCCGAGCCGTGGTGGCGGCGGTGCTCACCGCTTTGGGGCAGGTGCCGGGCTGCCGCCCCGCCCGTGCGGGGGAGTTTACGCGACGGGCGTTTGAAAATGGCCGGATCGACCTTGCGGAAGCCGAAGGCTTGGCAGATCTGCTGGCAGCAGAGACCGAGGCGCAGCGCCAATCGGCCTTGGCGCTGGCGGAAGGCGGGCTGGGGCAGCTCGTCACCACATGGGAACGCCAATTGCTCGCTGAATCGGCGCGGATCGAAGCCGCGCTCGATTTTGCGGATGAAGGCGATGTTGATGAGGCGGGGCCGGATGTTGCCCCGCTCGCGGCGTTGGCCGCCGAGCTGGCGGGTCATTTGGCAGCGCCCCCCGCTGAGCGGCTCCGCGATGGGGTGCGGGTCGTGCTGGCAGGCCCGCCAAATTCAGGAAAATCAAGTCTTTTCAACTATTTAGTTGGTCGTGACGCGGCTATTGTGACGCCCATTGCGGGGACCACGCGGGATCGGCTGGAAGCGCCCGTGGCGCTGGAGGGTGTGCCGCTCCTCCTCATCGATACGGCAGGCCTGCGCGAGGATAGCACCGATGCGGTCGAAGCCTTGGGGATTGCGCGCTCGGGCGAAGCGATGGCGGCGGCGGACATCTTGTTATGGCTGGGGCCAGCCGAGGCCGCGCCGGCAGACGCGCTGCTGATCGCCGCCAAAGCGGATCTGGACGGCGCGGCGCGGCCGGGGCTCGCCCTGTCGGTGGTGACCGGGCAAGGGATGGCGGCGCTGCGCGAGACGCTGATCGCGCGCGCCAAGGCCCTGCTGCCGCGCCCCGGGGCGCTCGCGTTGAACACGCGCCACCGGGCGATCATTGCCGAAGTTGATGCCGCTCTGCGCGACGCGCTGGCAACGCCAGACCTGTTGCTGCGCGCCGAAGCGTTGCGGATTGCGCGCCACCGGCTGGATGCGCTCACCGGGCGGTCCGGAGTCGAATCGATGCTCGACGCGCTGTTCGGCGCCTTTTGTATTGGGAAATAGCGTGGCTGGCCGACGTGTTTCACGTGAAACATGTTTGACCTTGGGCGGCGGGCTGCGTAGCGCGGCGGCATGAGTCGGGTCTTTGATGTCCTTGTGGTGGGCGGCGGACATGCCGGGTGCGAGGCCGCTGCGGCTGCGGCGCGGATGGGCGCGCGCACGGCCTTGGTCAGCTTCCGCCGCGATATGATCGGGGCGATGTCGTGCAACCCCGCAATTGGCGGGCTCGGCAAAGGCCATTTGGTGCGCGAGGTCGATGCTTTTGACGGCATTTTGGCGCGCGCCGCGGATGCCGCCGCGATCCATTACCGGATGCTCAACGCGTCCAAAGGCGCCGCCGTGCAAGGCCCCCGGATTCAGGCAGACCGCCAGTTGTTTCGCGCCGCAGTCCATGAACTGCTTGCCGCGCAGCCGGGGCTTGACATTATCGAAGGCGAAGCCGCGGCGCTGGTGATGACCGACGGGCGCCCGACGGGGCTTGTTCTGGGCGATGGGCGGGAGCTTGCGGCCAAAGCAGTGGTGCTCGCGACTGGCACCTTCTTGAACGGCAAGATGTTCTGTGGCGAGGCGCAGAGCCTAGGCGGGCGCGTCGGCGAGGCGGCGGCCCAGCGGCTTGGCGATCAACTGCGTGCGTTAAACCTGCCTATGGGCCGGCTGAAAACCGGGACGCCGCCCCGGCTTGACGGGCGCACGATCAACTGGGCGGTGCTCGATGTGCAAGAAAGCGATGGCGGCGGGTGGACTTTTTCTGACCTGACCCCGGCGCGGGCGGTGCCGCAGCTTTGGTGTGCGATCACGCGGACCAACCACGCCACCCACGCCGTGATCCGCGCCGCGCTCGACCGGTCACCCTTGTTCTCAGGCGCGATTGAGGGGCAGGGTCCGCGTTATTGCCCGTCGATCGAGGACAAGATTCATCGCTTTGGCGATCGGGACGGGCATCAGGTGTTTCTGGAGCCGGAAGGGCTGAACGATCCGTTGGTCTATCCGAATGGCATTTCGACCTCGCTACCGGCGGACGTCCAGCTGGCGTTCCTGCGGACGATGAAGGGTTTGGGGGCGGTCGAGATCGCCCAGCCTGGCTATGCCGTCGAATATGATCATATCGACCCGCGTGCGCTCCACCCGACGCTCGAATTGCGGGACGTCCCCGGGCTGTTCTGCGCGGGGCAGATTAACGGCACCACCGGCTATGAAGAGGCGTCGGCGCAAGGGCTGGTCGCCGGGGTGAACGCCGCCGCGCAGGTTCAGGGCAAACCGCCGCTGATCCTCGACCGCGCCAGCTCCTATATCGGCGTGATGATCGACGATCTGGTGCTGCAGGGGATTACCGAGCCGTATCGGATGCTCACCGCGCGGGCCGAATATCGGCTGCGGCTGCGGGCCGACAATGCTGCGACCCGGCTGACGCCGCTGGCGCTCGACCTGGGCTGTGTCTCGCCCGAACGCCACGCCTGGTTTGTTTCACGTGAAACACAGCGCGCCACCTTGCGCGCCGCGCTCGACCAGATCGTCTCGGGCGCGGCGCTCGCGGCGTTGGGCGTTGAGATCCGCGAAAAGGGGGAGCGGCAGCCCCTGTTCGATTGGCTGCGCTTTGTGACGCTCACCCGCACCCAGCTCGACGCTTTGGTGCCGGCGGCTGCCTCGCTTTCCGGCGCAGTGGTCGGGGAAGTGCTCGAGGATGCGCGCTACGCGCCATATATTGCGCGGCAAGAGGCCGAGATTCGCGAAATGCGCGCCAATGAGGCGATCTCGCTCGCCGCGCTCGATTATCGCGCCGTGCCCGGGCTGTCGAATGAGATGGTGGAGCGGCTCTCGGCGGCGCGGCCCGCCACCTTGGGCGCAGCGGAGCGGGTGCGCGGGATCACCCCGGCGGCGCTTGCGGCGATCCTCGTCCAAGCCAAAAGGGTCGCGGCATGACCGAGGACGACGCGCGCGCCTGGTTGGCCGAGACGCTCCATGTTTCACGTGAAACACTGGATCAGCTCGCGGCTTATCGCGCGATGGTCCTCGCCGAGACCGCGCATCAGAACCTTATCGCCCGCTCCACCTTCGATGTCTTTTGGACGCGGCACATCGTTGATAGCGCGCAGCTGATGCTGCATCTTGACGGCGCGCCCGAGGGAGATTGGCTCGACCTTGGTGCGGGCGCGGGCTTGCCCGGGATTGTCATCGCGCTGCTCGGCACGCGCACCGTCCATCTGGTGGAAGAACGCAAAGGCCGGATTGGGTTTCTCCAGCGTGTCGTGGAAGGTTTGGGTCTTGCCAACGCGCAGGTGCATGGTTGCAAGGTGGAGGCGCTACGGCTGGCGCCCGCCGCGATCATCACGGCACGCGCTTTTGCGCCGTTGCCCAAATTGCTCGATCTGGGCGCGCGCTTTTCCCGCCCTGAGACGCTTTGGCTGCTGCCGAAAGGCCGTTCGGCGCGGGAAGAGGTGGAAAAGGTCCGCGGAACATGGCAGGGTGTGTTTCACGTGAAACACAGCATCACCGATGCCGAGGCCGCGATCATCGTGGCGCAGGGCGTCAGAAAGGTCGCGGGGAAATGATCCGGATAGCGGTCGCCAACCAGAAAGGCGGGGTCGGCAAGACGACATCGGCCATCAACCTTGCGACCGCGCTTGCCGCCATTGGCTGGCGGGTTTTGTTGGTCGATCTTGATCCGCAGGGCAATGCCTCGACCGGGCTTGGCGTGGGGCAGGGGCAGCGGACCCAATCAAGCTATGATGTGCTGTTGGGCGAGGCGCGCGTCGTGGATGCCGCGATCGACACGCGCATTCCCGGGCTTTCGGTGCTTCCCGCCACGGTCGATCTATCGGGCGCGGAAGTCGAAATGGTTACGATGGCGAACCGCGCTGACCGGCTCAAAGAGGCGCTGGACGCGGCCCCCGCAGGCCAATGGGACATTGCGATCATCGATTGCCCGCCTTCTTTGGGGCTGTTGACGATCAACGCCTTGGTTGCTGCCCAATCGCTTCTCGTGCCGCTGCAGTGCGAGTTCTTTGCGCTCGAAGGGTTGAGCCAATTGCTCCAGACCTTTGAACGCATCCGCGCCAAGTTCAACACGCGGCTCGAAATTCTGGGCGTGGTGCTGACCATGTACGACAAGCGCAACCGCCTTACCGAGCAAGTGGCGGATGATGTGCGCGCCTGTTTGGGCGAGGCGGTGTTCACCACGGTCATCCCGCGCAATGTGCGCCTGTCCGAAGCGCCGAGCCATGGCTTGCCCGCGCTGATTTATGACCATCGCTGTTCCGGTTCTGAAGCCTATATGGCGCTTGCCCGGGAAGTGGTGGCGCGTCTGCCGAAAGTGAAAGCTGCTGCATGAGTGACGACTTGCCCCTTCCCAAAAAACGCACCGGGCTTGGCCGCGGGCTTTCCTCGCTTTTGGGGGAAATTCAGGCCGAAACGGCGGCGCCTGTTTCTGGCCCTGTCTCTGGACAGGCGGCAGACGGCGCCGCATCGGACGGGGTAAGATGGGCTCCCGTCGCGAGCTTGCAGCCGCTTCCCAACCAGCCGCGCCGCCATTTTGATGACGCAGCGCTCGACGAACTCGCGAAATCCATCACCGCGTTGGGCGTGCTCCAGCCGATTGTCGTGCGCGATATCGGGGGGAGCTATCAGATCGTTGCGGGCGAACGGCGCTGGCGCGCGGCGCAGCGCGCCCAACTTCACCAAGTGCCGGTGCTGGTTAAGGAATTTGACGATCGCACCGCGCTTGAAATCGCGCTTGTCGAAAATATCCAGCGCGAGCAGCTCAATGCCTGGGAAGAAGGCGAAACCTATCGCCGGCTGATCGAAGAATATGGCCATAGCCAGGATGAGCTGGGTCGGATCGTCGGCAAATCCCGCAGCCATATTGCCAATTTGATGCGGCTGCGGAACCTGCCGCCGCGCGTCCATGGCTGGCTTGTCTCGGGCGAGTTGACGATGGGCCATGCCCGCGCGCTGCTGGGGAGCGAAGACCCCGAAGGCATTGCCCGGCAGATCATCGCCAAAAACCTCTCGGTGCGCGAGACCGAAAAGCTCGTCAAAAAGGCAAAGCCCGGCCCGGCACGCACCGCGCGGCCCCAAAGCGGGGTGGGCGATGCGGATATCGCGGCGCTAGAGCGGCAATTGGGCGATGCGATTGGCCTTAAAGTCAAGATTAGCCATGGCGCCAAGGGCGGCACGGTGACGCTGGCCTATTCATCGCTCGACCAGCTCGATTTGATCTGCCAGCGGCTGTCGGGCGAGCGCATCTAAGCCCACTGCTTAAAAATTAGGCAAATTTTCGCGGCTGCTTGGGAATCGAGCAGCCGCCTCTCTTTGTGCTGCCCGAAAAAGGGGCGGCATTTATGCCATATCCTGCCCCCAAGCGCTTGAAAGGCGCAGATTTTCGTCAGTTTCCCAAATTGGCACGCCCCTTGCTTGACTGAGGAGGACCAAATCCAAGGGGGTCCAATGAAACTGATCATCGCCATTATCAAACCGTTCAAGCTGGACGATGTCCGCGAAGCGCTGACGGCGCTGGGCGTGTCCGGCATGACCGTGACCGAAGTCAAAGGCTTCGGCCGCCAAAAAGGGCAAACCGAAATTTATCGGGGAGCCGAATACTCCACCAATATGGTGCCCAAGGTGAAGGTAGAAGTCGCGTGCGACGACGCCGTTGCCGACCGGGCGCTCGAAGCCATCCAGCAAGCCGCCAATACCGGCGCGATCGGCGATGGCAAAATCTTCATGCTCGAACTCGGCGCTGCGGTGCGCATCCGCACGGGCGAGACGGGCGCGGTCGCACTCTAAAGAAAAGCAGGGGACATATGACCAAATTCACCACATGGATTGCAGGGGCTGCGACATTGCTCGCCACCGCCCCTGCTTTGGCGGCAGAAGGGCCGATTAAGGCCCCTACCGCGGAACAAATGGCCGGCATGGTCGACAAGGGCGACACCACCTGGATGCTGATTTCCTCGGCCCTAGTGCTGTTGATGTCGATCCCGGCGCTGGCGCTTTTTTATGGCGGGCTTGTCCGCACCAAGAATATGCTGAGCCTGTTGATGCAGGTGTTCATGATCGTTTCGATCGCGGCGCTTGTCTGGGTCAGCTGGGGCTATAGC
>JACCDX010279889.1_pt1 | contig 11543 bp, 13 predicted proteins | sample 7449681 | NCBI WGS metagenome assembly JACCDX01 (sample SAMN15323450, study PRJNA562643) | freshwater metagenome | isolation source: river surface water | place: USA:Blue River Watershed | collected 2017-08-18 | reverse complement strand
GTCGCGTAACTACTGAAGCTGATGCGCTCAAAGAACTCGCTCATGAACCATATAAGTGCGAACTGATTGGGCTGAAAAGCCCAGCCGGAGATGAAGCTTCGGTCGAAGTGGGTGGTGGAGAGTTAACAATTTATGACAACCTCGGTCGTGATGGTCAACCAGTCTGGTCCGACCTATGCCGTGGACCTCATCTGCCGTCAACTAAACATATCCCTGCCTTTAAGTTGATGCGCAGTGCTGGCGCCTATTGGCGTGGCTCAGAGAAGAATCCAATGTTGCAGAGAATTTACGGAACTGCCTGGCCGTCACAAGATGAACTCAACGCCTACCTTGAACTCCTGGCCGAAGCTGAGAAGCGTGACCATCGACGTCTCGGACAAGAACTTGATCTCTTCTCATTCCCCGAGGAAATTGGATCTGGTCTTGCGGTTTTCCATCCAAAGGGTGGGATTGTTCGTCGAGCGATGGAAGATTACTCTCGCAAACGTCACGAGGATGAAGGCTATGAGTTCGTCTACTCGCCACATTTAACAAAGGCAGCGCTCTTCCAAAAGTCTGGTCACCTCGATTGGTACTCCGATGGCATGTATCCGCCGATGATTATGGATGAAGAGCTCCATGAGGATGGAACCATCAAACGTCCAGGTCAGCAGTATTACATGAAGCCAATGAACTGCCCATTCCATAATTTGATCTTCCAGTCACGTGGACGTTCTTATCGTGAACTACCACTTCGTCTCTTTGAATTCGGAACTGTTTACCGTTACGAAAAATCAGGAGTGCTTCACGGCATTACCCGCGCGCGAGGTTTTACACAGGATGATGCCCATATTTATTGCACCAAAGATCAGATGCCAGGAGAGCTCGATTCGCTCCTAACATTTGTTCTGAATCTCTTGCGTGATTATGGCCTAGAAGATTTCTATCTCGAACTCTCAACTCGCAACCCTGAGAAATCAGTGGGCGAAGATAGCGATTGGGAAGAGGCAACCGAGGCCCTTCGCAAGGCAGCTCTTGCACAGAATCTCGAACTCGTTCTCGATGAGGGCGGTGCCGCATTCTACGGTCCCAAGATTTCTGTGCAGGCAAAAGATGCAATCGGTCGTACTTGGCAGATGTCAACGATTCAGGTGGACTTTCAATTGCCTCAGCGATTCGAGCTTGAGTACGCAGCATCTGATGGAACACGTCAACGCCCGGTAATGATTCATCGAGCTCTCTTTGGCTCCATTGAACGATTTTTTGGTGTGCTCACAGAGCATTACTCAGGTGCCTTCCCAGCATGGCTTGCTCCGGTTCAGGTAATTGCGATTCCAGTCGCAGATACATTCGCAGATTACATGCATGATGTCGTCGTTCAATTAAAGAAGGCTGGCATCCGTGCTGATATCGATGCTTCCGATGATCGATTCCAGAAGAAGATTCGAAACGCCCAACTTCAAAAGATTCCATTCATGCTTATTGCTGGCGAAGAGGATATGAAGGCGGGGGCGGTTTCATTTAGATATCGCAACGGAGAGCAGAAGAACGGCGTTCCAATTGCGGAAGCTATCGCTGAAATTTCACAGGTTGTAGCAGATAGGGTTCAAAACTGACCATGTCAGAGAATGTTGTAGGCGGCGCAGGTATGCCCGATGGTTGGCAGCGACTATGGGCTCCTCACCGTTTAGATTATCTCCGCGGAGAAAATCGTCCACTCGAAGGCAATGACGTGCAATGCCCTTTCTGTCGCATACCTCAACTCTCAGATGAAGAAGGATTGATTGTTGCCCGAGGCAAAACTGCATACGTGGTGATGAATTTATATCCATACAATCCAGGGCATCTCTTGGTCTGTGCCTTCCGACATGTTGCCGATCTCACCGACCTCACCCTAGAGGAGCGCCACGAGATTACAGATATGACCGCACATGCGATGGAGACAGTTCGAAAAGTTTCACGCGCCGAAGGTTTTAATCTTGGAATGAATCAAGGCGCAATCTCAGGCGCAGGGGTCGCAGCTCACATCCATCAACATATTGTTCCTCGGTGGTCGGGGGATGCAAACTTCATGCCAATCATCGGAAAGACAAAGGTACTGCCACAATTGTTGACGCTGACGAGAGAAGAGTTAGCTGCCGCTTGGTAGCTCCGCTAGATAGCTTTTAATTACATCAACACCTAATCCATTTGCAAGATTGAGTGGGATTGCAGGAAAGATAATTCCAGCGGCAAATGCACCATCCTCCATCTCATCGATGCGTTCTAAGTACTCATCTCGAAAATCCTCAACAACCCCAACTAACTCATCATCAGCTTGAGCGATGATAGGTGGGTTGGTTGAGTAATCCGTCGTCTTTAAGGTTGAGAGCGAGATAGTGCCGATTGGCGATCCATTTTCGCCATGGAGAACTAAATATGGAGTGATGGTCTGATCAAATACACGGTTAGCGAGCATCACCGCGTCGTCGAAATCTAATTCCATGCCATCGAGAACAGTCACTGCAATCAGACGTGGTGTTTGATATTCATCGAAAGCACGCCACAATTTAATCGTCTCATTATCAATGCCAGCAGCGGGATTGATAGCAAAAATTGCAACGTCGCAGGAGGGGTCGACTTCTTTAGCAACAGTTCCGCCGAAGGCATCGGCTATCTGTTCTGGATGTGCGCTCACATGGCCATAGATATTGATCGATTTCACCGCGTCTAGGCTGGTTGAATTCATAGAGATAACTCTACGATGGAGCCATGGTCAGTTCGTCATTTAAGCCCGCGGTGACCCGTGTGATTGAACCCATTGCTCGTCTTGCCGTCCGCCGTGGAGTTACTCCAGATATGGTCACGGTCGCCGGAACGATTGGTTCTATCGCCAGTTCGATCTATCTCATCCCGCAAGGTGAGCTCTTCCTTGCTTCGCTGGTCATCTCATTTTTTCTCTTGAGCGATCTCTTCGATGGCGCTATCGCACGACTTTCCGAACGGGGAGCAACTCAATGGGGTGGCTTCCTCGACTCCACGTGTGATCGAGTCTCAGATGCAGCTCTCCTCGGTTCGCTCGCAATATTTCTTATTATCCAAGAGAACAATCTCTACATCATCACATTAGCTTCAATAGTCCTGGGTTTTCTCATCTCGTACATCCGAGCAAAATCCGAGAGCTATGGAGTTCCTTGCACGGTCGGAATCGCTGAGCGAACTGAGAGGCTACTGATTGCCATCTTTGCCATTGGTTTTGAGGGACTCGGAATTCCATATGCACTTTCGATTGGTATGTGGAGCCTGGTCATTGTTTCGGTTGTCACCGTTCTGCAGCGAGTATTTGTTGTTCGTCGAGGTTTAGCGCTTAATGATTAATCAGATTACGTATCTCGGATACCTTTTAGGCTGGAAAGTTGTTGGTATCTTGCCGGAAAAACTTGCTTATCGAGCTTTTCGACAACTTGCACATTCGATGTATCGCAGAAATGGGAAGAGCGTCAAACGTTTGCGCACAAACCTCTCGATAGTCAAACCTTCATTACCTCCTGACGGTTTAGAAAACCTAGTCCTTCGCGGTTTGGAAAGTTACATGCGTTACTGGTGTGACACCTTTCGAATCCATCGATGGAGCCACGAGCGCATTGAAAAGAGTGTTTCGCTGAAAAACGACCACCTCCTCAGAGCTCCCATGGCGGCGGGTAGAGGTGTCGTTATCGCCCTTCCTCACTCCGGAAACTGGGATCATGCCGGTGCCTTTTTCTGCCAGCAGGGAATCCCACTGGTAACAGTCGCAGAGATTCTTAAGCCAGAGAAATTGTTTGCGAAGTTTCTCCGCTATCGCGAAGAGATGGGTTTTGAAGTACTCGGCCTTGACTCTCGTGCCTTCGTCACGCTTATCCGACGAGCACGCGAGAAACGTTTAATTGCCTTGGTAGCAGATCGCGATCTCTCTGAATCCGGAATCACGGTTAATTTCTTTGGTCGCGAAGCAAAGATGCCAGCTGGTCCGGCGGTGCTTGCGATTCGAGAGGGGATACCGCTTGTTGCGGCGCACGTGACATACACATCAACCGGAATTCACATTGATTTCAATCAGGTTGATATTCCTGCCATCGGCGATGAAGAAGCGCAGATTCAAGCTACGGTGCAGAGAACAGCGGATCTTTTTGCAGCTGGTATTGCGAGCGCGCCAGAAGATTGGCATATGCTCCAAAGAATCTGGATAGATCGAGAGCTCTACACATGACATTTGCGAAGAAGAGGATAGGCATCGTCTGTCCATATGGTTGGGATACGCCGGGTGGTGTGCAGGCTCATATTGCAGATCTGGCCTCTTATCTCATCTCACAGGGGCATCACGTTGAAGTTTTGTCGCCAGTAACCGAGGATGTCGAACTTCCTGATTATTTGGTAAATGCTGGAAAGCCGTTAGCAATTCCATATAACGGTGCTGTTGCTCGCATTCTCTTTGGACCAATCGCCTTCGCGCGGGTGCGACAATGGATATCGCAAGGTGAATTCGATTTACTCCATCTTCACGAGCCAGCTATTCCTTCCATTTCGCTTCTCGCTTGCTTTGCAGCTGAAGGTCCTTTGGTTGGCACTTTTCATGCTTCAGCGAAGCGTCAGAAAGCAATCTTTGCAATTGGTCCGATTCTTGAACCAGTAATCGAAAAATTAACTGCACGTATCGCAGTCAGTGAAGCAGCGCGAGCAACTCTTACTGAGCATCTTGAAACAGATGCGATCGTTGTTCCCAACGGAATCTATGCGCGACGTTTATCGAGTGGTTCACTTGACCAGCGTTGGAGTGGGCAGAGCATTGGCTTTATTGGCAGATTCGAAGAACCTCGAAAAGGCCTCGCGGTATTAGTTGAAGCGCTCCCTGAAATAATCAGAGCGATTCCCGGTATCCGTGTGATTGTTGCTGGCCCTGGGGATCAAAATGAATTCTTGCAGAACGTGCCGACCGAACTACATTCCCGATTTACTTTCTTGGGTCGGATTTCAGAGGAGGAGAAGGCAGATTTTCTCTGTTCAATCGGCGTCTACGTCGCACCCAATACCGGTGGAGAATCTTTCGGCATCATCTTGGCGGAAGCTCTTGCTGCAGGAGCTGCGGTCGTTGCGAGCGATATCCCTGCCTTTCGGGCGCTTCTGGGAGATGGTTCTTATGGAACACTCTTCGAATCCGAGAATTCGCTCAGCTTGGCTCGATCTATTGTTGAGGTGCTCACACATGCAGAGAGGCGAGAATCGCTCCGCTCCGCAGGTAGAGAGTATGCCCAAAGTTTCGATTGGGATGAGGTTGCGGAACGAATCTATGATGTCTATGAAATGGCGATGGTTGGTCTGGGTAAAGTCACACTCTCATCAGAGAACCGTGGCTGGAATAAATTTTTAGGAAAGTAAAATGAACTTCACTTCACTTGCAACTCTCTTCGTGATCGCCATCTTCGCCTGGTATTTATCTTTTCTTGCCACGAGATTGGACCGTCTCCATCACAGAGTCGAGACTAGTTGGGCTAATCTCGATAGTTTGCTTCAACGTCGCGCTGCTATTGCCCTTGAGATTGCCCGTTCCGAGATATCTGATCCCGCGTCGAGTCTCTTACTTACATTTGCAGCTCATCAGGCGCGAGAAGCGAGCGTCAAAGATCGATCTCAAGCGGAGGTAGGTCTCACTGGAGCGCTAGGAATCCTACTTGAGACATCAGTGGGCGAGCACGCCCCCAATGAGAACGACCTCCTTCGAGAGTTACGAGAGCTTAACGAGAAGATTAAGGTTGCGATTTCTCTTCACGTCGAATCTGTCAATCGCACGCAATTGATTCGCTCCCGTTGGGTGATTAGATTTTTTCGATTAGCAGGTCGCGCTCCACTTCCCGTCACATATGAATTTGAAGCAGATGTTCTTTAGGAGATTACTTATCTTCGGAACCGTCATAGGAACGGTCATCTTTCTAGTTTTTGCACTTACTGGCCGTTTTTCAATGGATGAGATCACTTCGAATTTTCAGGAGCGCGAACCTGTATCACCCTTGACCGGAGCTCCTGGAAAAGTTGCTCCTGTCTTGGTTGTGAAGATTGATGATACGTCTCTTTCTCATCCACAGGTTGGTCTACGAGACGCGGAAGTTGTTTACATAGAACAAGTGGAAGGTGGCCTTACTCGCTTGGCGGCTGTCTATGCCTCCGTAATTCCTCCTATCATCGGACCAGTACGTTCAGCGCGAATATCGGATCTTGAACTCCTCGCTCAATACGGAAAAATTGGTTTCTCATATAGCGGCGCTCAAAGAAAACTCTTGCCAGAGATTGCAAGCGCAAATCTTTACGACGTGGGGGCGAATAAATACGGATCAACTTTTTACAAGAATGATCCGCTGCGAAATCCGCCCTACGCGATGATGTTGAGCGCACCGGCATTAGTGAGAGAGGCGGCTAGTCGCGGCGCGATTTTCGAGAGCTCCAAGAGTATGGGTTGGAAATTTGGTGATACGTCTCAACTAGCCAGAAAGATAGATAGTGCCGAGATTTCGTGGCCTGCTGCGCGATATGGCGCAACCTGGTCTGCCGCGGAGAATCGATGGTTGCTCACTCATAACGGCGTACCGAATCTCGATAGTGACGGCTTTCATCTCGGCCCTGCAAATGTTGTGGTTCAAATTGTTTCAATCACGGATTCCATCTACAAGGATAAAGTCGGGGGAGTAACACCATTCTCAGCCACCGTTGGAAGCGGGAAGTGCTATCTCTTGAGAAATGGGAGTTATCTTCCATGTCTTTGGAATCGAGCAACCGCTGAGAGTGGGACGACCTTTACCGATCTCAATGGAGACGAAGCTCTCTTCGCACCTGGACAAACCTGGTTCGCATTAACCTCAAAAGAACCGGTATTTAAAGGGGAAATTCTGCAAGATGCGACTGAAACGAACTCCAGGTAGACTGCGCAGCCTGGCGCCGACTCACAAGGTCGGCCTTTGCGAGGAGAATATAAATGTCTGAGTCGACCGGTACAGCACGCGTCAAGCGCGGAATGGCAGAGATGCTCAAAGGTGGCGTCATCATGGATGTCGTCAATGTCGAGCAGGCGAAAATCGCCGAAGATGCAGGTGCTTGTGCTGTGATGGCCCTCGAGCGAGTCCCGGCAGATATCCGCGCGCAAGGCGGAGTTGCTCGCATGTCAGACCCTGACATGATTGAGAAGATTCAAGCTTCTGTATCTATCCCGGTAATGGCAAAGGTTCGCATCGGTCACTTCGTAGAGGCGCAGATCATTGAGAGCCTTAATGTCGATTACATCGATGAATCTGAAGTACTGACACCTGCAGATTTTACAAATCACATCGATAAGTGGAACTTCAAGGTTCCATTCGTCTGTGGTGCAACAAACCTTGGCGAAGCGCTTCGTCGTATCAACGAGGGCGCAGCGATGATTCGCTCAAAGGGCGAGGCAGGTACAGGCGATGTTTCTAATGCGATGACACACATGCGCACCATCGGCGCTGAGATTCGCCGCTTGGCCTCAATGCGTGAAGACGAGCTCTACGTTGCAGCGAAAGAGATGCAGGCTCCATATGCCCTCGTGCAAGAAGTTGCTGCTACTGGCAAGCTTCCAGTCGTGCTCTTCACTGCGGGTGGAATCGCAACTCCTGCAGATGCAGCGTTGATGATGCAGATGGGCGCAGACGGTGTGTTTGTTGGATCAGGAATTTTCAAATCTGGAAACCCTGCAAAGCGTGCAGCTGCTTGCGTTAAGGCAACTACATTCTTTGATGATCCTAAGGTACTCGCAGAGGTCTCTCGCGGTTTAGGTGAAGCAATGGTAGGAATTAACGTTGCAGATATTCCAGTTCCTCACCGCCTTGCTGAGCGCGGCTGGTAATTACCCCAACGTTCTCATTCCGAAATCATGAAGATAGGCGTTCTCGCGCTCCAAGGTGATTTTCGCGAGCATCTCGTCGCTGCGGCGGGCGCTGGCCATGAAACTATTGCAGTGCGGCGTCCAGATGAGCTGAAGGTGATTGATGCACTCATCCTGCCCGGTGGCGAATCGACAACCATCGCACTACTAGCGTCCGGCTATCAATTAATGGCTCCAATCAAGGAGCGGATATCGCAAGGTATGCCGGTCTATGGCTCGTGTGCTGGAATGATTTTGCTCGCTGATCGAGTGATCGATGGTGTCGAAGGACAGAAGACTTTCGGTGGAATCAATATGACAGTTCGCAGGAATGCCTTTGGACGACAGGTGGATTCTTTTGAAGGCGAAATTTCATTTGCCGGTAAGCCGGTCAATGGCGTATTTATTAGAGCGCCTTGGGTGGAAGAGGTAGGCAGCGGCGTGGAGGTGCTGGCGGTCTCCAATGGCCACCCCGTTGCTGTGCGACAAGGAAGATTGCTGGCCACTAGTTTTCACCCAGAATTAACGGGCGATCTCACAGTGCATCAGTACTTTTTTGATGAGATTTGCCGGTAGGCGTTACTCTTCATCCAGTAAACACATCTAGCACTATTTGATTTATCGAGGTGAACCATGTCAGGCCATTCCAAGTGGGCAACGACTAAACATAAGAAGGCTGTGATTGATAGTCGTCGTGCCAAGAACTTCGCCAAATTGATTAAGGCGATTGAAGTTGCAGCGCGCAACGGTGGACCTGATATCGATGGCAACCCAACCCTCTTTGATGCGATTGCAAAGGCAAAGAAGAATTCGATGCCAGCTGACAATATTGAACGTGCCGTAAAGCGCGGTGCGGGCCTCGAATCCGGTGGCGCCGATTGGCAGACCATCATGTATGAAGGTTATGGCCCGAATGGCGTTGCCATCATGATCGAATGTCTCTCTGATAACCGAAACCGCGCAGCATCCGAAGTGCGCGTTGCTGTAACTCGAAATGGTGGAACTATGGCCGATCCAGGTTCGGTTTCCTATCTCTTTAACCGTAAAGGCGTCATCATCGTGAATAAAGCGGTCGGTGCAACTGAAGATACGATTTTGGAGGCAGCTCTGGAGGCAGGGGTTGAGGAAGTCAACGATCTCGGAGAATCTTTCGAAGTCGTATGTGAAGCTTCAGATCTCGTTGCAGCGCGAACTGCTCTACAAAGCGCTGGCATTGATTATGAGTCTGCTGATTCTTCATTCCTGCCATCGATGATGATCCCACTTGATGCTGAAGGTGCAACAAAGGTATTTGAACTCATCGACGCAATCGAAGAACTTGATGACGTGCAGAATGTTTACGCAAACTTCGATGTCTCCGATGAGGTTATGGCAAGCCTTTCTTAAGTACTGACGGCATTGCCGATAGGCTCTTCTCCATGAGCGACGCCAAGATCATTATGGGTATTGACCCCGGTCTTACTCGCTGTGGAGTTGGAGTTATCTCTCAAAAGAGCGCGAAAGAACTTTCTTTACAGGATGTCGGAGTAATTCTCACTCCGACCGATGCGCCACTCGAGAAACGACTCCTTCAACTTGAAATCGAGCTCGAAAATTGGATTGAACGTAATCGACCAGATGTGATCGCAGTTGAACGCGTATTCGCTCAGCACAATGTACGAACCGTCATGGGTACTGGCCAAGCGGCAGGCATCGCGCTTCTTATTGCTGCTAGACGAGGACTGCCGGTTGCATTGCATACTCCCTCTGAAATAAAGGCCGCGGTAACAGGATCCGGACGTGCGGGAAAAGTTCAGGTAGCAGAGATGGTGAAGCGAATTCTCTCACTCGAGGTAATTCCAAAACCGGTTGATGCAACAGATGCACTTGCCTTGGCAATTACTCACGCGTGGCGGGGAGAGGGAACTTCGCGACTTGCCGCCGCAGTCAAGGCCGAACGCGAACGCGTTGCTAAACTGAGGAACTCATGATTGCGCAACTTACCGGAACTGTTCGCCACCTCACCACGGAGAAAGTGGTTCTAGAGGTTGGAGGAGTTGGTTATGCAATTTCGCTCACCCCGCGGACATCATTACAGATTGTCATGGGCGCAGCTCTCACCTTATCGACCACGCTCGTTGTTCGAGAAGACTCATTAACTCTCTTTGGTTTTCTAGATCCAAACGAACGGGATATCTTCGAAACTCTTCAATCCGTTTCAGGAATTGGACCTAAAGTTGCGTTGGCAATCACAGGAGCGCTTTCTCCAGATGAATTGGCTCAAGCGATAGCTGCGGAAGATGTCAGGACAATTGAGAAGGTGCCGGGAATTGGAAAGAAAGGGGCGCAGCGTCTCATCCTTGAACTCAAAGGCAAGTTGGTCTCAGATAACGCTCCACACCTCCCTTCCTCGCATCATGGCGTCAGAGATCAATTACTCGCCGCACTTACTGGGTTGGGCTTTAGTGCAAAGGAATCAGATGTGGCGATCAATGCAAGTCTCAATCAATTAGCGGAAGATGGCTTTGATCCCACGACGTATTCTCTGGCAGATTTACTTAAACTCACACTGCAAAGTGGGAAGCGATGAACGATCGAATCGTAGATCCAGAACTAGTTCGTTCGTCCAATGAAGAATCTACCGCCGAGCTCGCATTACGCCCGAAATCTCTTGAAGAATTTGTGGGCCAGCACCGTGTTCGCGAACAATTAAGCGTTCTTCTCACCGCAGCAAAATCTCGTGGGGCATCTGCTGATCACATCCTGCTCTCTGGCCCTCCTGGTTTAGGTAAGACGACTTTGGCGATGATTCTCGCCAGTGAGATGGGGGCTCCGATTCGAATCTCGAGCGGTCCGGCAATCACTCACGCCGGAGACCTCGCTGCGATTCTCTCTTCATTGGTAGAAGGAGAAGTTCTCTTTCTAGATGAGATTCACCGACTCTCTCGTCCAGCGGAGGAACTGCTCTATATGGCGATGGAAGATTTTCGAGTCGATGTCATCGTTGGCAAAGGCCCTGGTGCAACCTCTATTCCTCTCCAACTACCGCACTTCACTCTCGTTGGTGCCACTACTCGTGCTGGTTTGTTGCCATCTCCTCTGCGCGATCGTTTTGGATTTACCGCACACTTGGATTACTACGATAGCCAAGAGTTAGAGAATGTCCTCAGTCGAAGCGCCTCACTACTTGGTTTAGTTATCGATGGTCAAGCAGTTGCAGAAATTGCTGGGAGATCTCGCGGAACACCCCGTATCGCCAACCGATTACTCCGTCGAGTTCGTGATTTTGCCCAAGTCTCTGGATCTTCACATCTCTCACATGAGCACGCCTTGGAGGCGCTTACTATCTATGAGGTTGATGAGAAGGGTCTCGATCGCCTTGATCGCGCGGTGCTCCTCGCTCTCATTGATCGCTTCGGTGGTGGACCGGTTGGGATTTCGACCCTGGCAATCGCTGTAGGTGAAGAAGTCGAGACAGTCGAGGCTGTGGCTGAGCCATTTCTCGTACGAAATGGACTTCTGGCACGCACTCCGCGCGGTCGAGTGGCAACACAGGCTGGATATCTCCATGTAGGACGAACACCACCTGCCAATAGCGCCACTCTTTTCGACACCTCGCCGTAGTAACGCCTAGACTCTGCCCCTATGTCCACACCTACAAAACCCGTGAAGAGCACAGGGCGCCCAGCGCGCTCTC
>JACCDX011593772.1_pt1 | contig 11544 bp, 15 predicted proteins | sample 7449681 | NCBI WGS metagenome assembly JACCDX01 (sample SAMN15323450, study PRJNA562643) | freshwater metagenome | isolation source: river surface water | place: USA:Blue River Watershed | collected 2017-08-18 | reverse complement strand
GAACACATATTTGATTCTTTTAAACGTTCATTTATATTTTTTATTTTAATTTCATTATTATTTATTTCTTTTTCTAAACTTTCTTTTTGTTGAATTAATAAAATTACTGAATTTATTTTATTATATATTTCTTTATGTTCAGGGTCAGTAATAGGACCTTTTTCAAATATAAGTTGTGTATATGATTCAAATTCATTTAATAAATCAAAATCAGGATTATTTGTAATTTCAATTAATTTAGAATTTTCATTTATTATACTACTTTTTATTGATTTTAAAGTTTCTGAACCTTTATCTAAACTAATCATAATGTCTTCTACTAAAAACATTAATAATTCTTTGTCATTTTTAGGTGTTTTAGAAATATTTTTAAAATCAAAATTATAATCTAATGCATTTACTTTTGTAATTTGTTTTTGTGTTAAAACACTATGTAAAATACCTATATAACTATCTTTACATATATAATTATATTTAATTGGTTCTTCTAAAATAATACTTTCATCTATAAATTCAGGAGAACATTTGCAAGTCATTGTATTTAATTCTTCATCTGTAATTTTAAAACCACCATTATATTCTTTACTAAATGATGCGGATATAAACCAGGTTATTTTTGAAATAATCGTATCAACACCATTTTGAGCATCTGAAATATTTGAATATTTACTTGTATTTTTCAATTTACTATTTATAGAACTAATTGTAGTATTTACAAAATCTATTTCATCGAAAATAATTCTTTCTATTTTTTTATTATTATCTATGCCATATAAAGATGTTAATATTTGAGTATAATAAATAGTAGTAGTTAAAATAATTTGTGACTTTTGAAGTTTCCTATCATCATGATATAAATCAATAATATCGGAATATTCTATAAAACTACTAAATTTAATTGGCGATTTATTAAAAAATAAATTTATAGCATCTGTCCATTGTTTATAAATATTATGTGGAACTACTATTAAATTTGTTTGTTTTGGGTTATTTTGAATTGATTGGTGTAATAAAGCTAAAATAACATATGTTTTTCCCGAACCTGCTGAATCTGACATTATACCATATTTATTTAAAGTCTCAATGCGTTTGCATTTATCTAACATAGCTAATTGATGATTCCATAATTTAATATCTGAATTAGGTTGTATAGAACGAGGTGAATTATTATTTAATATTTCCATTTATCAAATAATAATTAATTTTTAAAAATCTTTATATTTAAGTATTCTTTCGTATTGTTTTTAATTTATTTTGTAAATATTCTAAATCAGATAAATAATGTTTATAAGCCTTTTTCCCCATGTTTTTTAATTCCGATTCAGGAGTATTTATAATTTGTCGAATAGTTTTTGCTAAATCATCTAGTTTAAAAGTATAATCATAATGCTTATTTAAATGATGTTCAATTTTAGTATTGTATGGTAATAAAAATCCTGTTTTTTCATTAATTAATTCTGTAAATGGTTCTCCATCAATAGTAATGCATACACTTTTAACTTGACGACATTCATTTATATAATGTCCATAACCTTCTTTCATAGATGGACATAAATGAATACCACATTTATTTTTTAATTCAATTATAAAATCTATATCAAGAGTATCTTTTAAAAAAATTATATTATGTTTTTTTAAATTATCAATTGATAATTCATACTTATTAGATAATTGTTTTGTTATTAAATCTAAACACATAGAATAACATGTGATATAAATGGTCGGCAAATTATAATTTAACCATGTTTCGATAATTAATTCAGTATTTTTGAATGGTGATTTGCCCGCTGAATGTAAAAATAATTTAAAATCTTTTTTAATATTTGGATTATATAAATTATATTCTTTAGAAAATATCGATGTATGTTTAGTAAAATAAGTTAATACATTTGAATTTATTAAATTTTCATTAATCATTTTTTTAATACATTGTTCTGTAAATTTGAATTTACAAATGAAAACATTAATAAATGAATATAATTTATGTCTTGGAAAAAATAAATCAATATTTACCATAAAATATCTACGTTTAGCTTTTATAAAAACTTTAAAATTATCTTTTCTATCCATTAGATATAAATTTTCTAATAAAATTAAATAATATTTATCTGGTATAATTATTTTATTAGTTGATATATCATTTATATGTACGATTTTACTATTTGCTATAAATTTATTATATATAATCGCATCCTGTATTAATCCTGGAGACTCACTATTAATTAAAATAATAAATGGTATCATTTATATATTATTATTTATTTTTATAAATGATATTCATAAATAATATCACCTATATCTTTATAAAATGGTGTTAATTCGCTAATTAAATTTATTTTGCGAGTATAATCATTCTTTTTTGCTTTTATTATTAAATCTAAACGACTGTAATTATTTAAATCTAATTTAAATAGTTTTTTATAAATTTTTGGCAAAGTTAAATCTAATAATTTATAATGTTTATTATAAAATTTAAGAATATTATCTGTAAATCCTTCTTTTTTAATTATTGATTTTACCAAATTAATTAAACATTCATTTTCAATATAAATAAAATCATTATCATTAAATTTAACATTATATTTTTTATATAGTTTAATTAAAAATTTTTCATAATCTTTATAATATAAATTTTGAAGTAATAATTTATTATTATATTTAAAACCTATATCTAACATAAATAATATTATTTTTTTGTGAATTTTTGCATTTCCTCTTAATTTGTATATATTTATTATATTAATATAATCTAAATCATCTTTATCGATTATATTAATTTTAGCTAATAATGTTTGTTTAAATAAATCATATTCATTATTTTTAATATTTTTTTCTAAGTTTTTTTTGATTCTATTTTGTAAGTCATCCATTTTTTTATTTAAAAAAATATAAATAATATTGTTTTCTCAAATTTTTATAATTATTTCATTACTAACAGAAACCAAACCTAATGTATTTGTTTTTTTTATATCTGATAATAAACATTTCATAATAATTGGTTTTTTAGATTTTGAAATAATCTTATCTTTTGGATAAAAATATTCTAGAATAATATTCTCATCATTTGATTGTATTGTTTTTTCAGATTTATTATAAATAATTAAATGAGCACTGGAATCATAATATAGATGATACCAATAACAATCATATTTTACATCTTGATATAAATCAATGATTTTATCATTACCTAATTGAGTCTTACCAAATGCAATTTCAAAAATATTATTATAATTATAAATTATAATATCTTTGTTCTTTTTTATAATTGTATGATTAAATATTGACATTTTTATGTTTAGTTTTTTAATATTATCATTAAAAATATGTATTTTATTTGTCAAATTTTTAATTTTAAAAATCTGCTTCAAAGTCGATTTTATCATCTTTCTTATCTAAATTATCAGAAACCCCTGCTAAACTATACTCACTAACACGTTTTTCAAAGAAATTAGTTTTACCTTCCATAGATATTAATTGCATAAAGTCAAATGGATTTTCTGAATTAAATATTCTAGGATAACCTAATTGAACTAATAATCTATCTGCTACAAATTCGATGTATTGACTCATTAATGTTGCATTCATACCTATCATTGCACATGGAATTGCATCATTAATAAATTCTTTTTCAATATCAACAGCATCTTTAATAATTTGATAAACACGTTCTTTAGTTAATTTATTTTTTAACATAGAATAAATTAATACCGCAAAATCAGTGTGCATACCTTCATCACGACTAATTAATTCATTTGAAAATGTTAATCCAGGCATTAAACCACGTTTCTTTAACCAATAAATTGCACAAAATGCGCCTGAAAAAAATACACCTTCTACAATAGAAAAAGCAACAATACGTTCATGAAATGTTGCAGTTTTTTGATTCATCCATTTCATTGCCCATTCAGCTTTCTTTTTAATACATTGAATATTTTGGATTGCACCAAATAATTCTTTTTTCTCATTATTATCATCAACATATTTATCAATTAAAGTTGAATATACTTCAGAGTGAATATTTTCAATTGCTGCTTGGAAACCATACCAACAACGTGCTTCAGGTATTTGTATTTCATTAGCAAAATTTAAATTAATATTTTCTAACACAATACCATCGGAACCAGCAAAAAAAGCCAAAATATGTTTAATAAAATATTTTTCATTGTTGGATAATTTGGTTTCCCAGTCAAATTTATCTTTTGAATAATCTATTTCTTCATTTGTCCAGAATGAACTCTCTGCTCTCTTATATGCCTTCCATATTTCAGGGTATTTAATTGGAAATAAGACAAAACGCTCCATATTGTCCTGTAAAATTGGTTCTGATTCAATAGTATTATCCATAAAAATATTTGACATGTCCATTAAAAATATATTATTATTAAACATTTTTTTAAAATTCTTTAAATTTAATTAATTATATTTTTATATATAACACGTTTTTAAATCATTATAATTTTTATTTTAATATTATATAATATTACGAAATAAAGATGGTTAAATTTGTTTTTGACTTAGACCTTACATTATATTCTGATAAAGATTGCATTGAATCTAACAATGAACGCATTTATTATAATTCTTTTAAAGAAAAAAAATGTTAAAGCATCTATTAGATAATATTAAATATAATAAATATATTTTAACTAATGCTACTTATCCACATGCCGAAGAAGTCCTTAAGCGTCTTGGGGTTTTTGAATTATTCAACGGTATATTAAGCACTGACATGATAGACAATAAAATGAAACCCGAACCATCAGTGTTTAAAACCGCAAGTAAATTATTTCGAATTAAACCAACTGAAAATGTATATTTCTTTGAAGACCAGACAATTAATTTAAAAACAGCAAAGGATAAATTCAAATGGAATACTATTTTAATTTGTCCAAATACAACCAAGAAAGATAAACATGTTGATTATCTGTTTAAAAATATTGAGGATGCATTACTCTTTTTTACTGTAAAAGAAAAATTTACAAAATATAAATAATTATGTCTATACGACATCAATACTCCTGCAATATGGGCAAATTGGATTTATTTTAATCCATTCTAAAATACAACTTTTATGAAATTTATGTTTGCATTTTAATTCAATATATTTATTCATATTTTCACTACAAATACTACATTCATTATTAGAATTAATATCAATTTCTTCTAATAGAATTTCAATGTAGTTTAAATTTATAATTTCCTGTAATTTATTTTTATCTAAATATCTATAATATTTATTGGTATTATGAAAACGTTCTATTTCAATTGCTAAATTTAATATTTCAAATATAATTGCAATCATAAATATTAGGTATAAAACTGCTGCAAATAAATTTATATTTCTTACTATAAATAGTATTGGATATATTATTATTATTAATGAAATACTAAATGTTAAAATTAGTTTTATCCAAAATTTATCTAATGTATTTTTATAATAGTTTATATCATTATTTAAATAGTAATTTAAATATATTGCTCTATTAATACCATTGAGTGGCATTAATATTAAGTATAAAAATACATCTAAATTTAATATTGAAAATATATCTTTTATTAGTAATATACTCGATATTATTAATAAAATATTATGTAAAAATGGTATTATAATTGATTTAATGTTCATTTTTTATACAATAATTGATAATTAATTATATTTATCAAATTTCTTAGAAAAGTATAAACTCTCATTTATATCTAAAATATGTTTATCTAATTCATTACGATTTTTAAATAATGGTTCATTAATTATTTTTACATTTCTATTTTGAAAATATAATTTAACTATATTCGCAAATCTATTAATTAAATAATACATTTTATGATTTATAATTAAAATATAATTACATAAAGTTTTTAAACTATTATAAAATAAATATTAATTAATAAAATGGCTAATAGAATATTTTTTAATTTACATAAAATTATATTACCAAACTCAAATACTGTATTCAAAAATCAACCAATTAAATGGTCATTTGCCTCACACCAAAAATTAATTCCATTATCGCAAATTCAATCAATAGATTTAGAAAGAGAATCTGATAATAATAAAATAGTATTTACATTATCAAATGAACAAGATAATAAATTTATAACAGCTAGATATTTATCTGCAAATGATGCATTTAACAAATATAATGAAATCATTAATACTATAAAGAAAAATAAAAAGACTAATACTATAATTGATATGTAATTGAATTTTATGGTTTTATTATAAATAATTGTTATCTTCATCATCTAAATTTTTATGAGTTAATGAATTAAGTCTATGTTTAAGTTCATCTTGTGCTTGGCGACTTAATACTTTATTTTCAATAATTTCAATTTTAACTTGGTCGTTATCTCTCAAGCTAAGATTAGAAAAATCATCAGTTAATCTTGGAGTTCTATTGAAATCTTCAAATTCAATAACTTCTTCTTCAAAATCTTCGGATTCTGTATCTCTATTCATTGGAATAGAACATAATAATTTATCAAGATGAATTAAATGTCTATCAAAATCGCTTTCATCGCGAATTTTAACGTAGAAATCTCTACATCTATCCAAATCATTTGACATATATCTTATTTTTGTAATAGGAAATCCACCTACTTGAGTCATTTGATAAAATGTATTTATTACTACAAAAATATTAGCTCTCATTTTAACTTTTATATAAAAATAATAAAATAATTTAATAATTCAAATTTTTTTATTATTTATCATTTTTTTTATTTACCAGTGCTTCCAAATCCACCGTCGCCTCTTTCAGTTTCATCTAATGAATCTACTAATTTAACAGCGAGAGGTGATAAATCTGGGGCACATATTTGTAATAATCTTTCACCTCTTTTAACTTCATATACTGGTAAATTTATTTTAATTAATGAATCTGGTAATTCCATTTTATAGTTTAAATCAGGAACATAACGCAACGCTGCTATAATTGAACCCCTGTAGGCTTTATCTACTATACCGACTGAGTTTGCTAAAATAAGTGGTGTATTACTAATACTACTTCTCGGATATAAATAATACGGAACAGTATTACCATTATCATCTACCATACGACATTTAATACCCATATTAATCTTTAAACATGCGAAACATGTAATTTTGTGGTCCTCAGGAAAATATAAATCAACTCCTGAATCGGATGCGTGATTAGCACGTTTAGTATAAAAATCACGAATTTCAGAATTATCAGCTAAAATTTCTAAAGTATAAACCATAATATTAATATAAACAATCTTAAAAATCTTTATATTATTATTTTTTATTAATTTAATGCATCAATATTTATATATCCATTATTTCGTAATGATGTTAATTTTGCCTGTATTGAATCTGCACTAAATAAATCATCTGAATAAGATACAATACCATTATTAAAAACAGGATAAGTAATAACTCCTTCAGTATTTAAAAAATTAGCTTGGTTCGCAAATACATTACTATCAATCTTTTTATTTCTAATAATGAATATCTTTTTATTAGAATAATTAGCTTCTTGTAATATTGCTCTTGTTTGTTCTCTAGTAATTAAATACATTCGAATAAATCTAGTATCTAATGATGGTTGTGGAACAAAATTTTGATATTTCCATGGATTAACTAGATTATTAGAAATTTCATAATCATCTATATCATTCATACCACCTCCTATTCTTTTATTTTTTTGTTTTTTAGATGGATTTTTAGTTCTCTTTGGACTATTAGCTCTTTTAGTTTGTTTGCTTTGTCTTTTCATATAATATAAAATAATAAAAAAACAAATTATCTTTAAATAATTAATTTTCGATAACCAATACTCTCAATATAGTTAATAAATTGAATATAATTAGATTCTGTTAAAATATGATGAGTTAATTCATTATTAATATTTGAAATATAACTTATAACACATAAAGTATCTAGAGTTTTAAAACTATCCTCTTTTTTATGTCTTAGAATGTAAAAATAATTATCTTTATATTGATTTAATATTTCTTCAGTATCTTTTCTATCAATAATTAATATAGATAAATAAGATTTAGGTTTATTATAAACCGATATAGGTAATATATCTGGTTGGGCTTGAAAAGCTTCTTCACTGTTCATTTTTTTATAATAAATAAATTTAAATTATAATAATTTATCAAATCTTTCTAATATTAATATATATTAACCATTTATAAATTCGTAAATTTAAATTAACTAATATCATAATATTACATATATAATTATGAAACAATTCAATTTATTAAAATCTGAAATAGATTTAAAATTTAAAGAGATTTTAAAAAGAGAAATCTCTAATCCCAAAATATTAGAAATGTTTGATTATGTATTAGATGGTGGTAAAAGATTAAGACCTATTTTATTTTATTGTATTTTAGATTCAGCACCAGATAATACATATAAAGAATTCATATATGAAATGTGTTTATCATTAGAATTATTACATACTATCAGTCTTGTATTAGATGATTTACCATGTATGGATAATGATACTATACGTCGCGGAAAGGATGCATTTCATATTAAATTTGGTGAAAGACAAGCTAATTTATTCGTAGGTTATGGTTGGTATATTTGTATTAAATTAATAAGAAATAACATATTTAAAAACAATGAATTATTCGATAAAAATGCCGAAGTAACTAAGCGTATATTAAGTGTAATTTACAAAAATATGGGAATGTTAGGAGCTTGCACTGGACAATTTTTGGATTTATGTCCTATTATGCCTGGTATTAATAAAAAAGAATTTATTGATACTTATTCTAGTAAAGAAGGATTGATGGAGATATTAAATTTAAAAACTACAACTATATTCAAGTTATGTATGTTATGTGGATTTATATTGGGTAATTATGAATTTAATGAATCAATTATTGATGAAATGTCATATAATTATGGATTAGCATTTCAAATATTTGATGATTTCGATGATATTAGACAAGATACTATTAGAAAGGCTGAGGGTTATTTTACACCAAATTTTATACTTAGTTACGGACTAAATGAAGCGTATTTGATATTTAATAATTCAATAAATAAATTTAGAGATATGTATCATAAACATATTGGTAAAAATATTATAATCGATGAAATTACTATTTATTTATCTACTTCTGTTCAAAAACATTATCTTGAAATGAATACTGAAACCTCTTAAAAATAATTTTTACCGATATGAATATGATACTTATCGCTTATTATATACGATACTTTAGCGAGAAATTGTGTTTTTGTAAATAAAAATACATAATTACACATTAAGTAATCTACGATAAATAAAATGTATGACAAATGTCTATCAATTACATTTTACACCAAAATATCGCCTGTTTTTATCGATGATTTTATAGAATTATTTAAAAATATTTAGTTTATAAAATAAATTTTTAATAATTATTATATTTAATAATATTATGTCTATTTCTGATATTCCTTTCGAATTTTCTAAATTATTTATTCAACAAAAAAATTATTCTAAACAAAAATTGTTATCTTGTATTTTATATATTTTATCTCCAAAAGATACTTATATGTATAATGTATTAGATTCATTAAGTAAAAATCCTAATTTAGGTGATGAAAAAATATTAATATTTACATTAGCTAATTATCTGTATTCTATTGCTATGAATGCATATACTATAGTTTTTAAAAAAAATGTTCCATCTAAATTAGTATCTGAATATTTTAAAGACCATACTCCTTCTATACAACTTTTCGGTGAATCTTTAACTAATTTAGCTATAGGAGTTTTATTAACAGAATGTCTTGATTTAGTCACAAAAATTAATAATAATAAATTAGCATTATTTGGTTTAGAATTATATGATATAGTTGAAAATTTATATAATGAACAATTTAATATTTTAGCAGATGAATTTATTAATAATAATGATGATACTAAAGAAGCTGAACTTATTAATAAATATGATAATGCATTAAATGTGTTTAAACTAAATATACTTAAATATATGGAAACATATGGTAATAATTCTATTAAAGATGAATTCAAATCTAAACTTATTACTGATTTAGATAATTTAATTAAAAATATTCATGAATAATTATTAAAAAATACAGAAATTTCTTTTAATAATTATAACTTTTTATAAAACAATTGGTTTTTCATGACCAACTATAACCTCGGTATCTAACATAATTTGATACCCTGCTTCTTGTAAATTTTTACAAAATGAAACATCCTCACTTAACATATCAGATATAATTACTCCATCTTTATCCATTTTATAAGCTGGACGATAAAACCACGGATATTTTAAATTTTCTACTACACCTTTTTTAATGGCCATCCATCCCATACCAGCATAATCAACTTCCATATATCTTTCTGATTCTTTATCTTCTTTATATTTTTTCATATCTTCAACTGATAAAAATTTAAATGTACCATTCTCTTTAAAATAATCTGTATCCCATTCTTTTACAACTGCAAAATGTGTTGCATTTGCCATACGATATAATCCACTTGTTATTTGATGAGGGGATTCCAATATTTTATTAAATTCAATATCTGAAAATACCATATCACTATCTATCCAAAAAATTAAATCATATTCTAATTTACCTTGAAATGGTTTTTGTGAAACTCCCGCTAATACATCTCCACCTAAACATAATGCACGTGCAAAATGAACTACAGATGAATAATTTTGAGATATTATTACTTCATGTCCATTTTTGATACAATTTACTAATATCATCGTCCAACTAACTAAAAAATTATTAGAAAATTGACGTCCTGGTAAGCAAAATACTATTTTCATTTCTTATATAATTAATTATTCAATAACATAATTCTTTTAAATAATTATTTTTTATTATATTTTATAATATTAATATGAGTTTAAATAAATTATTAGATGATAATTCTAACTATAGAAATAGTGAATGTAGTTGGACAAATAATTGGGATAATCCAGAAAGATGTCCTTCTGCAAATAAATATAGGGATAGTCTTAATGAATTTGCAAAAAATGCTTTACAAGATAGTTTAAAAGATACCGAAACTAAATATACACCTTTGTATGAATCTCGAGTAAATAATTTAGATAATAAAACTATATATCCATTACAAAACTACGACTTTGATTATAAAACTGCAGCTAAACTTAAATATAATCCATATACAATGGGTATTACAAATGCACCTACAATGGATACATTAATTACTGCACCTGTTAAATTCGCTAATTTTGGTAAAGCATTAATAAATGATAAATTTCCATCTTCAGATATGTATGCTGGTGTAAGTGATATTATTAAAGAAGATACTAAAAGAGTTGAATTATCAAATAAAACACAAGTATTAAGTAGTGAATTACCATATCCATCTTTTCGTAAAGATTATCCAGAATGTTTATTTCCAACTACAGGCGAACATTCTAGCTCATATTTTATAAGAACCGGTAGTTGTCCTACAAAAATAAAAACTAAAAAGAAATGTTCTGATATGGGATTTTCTTGGATTCCAAATACTAATGATACTGGTGAATTAGACAAACATGTTAAACAAAAAGATTATGATGAATCAACTG
>JACCDX011053955.1_pt1 | contig 11545 bp, 3 predicted proteins | sample 7449681 | NCBI WGS metagenome assembly JACCDX01 (sample SAMN15323450, study PRJNA562643) | freshwater metagenome | isolation source: river surface water | place: USA:Blue River Watershed | collected 2017-08-18 | reverse complement strand
TATCATATGTACTACCGTCTAAGGTAATCCAATATGCGTTGGCTGCGTCGACTGTTGCGCTGTTACCGCCGTATAATACGTCATAGGTAATAGCATCAACAATATATCCTACGTCACGACTGCATCGAACTTCGTCGTAGACAAAGTCTTGGAAAGTTGTTTGTACGTAGTTGATAGTTCCGTCAATAATTGTTTGACGATCTGCAACTAATTCTAAACGTGAATTTTGTACATCAGAACTTGCCCAAGACAAGTCTGGGTTAACTGCTGTCGGTAATACGCTGATACCATTTTCGATTACGTTTGTAACAATGCTTAATAGTGCAGTTGCGGCTGCTGTTTGTGTTGCACTGGCAGCACCGTATGTAGCAGTATCTTGGCCAGCGCCACTGTATGCTTCAATGAAACTAACGTTAACAACATCTGCTGTAGTTGTTGTAGCACCTAGAGTCTGAGCAAGTGTTTTATTAGTAGTTAATGTAATTGTACTGCTGATAACTGTGTTGCTAACAGATACTTTTGTACCGTTAATATAAATGTCATATGGTTCTGTGCCATCTAGTGCTGTAAATTTGCCTGTAAATGCAGTACCGTTGGAATTTCCTGTTGCTGTTAATACTAGTGTATTTCCAGTCCAACTTGTAACTGCAAATGCATCACTAGAAGTAGATCCTTTAGTGTAAACTGCACGGTCTTGACTTGGTGTAACTGATGTACCTAATAATACGTTGTCAACGATAGTTGCTAGATATTCAAATGCCTTCTTTGTTTGGAAGATTTGATCTGGTACTTGTGTTACAGCGCCTACCCAATATGCGTTTGCGGCTGTGCGTGTAGCAGTATTACCACCATACAACAAGTCATAGGTCAATGCGTCGATGATATATCTTACATCACGTTCGCACTTTGTTTGATTGTAGGAAAATGCATCAAATGTTGTTGTTAGATATGTGCTAGTATTAGTAATAATACTTGCCTTAGAACTGTTTAACGAGTTTGTTGCACTAACAATGTTAGCATTAACCCAACCTAAACTAGGATATGTTGGTGTTGGTAATCCTGAAATATCGTCAGCGATGATAACATCAATTACTAGTTGTAGGTCAGCGGCTAGTGCTGATGCTTCAGAACTTGTTCCGTTACCACCAGGGCCTGTTCCTAATTGAGTTTCAACGTTTCCGGTAGACTTGGTAATTTCAATACCTTGAATAATTCTACCTAAAATATTTGATAAGTGCTTGTAAGCATAGACAGTAACTTCTTTTTGTCCGGCACCTAATTGACTTACCGCGCCAACAAAGTATGCTTTGGCTGCGGCTACACTGGCTGAGTTACCACCGTATAGAATATCGTAAGTTAATGCGTCAACAAGATAACCTACATCTCGTGAGCACTTAGCACTATCATAAGTAAACCCTACAAAACTGTTAGTGATGTATGTGCTGACTGTAGATTTAATAGTTGACAATGCGGCAATCACTGCACCGTGATCTGCTTGAATGTTTGCATCTGTCCAACTAATGCTTGGATATGTAATACTTGGTAATCCACTTGTGTTACCAGCAGTAATTACGTTGATAATAATATCAATTAATCCTTGTAGTGCAGTTGCTTCTGTGCTTGTTGCACTACCTGACGCAGTATTTTGTATCAATGAGTTACCAGAAGATACTGTTACAGTTTGTTCTTGAACAATTTGCCCAACAATAGTTTTTAATCTGTTATAGGCTGCAACTGTTTCTTCGCTTTGTCCTGCACCTAGTTGGCCTGTTGTACCAACAAAGTATGCGTCTGCGGCACGTACAGTTGCCCAGTTGCCGCCGTATAAAATATCGTGGCACAGAGCGTCAACGATAAAACCAACGTCGCGAGCACATTTTGCAGAATCATATGTAAATCCTGTACTGAATGGAGCAATGTTACCTGCAATCTGAGCATCGATCCAAGCAGTAATTTCTGCTTTAATAAATGCACGGTTAGCAACTAGTTGATCTTTTGCATCAACGTTGTCTTGACTAGTGCCAGTTGGTGTTGGGAACACTAACGCATTTGCGGCATCTTCAGTTGATGTGCTACCGTTACGGATAATATCAATTACTTCAGTAATAGCAGACTGATATCGTGTTTCAAAAGTTGAATCACTAGTCAGTGCTAGTGCTTCGCTTTGAGATTTTTCAATACCTGCAATAGTCTGCAAGTTTTGATTGCTGATTACATAATTAGAATTTGCACGTTGATATGCAAGACCTGCTGTAACTGCGTTATAGTTTGTACCTAGTGCGGCATCCATAGCGGCTGCTCTGGTGATAAATTCAATATCACGCTCGCACTTTGTTTGTACACTGCTGTCATAAGTGTAACCAGTTAAGTTGCTGTCAATGTAAGAAGTAATCTCTGACTTGACGAATGCACGGTTAGCAATTAACTGGTTCTTTGTGTTAATAACGTTTTGACTAGCATTGCTTGGGTTTGTAAATGTTAACGCATCTGCAGAATTTTCTGTAGATTGTGTACCGTTAATTAAAATATCAAGAACTTCAGCAAAAGCGGCATTGACTCTAGTTACTGTTGTACCGTTAACTGCAACAGTTGCGGCTGCTAAATCTTTAGCATACTGAATACCTGCAATAGTTTGCAAGTTTTGACCGCTGATAACATAGTCGCTGTTAGCACGTTGATATGCTAGTCCTGCGGTAACTGCGTTATAGTTAGTGCCTAATGCGGCATCGTAACGTGCGGCATCAATAATAATTCCAAGATCGCGCTCGCAAGTATCTTTTACTTGATTTCTATAGATGTAACCTACAAATTGTTTGTTAATATAAGAACTAACTGCATCTGCTAAGAAATCTTTGTTTGCTTGTAATTGATCACGTGCATCGATTGCATCTTGTGTAGCATTACTTGGCGCATTGAACACAATAGCATCGGTGCTGTCATCACCTTCAGCGTTATTGATAATATCTAATATTTCATCAAATGCCAAGGTAACACGTTGTACTGCTGGGTTTACCGAGGCAATACTAACTTCATTTGCTGGGAATCCCGCACCTGCAATACTGCCACTGATTAAGGTGAAGTCGGCTTTCCAATATCCGTTAACACTATCCCAAGCCAAATTTGAAGTTAATTCGATGACAACTGTTCCGTTTCCAAAACTACTATCAACCACCGTTATTACAGCACCTGTAACAAACGGGGCGGCGCCACCCCATGTAATAGGCTCTTCTACAGTGAAGTTACCACCGAAGGCTGGGTTCCCTACACCAAAACTTGCACCACTGATAATTGTGTTACCACCACCGATACTACCAACGCTTAGAAGTGCTTGACTCTTGGCATATTGGAATGCGGCAATGGTTTGTAACTTTTGATTATTACCTAAATAGTCTGCGTTAGCACGTAGGTAAGCACGACCAGCAACTACAGCATTGTAGTTTGTGTTCAATACTGCGTCAAAACCTGCGGCATCTAATAATAGACCTGTGTCACGAGCACACTTTTCTTCGTTGTAAGTAAAGTTAGAATAGTTTGTATTAATCCAAGCAATGACTTCTTCTTTCAAGAAGTTCTTGTTTGCTTGTAATTTGTCTTTGGCTGCAACTTCTTCGTTAGAAGCACTACCTGGTGTAGTAAATGCAATAGCATCTGTGCTATCGTCACCAATGTCGTTTTCAAGAATATCAACAATTTCTGCAAAGGCTGTATTGTAACGGCTTAGTGCAGTTGAGTTAGTGATTAATGATGTGCCTTCTTCTTGTGCTTTTAAGATTGCACTCTTAGTTTGAAGAATTTGATCTTGGATAACTGTGTATGCGTTAGCACGACGATATGCAAGACCTGTAGTCACGGCTTTATAGTTTGTACCTAGAGTAAAGTCTAGAGCAACAGCATCAATAATAATGCCTAAGTCACGACGGCACTTTTCTTCGTCATATTGGAAGTTAACAAAGTTAGCATCAATCCACTTAATAACTTGGCTTTGAATGAAACTACGATTGGCTTCTAGTAAACGTTTAGCATTGTACTTGCCCTGTCCTGGATCTGTAAGAGGACGTAGACCTAAACTTGCGGCAATCTGTGCGGCACGTTTTAAACTACGAACTGGAGCATTAATACCGTCGTTGTTGTCATCGCCCTTTCTATCTGAAACGTAAACACGGTTACCACCAAAACTGTCAGGTGATCCCCATTCTAGATTACCATTACCGTCTAGACCTAGTACGCTTTTATCAATTGGTTGGAATGGTGGTAATTTAATTTCGTAACTAAAGTCAACATTGTCTGGACCTTTGATTGTTACTGTGTTAGTATTTGCGGCATCATTGAATATTAAACCTTTTTGGTCTTTAATTCTAACATCGTTAACAAATTCTGTTCCGTTCGAAGTTACTTCAAATTCTGTTACGTTATCTACTTTAGCAACAATCTTACTAGGTGTAGTACCACCGTCATCATTTGTAGTAATACTTGTATCACGTTCAAATGTTGTCTTGGTAATGTCAAGTACAGTATCGTCTTCTTTCTTTAAAAAGACTTTACCGTCGGCAGTGTTCATTGCTAGTTCGCCTTGAACTAGTGAACCTGCGCTTGGTGTTACACCTGCGTTGTTATTTCGCTTAAAAAGGATTCTTGATGCCATAATATTCCTCGTTTTTCCTTATCCGTTCTTATTTACCGTTTCTAATTTTCGTGATCTTTAAAATGTTCCACAGTCGATAACATCTGTCCAAACTGGTACTCCGTTAGCGTCTGTTGTTAGCATTGCATAACTAGTCTGTTGATTTGTACCAGTGTATGGTGTTTGGTAATCACTGCCTGCTGTTGACTGTACTGGATCTGTACTATTACCATATAGTACACCTCTTGCATTAAATTGACCGTTACCTGTACCACCGCTTGGAACTGCTAGTTCGTTATCAAACAATACTGTACCACGTAGTGTTAAACTGTTAGCACTTACGTTACCTTCAACGTTCAAGTTTTCAGAAACACCAACACCACCTTGTACAACAACTGCACCTGTGGTTGAATCTACTGAACTAATGCCGCTGGTAAATCTAGTTTGAGCATTTGCTTCCAATGAAGTAAATCTACCAGTACCTCTAGTTGTTGCACCAACGTTAACGTTATTGATGTTACCAACTGTTGAAGGATTAATTGTTAAACCACCTTGTGGTTCAATGGTAACTTGACCAGTACCTTGTGGACTGATAACAAAGTCGTTGTTTTCACCACTAGTGTTCAACGATGTTAATGTTAAGTTACCGTTAACTGTTAAATCTGCTTCTAGTAATGTGTTACCTGTAACTGTTAAATCTGTATTAACAGTAGTTAAACCTCCAACACTACCCATACTAATTGCTGTTGCCGCATTACCAAAGTAAATTGTTTCTGCTGTAGTATTGGCTAGGAAGAATGTTGTGTCTGTAACTGCTAGTGTAGATACACTGCTATCGCTAGAACCAACTGTAATCTGTCCTGCAACATTTAGGTTGTGTCTAATGTTGGTAGAACCATTCAATGCACCCATGTTAATTGTTGTAGCATCGCCACCAAAATTAATTGTCTGTGCAATATTGTTTAACAGATCAAAAGTGGTCGAATCTGTGTCAACGCTTTGACCAACGTTTGTACCACCTTGGAAGTTAAAACTTGTACCGTCATAACTAATTGTACCACCAGCCAAGTCAATTGTACCACCGCTTAGATACAAATCACGGAAACGATTTGTTGAACTACCTAAGTCATAGGTTACGTTGTCTGCTGGAATAATGTGACTGCTTACAGTTGTCAAACCTGTGATATTTAAGTTGCCTGCAATATTTGTTTCACTACCTGGAGCAGCCACGTTAACAGTGTTAGCACCGCCGGCAAAGTTAACAGTTGTTGCGTTAGTGTTAATTAAATTAAATGTTGCTTGATTGGTTGTTAAGTCGCCGCCTCTAATTTCAACATCACCGTTGGCTTGAACATCGTTTCTAACAATAGTTTTACCTGTTGTTGCACCAATATTAACTGTAGTACCTGCGCCAGCAAAGTTTACAGTTTCAGCAACTGCATTAACTAGGTTAAATGTGGTTAAGTTAGTGGTAATGTCTCCACCTTTAACTAATACATCTTGCTCGAATGTTGCTTGCCCATCAACTGTTAAATCGTTGTTGATACTAGTTGTACCTGTGGTAGAACCAATTTCAACTACTGTGGCTGCGCCACCCATGTACAAGTTTTCTGCTGTTGTGTTAGCAAGGTAGAATGTTGTATCAGCAGAATCAATTGTGGAAGTAGAACCTGCTGAACTACCAACAGTAATCTTACCGTCAACGTTCAAATCATTCTTAACGTTTGTTGCACCATTACTTGAACCAATGTTAACTTGTGTACCAGCGCCTGCTAGGTTCAATGTAGTAACTGTAGAGTTTAACAAATTAAATGTTGTCTGGCTTGAAGTAATATCGCCGCCTTCGACTGCTAAATCTAAGTCTACAGTTAAATTATTTCTAACATTAGTTGTTCCGCTGGCTGCTCCAACAGTTAATGTTGTTGCCGCGTCAGCAAAATTAACAGTAGTAGGTGTTTGTAATAAGTTAAATGTTGTTTGATCTGTGATTAGATCGCCGCCCTTAACGGTAATGTCACCGTCAAAGTTTACCATACTACCAGCAAAGTTCACAGTACCTGTAGCATCACCAACGTTAATAGTTGTTGCCGCACCTGCAAAGTTTACAGTCGTAGCAGTGTCGTTTACAAGATTGAATGTTGTATTAGATGTATCAAGTGTGTCGCCATCAATGTTTACATTCAAGTTGACGCTTAGATCGTTATTAACAGTTGTGGTTCCTAGAGTAGAACCAATGCTCACTGTATTGGCACTAGTAGCCAAGTTAACTTCTGTGGCACCACTAGTAACAATATTGAATATTGTTTGGTCAGTGGTAATGTCTCCACCTTTAACAGACAAGTCACCGTCAATTTGTGTAATAGCATTGCGAATTTGATAAGTGCCTGTGGTAGCACCAGTAACAATACTTGTTGCGGCTTGACCAATATTCAATGTAGTTGCTGTATCGTTAAGCAAATTGAATGTTGTTTGGTCAGTTAGGATGTCACCACCTTTGACTAGAATATCAAATTCAAATGTTGCGCTACCGTTAACTTGTAAGTCGTTGGCTGTAACATCGCCTGTAATGCCGTCAATGATTTTACTTGAGAAGTCGCCAAACACACTACCTTTCAAATCAGCAGTAATGCCTGTTGGAACAACTAAACGGTTGTTAATTACTGTTTCGCCAAATTGACTACCAATGCTTAAATTATCGGCAGCGCCAGCAAAGTTAATAATTGTAGCAGTGTCATTAACTAGATTAAGTTGAATTGCATTAGTTGAAATGTTGGCTGGAATACCACTGTATACACCGTTAAGAACAACATCGCCGTTGGCTTGGAAGTTGTTTCTAATTGTTGTTGTACCATTTGGTGCGCCTAGTCCGTCAACAGCACCCATGGTAATTGTTGTTGCTTGTTTAGCAAAGTCAACTGTTTCAACAAAGTTTTCAACTAAACTAAATGTTGTAGCAGGTCCTGGAAGAATTGGAGGAGTACCTGTGTAGGTTACTGTAGCAATATTACCACCAACGGTTGGACCAGTTAGTGGGAATGGATCAACAATAAATGTATCTACAGTTAGTATTAGATCGTTAACGCCGTCAACACCACCGTATTGGCTACCAAGAATTGTAAATGTATCACCGAAATTATAGAAGTTACCAGATGTACTTGGAGTAATGCTTACAACGTTTCCTGTGTCGTACTCAATTTCGATTCGCCATGTAACACCTGTACCAGTTGCTGTTGTTGTAGAGAAAGCAAATAATCCTGCAGATACTAGTGTATTGGGTTTAGTAGCAATACTGTTTCCTGCAATTCTAACAACACCAGTAACATCTAAATTGTTATTAACTGTTGTTTTTCCTGTTCCTAATGTATCACCAATATTAACTGTGGTAGCAGTACCGCCCATGTTAATTGTAGTTACTACGTCAGGATATAAATTTTGTACTGCATTATCACTGATTACATCACCGTTAGTAACTAAACTATTGTTTACTAAAAGTTCGTCGTTGATTGTTACTGTGCTTAGTACACTACCAATTGTTACGCCACTGTTAGGGAACAATGCAGTTTCTGTAACTTTGTCGACACCTGCAACTTTAAGAGCAAATCCAGATAGCACATCAAGGTTTTGGTTTGCTGTGAAAGAATTTGTTGCATCAACCCAGTTGAATGTCTTGTCGCTAGTACCTTTGATAGTAATACCAGCACCATCTGCGGTTAAATCTGTTGGACTTGCTGTGCTTGCAAGTTCAATATTTTTATCATCAACAGTTAATGTTGTTGAATTAATTGTAGTTGTTGTACCGTCAACTTGCAAGTTACCTTTGATTACAACAGTACCGGTATTGTCGCCGACGCCTGCTGGATCAATTGTGAATGTTGCTGGTCCTCTTAGTTCACCTGTTAGAGTTGTATTACCTGTTACATTTAAATCTGTGCCAATGTTAACAGTTCCTGCAACTCCAACACCACCTGTGACAACTAAGGCACCGTCGGTGCTAGTAGTTGATGCTGTTGATAGTGGGATAGTCACTGCCGTTCTAGTCATTCCTGCAACTTTAACACTACCTGTACCGGCAGCATCTTCTGCAAAGAATTCTAATTGTCCGTTACTTGCACCTGGAGTTGTTTCAGGAATAATGTATGTTAAGCCATCAACAGACTTAACACCACCTAGTGATCCCCAACTTGAACTAGCATAACCTTCAAATGTTGAAAGTTCACTGTTATAACGAATCATACCAGTGACTGGAGTTGGACGCTGTGTTACATTACCAACTGGGATTATGAAAGCGCCGTTACCGTTAGAGATTACTGTATCAGCATACAATGTTCTCCAGTTTTTCAAACTAGTACCTAAGTCATAAGTGTCTGTTACATCAGGAACTAGGTTACTTGTAAAGTCGGCAACAACTGTTACTGTGTCTAATGTTTGGTTACCGATGGTAATATTACCACCAATAGTTACATCTCCGGTAACATCTAAGTTACCTGTAATATTAGTGTCTGCATTAATGTTAACATCTGCAGATCCACTAGGATCCATTACAATGTTTCCAGATACAGAACTAATTGTATTTCCAGATAAAACTAAATTACCTGTACTAACTTGTGTTGGATTAACAATGGTTGTGTTAGAACCATCTGTAAAATTAATACCTGTTAAACTGGTAACGTCAAATGCTGGTGCTTGGAAACTAACGTTGCCTGTGGCAAAGTCAACACTGAATAAGTCACCAATTCTATAGTTACCACCTTGGTCAACACTGTTATAGAATACACGACCACCGTTGACTTCGATTACTTCGTTGGCTTGTACTACCGCAGTATCATCGTTGGTTAGATCTGCACCTGTGCCAATGTAAGCAAAGTTCCATGCCATTAATTGTAATACAACATCGTCACCGTCGGCTTTAACGCCTTGGTTACCATAGATGTTAGCACCGGAAATAGCACGTAGTTCTGCGGCAAACTCGCCTCTGTCATAACGTGTAACACTTGTAGCAGTAGTACCAGATGTTAAACCGGCAATACTACCACCAGTTCCTGGAGTTAAATCTTCACCTTCGAGTAGGTCGTATTTGCCATCGACATAGACTGTATCACCGACTATACTGTCGACTACAAAATCAAATGTACTAGATGCATCTGTACTAGTTACACGAATTGTTTCACCAAGTTGGAAGCCTGGACCACTAACACCTGCAAATTCAAATAATGTCTTACCATCGCCACCGCGGCCTTGTGTACCGGCTTTACCTTCAATAGCAAGATCTGCAAAGTATGTAAAGCAAGTTAACCATTCAGCACGACCACCGTTGGTCATAATCAACGCACGGCTGTTTGGTACAATAAATGTACACTCATTGAATAGAATTGCGGCTTCTAGACTTGCACGAGTAACTTTTGCACCGTCAACTAATGCACCACGGCCTGCATCACCTTCGTTGAATCCGTAAGGATCTGCACTACTTGTTACACTACCTCTGTTTAGTACGGTTACACGTTCAATGTAAGGACTACGTAGCGTAATTGTTGTATTGTCAGCAAATTTAAATGCGTAACCAGTGTCATCGATAGCATTATAGAACATGTCAGAAATAGTCAAATCGCTGATACCAGTTTCACCGTTTAGTAAAAATGCATCTTTGTCGTTAGTTAAAACACTAGGAACAATCTTAGTTGCGCGAATACCGCTACCGACAATCGCAACACCCTGAGGAACTGTTAAAGGAAATTCTTCTGGAAATGTACCTGGACTAACTTTAATTGTGTCGCCACTTTCTGCTACACTTAGAGCCTGGCCGAGTGTACGGAAGGCTGTACTTGGATCTGTACCGTCTCTAGTATCAAGACCGTTAGTAGCAACGTACCATACATTGCCTTCTGGTCGAACTACTGATACTAAATCCCAATATGTAGCATTAGTTGGATCATTGCCAGTTGTATCGTCTAAGGAAATATAAAGAGTATCTTCGTAGCGAACAATAGTGTTGGCTGCATAGGTAGTAGAAGGACTGTAGTCTGCTGTATCCCACTTGACACCTTCTGTCATTAAATCAAATTTGTCTGCATTAGCGGCAAAGTTTGAACCAGAAGTATGTGCTGTAATACAAACGTAACTATTTGCTCCGTATCTTACAACATCATCTTTTGCATAGGCGGTGGTTACTGTCCAGTCACCTTTCCAACTAAATTTAATTTTTCCTAAATTAATCATGCTCATTTTATATTTCCTTTAGTACTTGAATACAAGTCTACCGTTGTCATCTATTACAAACTCGCCATCGCTGATACCAATAAAGTAATCGCGATAATTTTCTTCTTGATTTGCATTTTGCAAATCGATTGTATCGTCATTGCTACGTGTATAAATTAATTCGCCTTCAGCATTTACAGTAAATCCGTGAAAACAAGTAGTATGTTCTTGACGACCTATGAATTTGTTTGTCATACTGTGATCTCCAAGACGCTGACAACAACATCACTTGACGTTGCTGTATCTGTTTGCACTGATAGTGTACTACTTTCGTTAATAACTAACTTTTGATCTCCGCCCATAGCGGCTAATGCTGTTCCTGCAGGAATTCTTGCACCTTTAACAATGTAAACTTCTGCTACACCATTATCAAGAATAATATCTGCTGTCACTGTCGATGTGGTATTATTTGAAATGTTAATACCAATCACAGTTGCTTTGGTTACACTGTTTGTAGAGTACACTACCACAGGAGTTGTACCTACATCAGAAGTTAGTTGATTATTAAAGACGTTTGCCATTTTCTTATTATCCTAGAGCAATAGCAAACGCAATCGCGTCATCATCATGCAACATACGATTCCATGCTATTCCATTAAAGTTTTCTACACGTTGAGTATCTGTGTTTAAACGAACTGTTCCTGTTCTTGCTGGGCTAGGACGTTCTGCTGT
>JACCDX011149204.1_pt1 | contig 11546 bp, 7 predicted proteins | sample 7449681 | NCBI WGS metagenome assembly JACCDX01 (sample SAMN15323450, study PRJNA562643) | freshwater metagenome | isolation source: river surface water | place: USA:Blue River Watershed | collected 2017-08-18 | reverse complement strand
TGGCCAATTGCTCTTCCAATTCTGCTTCGTCACCTTCTGCATAATTGTTGTGTGACCAAACAACCTTGCCACTTCCGTCAATTAGAAAAGTGTGTGGTACGTTATTTACACCCATGGCCTGAGCAAACTTTTTGTTGGAGTCTAGGATGATGTTGTAATCCCAAGAAACACTATTTACATACGGAGCTACACGCGCTACAGAGCGCTGGTCATCAATGCTGATGGCATAAATGGTCACCCCATATTTTTCTTGCCATTCTTTGTAATAGTCCACATAGTTATTCAATTCTTTTTTGCATGGTGCGCACCAAGTTGCCCAGAAGCAAAAAAGAATGGGTTTGCCTTTTGAAAGGGTAGACATGTTTACGTCATTGCCACTTAAATCTTTTAATGTGATGGCCGGAATACCTTGTGCGTTGCTAAATAGAACAACGAATGACAAAGCAAAAGTGAGAAGTAAATTTTTCATATTTTTTCGTTACACAAGTATAGTACCAAACGAGAATTGAAGCAAAAAAAAAGAGACCCGAAGGTCTCTTCTTTTTTCATCGAAATGAAAGATTATTTGCTAACTGTCAAACGCAAAGTAGAAACTTTACCGTTTACATTCAAGTTAACCAAGTACAAACCGTTTGGCATGTTGTTGAAGTTTACAACTTCATTGTAGTTACCAGCAGCCAAAGTACCGAAGTCATTGCTGTATACATTCTCACCCAACATGTTGATGATGTTCATTTGAACGTCAGAAGCATTAGCCAAAGCAAAGTTTACATTGGTGTTGCTGTTGGTTGGGTTAGGATATGCATTCAAGTTTGCATTAACGATTTCAACGTTCTCAACTCCTACGAAGTTGTCAGTTACGTTGATATCATCGATGAATACGTTGTTACCGTAGTGGTTTTCAGATACGAAACGAACGAATAAAGAAGAAGCATTAGCATAGTTAGCCAAGCTTACACCTTCTGTTCTCCAATCTGAAGCAGCAGTTGGTTCCCAAGCGCCAGATGTGTAATCTGCACCTGTAGCCAAAGCTGTACCTTCTTTGCTCCATACTTGTGTCCAAGGACCATCGCAGTTTGCAGAAACTTCAACACTCAACTTGTCATAATACGTAGCGCTATAGCGACGGTTAGCCACTTTGAAGTTCAAACCTGGGTTTGTAGCGTTAGACAAGTTGAAAGGAGCAGTTATCAAGTAATCCAAAGCACCAATTGGAGTCTCATAAGCATAGGTGTAAATGAAAGCAACGTTTCCTTGAGCAGTAGCGCTACCATAGATATCCCAACCAATAAATCCATCTGGATTCTCGTTTCTCCAGTTTGCATATGGGAAACCAGCTGCAGTGAAATCAGTAGTGTAAGGAATAGCCGTAGTGTTGCTTGGATCGATAACGTTCAAGTTAGCATCTACAGTTCCAGGAGTTGGGTCGTTTGAGCTAATTGCGATAGTTGCAGTACCTGTCGCTGAAGAAACACCAGTTCCCAAGTTAACTGTTGTAGTTTGCAAAGAACCCAAGTTACCAGTCCAGTCATATGAAAGAGGACCATCTAATCCAGCTACTACGAAAGAACAAGAAGTCAATGCATCCAAACCATTGTTTTGAAGAGTAACGGACATGTTAAAGTTACCATCACAAGAGTTGGTTTGACCAGTGTAAGCAGTTACAGAAGGATCAACAGGGATAGAAGGACATTGACCAATGTAGCTGTTCAACAAAGCCAAAGTTCCGATTGCACCTGCAACATCACCTTTGAAAACAACACGGTTAGGACAAATAACATACATCTCAGGGAAGTAGTCAATTGACAAACCAGAATTTTCAAAAGAAGCAGTTGTTACCAAATCAATGATCGGGTGAGTAGCACCTGTTACCCAGTCACCTTGTGTGTTAGCACCTGTACCGTTCAAATCAGCGCTTGTAGTTGTAGGATCTCCTTCAACGAAGAAAACCATAGCGTCGTTGGCTCCAGCTGGACCATGTTGAACATAAAACTCCTCTAGAGCATTTGTTCCATGGTAGTTCCAACATGGACCACACCATGTAGCAGAAACATCAATCACAACCATTTTACCAGCATCCAAATACTCGAATAAGGTGTGTGTAGTACCGTTAATGTCGGTAAGGCTAAAGTCATTCACCACCGTTCCAACGGGAGTTTGCGCGTTCGCGGAAATTACTCCTAGTGCTAGCGCAAGATTTAATAAAACTTTTTTCATTGATTAGGGTTTAATTAATTAATTGTGCCGAAGATAAGCTTTTCGGTTTTGAATTAAAAAAAAAATAATGAAAAATTTACGTGTTTTCAAGGTGTATTTTGGACACTATCAAATGTATATGGTGCTTATATTTGGCTAAATCTATTTTTATGAAAAAAGTTTTTATTCTTGTTGCAATGTCTTGTGGATTTTTAGTGAATTCGCATGCGCAATCATTGTTATTGGCAGATGCAAGCTCGCTGGTTGAGGCATCTTTGGACACCCTTGGTTCTTTGGGTGAATTGGAGGTAGACTGGGGAGTAGTGAACACGACAGGTTCAGCCGTGGCTGTCAAGGCCAGAAGAAATGTCATTCAAGAGGTGGCTGGGTCAACCAATTATTTTTGTTGGGGAGTTTGTTATGACGAGACAGTTACCATTTCAACGGTGTCGCAAACCATTCAAGCTGCGGATACCAATTTTACTTTTTATGCTCATTATTTACCTCACGGAAACGCGGGTCTAACGGCGATTGAATATGTGTTTTATTTGGCAAGCAATAGCACAGACATGACTTCACAAACTGTGCGTTATTGCGTAGATGCTGACTGCACCTTGGGAACAAATGAAGAGAATACATTGCCTACATTGGCCATGAGTTCTGCTAATCCTTTGGTGGGCATTGGATCTATTCAATACCAATTGAATTCACCATCAGGTAAAATGGAAATATACAATTTGATGGGGCAATCTGTTGGTCAATTCAATTTGACCAACAACAACGGTTTCGTCCTTATCGATGCCCAGGATTTTGCATCAGGTCAATACGTTGTTTCTATCATCAATGGCAATGGCCAACGCGGCACATTGCCATTGATTATTCAATAATACTTAGTGTTTGAAATGTCTAACTCCTGTTGTAACCATAGCCATCCCAGCTTGGTTACAATAGGCGATAGACAAATCGTCTTTGATCGACCCGCCGGGTTGAACAACGCTTCTCACTCCTGCATTGAATGCGATTTCTACGCAATCAGGGAATGGGAAAAATGCATCGCTAGCCATCACAGCATCTTCTAAGTCTAAACCAAAAGCAAGGGCTTTTTCAATTGCCTGCTTCAAAGCGTCTACTCGGGATGTTTGTCCTGTACCACTGGCAATCAATTGAAGATTTTTGGCCAAAACAATCGTGTTGCTTTTGGTGTGCTTCGCGATTTTATTGGCGAAAACCAAATCGTTTAATCGATCTGAGCTAACAGCTTTTTCGGTCACTTGCTTCATTTGATCAATGCCTTCAATTACTGCGTCTGCTTCTTGAACAAGCACACCGTTTAATGCTGAACGAACTTGAATTCCCTTTGCTCGGTTTTGTTTTTGAACCAACAAAATTCTATTGGCTTTTCCTTTCAAAAGTTCTACTGCATCTGAATCAAAGCCAGGTGCAATAACCACTTCACAGAACAATGAGTGAATTTTTTCGGCGGTACCCAAGTCGATATTTCTGTTGGCAATTAAGACACCTCCGAAAGCCGAAACAGGATCGCAAGAAAGGGCGGTCTCATAGGCATCTTGAATGCTAGGTCTAGTGGCAATTCCACAAGCGTTGTTGTGTTTTAAAATCGCGAAAGTTGGATCGTCATTTTTAAACTCATCCATCAAGGCAACTGCTGCATCAACGTCCAATAGGTTGTTGTAGCTTAATTCTTTTCCGTTCAACTGATCAAAAAATCCAGCAAGGTCGCCAAAGAACCAACCTTTTTGATGCGGGTTTTCTCCATATCTCAAAGGTGTTGACTGGTTTTCTGAAACTTTCAATGCGGTTAAATGGCCTTGATCGAAATAGCCAAAAATTTTGCTATCGTAATGCGATGAAACTTGGAAAGCTTGACCAGCTAAATTTTGACGTGTGGCCAAGTCTGTTTTTCCATCGTTGCTTTTTAAAATTTCAAGCAAAGTGGAATATTGTTGAACACTAGGTACAATGACCACATCGTTGAAATTCTTGGCTCCTGCGCGGATTAGAGAAATTCCACCGATATCAATTTTTTCTATGATATCTTCATGCGATGCACCTGAGGCAAGTGTTTTTTCAAAGGGATACAAATCGACAATCACACAATCAATATGAGGAATGGCATGTGTGGCCATGTGCTCACGATCGCCTTCGTGATCTCTTCTGTTTAAAATACCACCAAAAATTTTGGGGTGTAAGGTTTTTACACGACCACCAAGAATTTCTGGAAAAGCAGTGATGTCTTCCACTGCAGTGACAGGAATGTCAAAGTCTTCAATGAATTTTTGTGTTCCTCCAGTACTGAACATTTGGATGTTCAGACGGTGCATTTCGCGAATGATGGGTTCTAAACCTGTTTTGTCAAAAACAGAGATGAGGGCGGATTTAATTTGCTTCATGATGTAATATGAAGCCCACAAAATTAGGCATAAAAAAAGGTTGAACTCAAATTAAAATGCGTTCAACCTTTACAAACAAAAGAATTTTTCTATCTCAAATTGTGGTATACAGCAATGACATCATCGTCCTCTTCAAACTTTTCAATCATTTCAAGGATTTGATCCGTTTGTTCTTCAGAAAGTTCAGCATAGCTGTTTGGAATGCGCTCTAGACCAGCTTTCTTGGGCGTCAAGTTCAAATCTTCAAGGGCTTTTTGCATCTTTCCGAAATCAGTGTAATCTGTATACAAGATTACTTCTTCTTCATCGCGCTCCATGTTTTCTAAACCGTGGTCGATAAGTTCTAATTCCAAATCTTCCCAACTGGCATGGGCACTTGGCTCCATTCTGAAAACACCTTTTCTATCAAAAACAAAGCTCAAGGAGCCTGAAGTTCCCAATTGGCCATCGTTTCTATTGAAGTACATGCGAATATTGGCAACTGTCCTCGTTGGATTGTCTGTGGCTGTCTCAATAAAAATGGGAACACCATACGGACCATATCCTTCATATGCAACTTCTTCATAGTTGCTTGCATCCTTGCTGACTGCCCGTTTGATTGCGGCTTCAACGCGATCTTTGGGCATGTTTACACCCTTGGCGTTGATGACACACTGACGCAAACGAGGGTTATAAGCAGGATCTGGACCTCCGGCCTTGACAGCCATCGCGATTTCTTTTCCTATACGTGTAAATGCCTTTGCCATTTTATCATAGCGGGCAAACATTTTGTGCTTTCTTTTCTCAAATATACGTCCCATGAGTCTTCTTTTTCAGGGCACAAACGTACGAAATCCCGCTCAATTTTGTGCTACCTTTGAAAACGATGTTTTTAGAGAATTCAATAGGTGCCAATGGCCATAGGGGATGCATAGAAGTAATCTGTGGGTCCATGTTTTCGGGCAAGACGGAGGAATTGATTCGCCGTCTGCGTAGAGCCGAATTGGCCAAGTTGAATATTGAAATTTTCAAACCTGCTTTGGATGTCCGATACAGTGATAACGAAGTGGTCAGCCATATCGGTACCACCATCCGGTCAACTCCAGTTCCACATTCTTCGCAGATTCCTTTTTTGATTAGTGAAGTAGATGTTGTAGGAATTGATGAAGCGCAGTTTTTTGATGATGGAATTGTTGAGGTATGCAATTCGCTCGCTAATCAAGGGATTCGTGTTATCGTAGCAGGTTTGGATATGGACTATTTGGGTCGACCTTTTGGTCCGATGCCCCATTTACTTGCCATTGCAGAATATGTAACAAAGGTGCACGCAATATGCGCTGATACCGGTAATTTGGCCAATCACTCCTACCGAATGACTGCCAATGAAGATGTGGTGGAATTGGGTGAAAAAGACAAGTACATCCCCCTTTCAAGAGGAGCTTTCCAAGCTCGAATGAATGAAAAGCAATAATTCCAATCATGAACAAAGGATATACGGCCATTGAAATTGCGCGCATCGTTCAAGGACGAGTGGTTGGCAATCCTGATGTGGTTGTAGAGGAGTATGAAATTGACTCACGAAAAATCAATTGGGGAACCAAGACATTGTTCATTGCCATTCCAACCCGAAGAAGTGACGGTCATCAATTTGTATTGAATGCCAAAGAGCGGGGTGTGAAATGTGTTCTTGTTCAGAATGAAATGGAATTGGAGGGTGTTACACAAATTGTTGTGAATGACACCATTCAAGCGCTCCAGACTTTGGCCGCGCATCACCGTTCTAGATTTACTATGCCCGTTTTGGCCATTACAGGGAGCAATGGAAAGACCATCGTTAAAGAATGGCTGAACCAGTTGTGCGCTGGCCATTTTAGAATTTGCAGAAGTCCTAGAAGTTATAATTCGCAATTGGGTGTCCCTCTGTCTATTCTTCAAATGAATGAAGAGCATTCGCTATCCATCATAGAGGCGGGAATATCTCAGCCTAATGAGATGGTAAAGCTTCAAGAAATAATACAGCCCACATGTGGTATTTTTACGCATTTGGGCGAGGCGCATATCAGTAGTTTTAAAAGCCAACAAATATTATTTGAAGAGAAAGAGAAGTTGTTTTCTGGCGCTCAGTGGGTAGTTGCAAATCAAAAAATCAAATTGCAGTCAGGTCATTCCAATTATCTTTCTTGGGGGGCGAATTCATCCAATGATTGGGTTGTAAGTATAGAGAATCATCACATGGGCAATGTCGTTGTTAAGGTGAATGAACATTTTTTCACATTGCCGTTTGACATACCATTTTTAATTGATAATGCATGCAGCGCCATTTGTTCAGCCATGCAGTTGGGTGTTCCTATCGATGAAATACAAAGCAAAGTTCAGAAGTTAAGTGTTTTGGAAATGCGAATGGAACAATTACAAGGGGTGGAGGAGACGGTGTTGTACAACGATGCCTATTCTTTGGACATTCCATCCTTGAAATTGGCCATTGAGGAGGTGAATCGACATCCTAAAAATCAGCAGAGAATTTTGGTTTTATCGGAATTACCTGAAGGAAATGATGCCGACATCGACTATGCAAGAGTAGCAGAGATGATTACTCAATATAATTGGGAAAATGTATTTTTGGTTGGATCGAAGTGGGAGAGATTTGAGTCTTCTTTTTCGTTTCCCTACCAAATATTCCAATCCACCAAGCTGTTGCTTCAATCATTGAATAACTATACATGGAAGGGTCAGGTTGTTTTGGTCAAGGGAGCGCGAGCATTTGGCTTTGAAGGAGTGATTCAACGATTGCAAGCGCGCAATCACATCACTTGTTTAGAGATCAATCTGAATGCTATTCGCAGCAATTTGAACTTTTACAGAGACAAATTAAATCCTGGTGTTAAAACCATGGTGATGGTGAAGGCATTTGGATATGGCGCTGGCTCGGTTGAGATTGCGGAATGGCTTGCTTTTAATCGGGTAGATTATTTGGGAGTAGCCTACGTAGACGAAGGAATTGCATTGCGAGAAGGTGGAATCTCTGTTCCAATTATGGTAATGAATCCGGAGGAGTTTAGCGTGCGAGCTATGATGCAATACAATTTGGAACCTGAGATTTATTCTATCAATGTATTAATGCATATGCTCCAGCAGAAGGATGCATTGGGATTGGAGCAGAAGGTTCGAATCCACATCAAAGTAGACACAGGAATGCGCAGATTGGGTTTTGATTTGCATACTTTGGAAGAAGCATTGCAAATTTTGAAACAACGTTCCGATATTGAAGTTCATAGTATCATGTCGCATTTGGCGAGCGCGGAAGATGAGCATATGGACAGGTATACACAAATGCAATTGGATTTGTTTGACTTAATGCTGAAAAGAACACAATCATTTTTTCCGGCCGTTTTGTCTCACATCAGCAATACGAGTGGAATTGTTCGTTGGCCCCAAGCGCAATATGATATGGTCCGATTGGGCATTGGAATGTATGGGTATTCGCCGGTTGAATCTGAGCAAATGCATCTTCAGAATGTGCATCGATGGACAACACATATTTCTCAAATTCGCGAGATTGAGGCACATGATTTTGTTGGTTATGGATGTTCATTTGAGGCAACACAGAAAATGCGTATCGCCACCCTTCCGGTAGGATATGCAGATGGATTAAAGCGGATATTGAGCAATGGCAGAGGAGCCGTTGAGATTTCCGGTCAATTGGCGCCAATCGTAGGTAGAGTTTGTATGGACATGACAATGGTTGACGTGACCAATATTTCATGCACCGAAGGAGACGAAGCCATATTGCTTGGCGGAAAAATTACATTGAAAAAACTAGCAGAGGAATGTTCAACCATTCCATATGAAGTGTTGACTTCTATATCAAATCGAGTGAAACGTAAATTTATCAAAGAATGAGAACAATAGTCGGTATTTTAATGATGATGATGATAGGCATTAATGCCTATTCGCAGGATTTTATGTCCAAGGAAGTTTTGGTGCAAATCAAAAAGGAAGGTACTATCCTCGAAGTGGAGCGAAGCCTGATGCAGCACTTTGGGAGTTTTTCTAATTTTAGGATCAAGCAGAATGTTTCGAAGCCAATGAGAATCTATCTTTTGACATGGGAACAAGATGGAATATCCGAGAAGGAAGTGTTGGAATTCTTGGGTGTACAGTCTGAGGTAAGCGTTGTCCAATTGAACCACATTATTGAAGAAAGAACAACCCCCAATGATCCTTTGTTTGCCAATCAATGGCATTTTGTAGATCCACAGGATAATGACATAGATGCAGATTTGGCATGGGACATTACAACTGGTGGAACCACTGCATTGGGTGATGATATTGTAGCATGCATCGTGGAAGGTAATGGCTCTAAATGGGACCAAGAGGATATACTACCCAATCATTGGGTGAATACCAATGAAATTGCAGGCAATGGAATTGACGACGATAACAATGGCTATGTGGATGACTATGATGGATGGAATGTCAGCGGAAACAATGACAATTTTTCAAACGGAAATCACGGTACACAGGTGAGTAGCATGATTGGCTCAAAGGGTAACAATGCTTTGGGTCTTACTGGTGTGAACTGGGATGTGAAATTGATGCAAGTTCAAATGGGTGGTGTTTCAGAGGCCAATGCAATAGCGGCATATACTTACCCATTGGTCATGCGTCAGTTGTACAATAATACCAATGGTCAGCAAGGCGCTTTTGTCGTAGTTACCAATAGCAGCTGGGGCATTGATAATGCTGCCGCAGCTGGTTATCCATTGTGGTGTCAGATGTATGACACTTTGGGACATTATGGAATCTTGAGTTGTGCTGCAACTGCAAATAACAATGTCAATGTGGACAATGTGGGTGATATGCCCACAACTTGTCCAAGTGATTTTTTGATTGCTGTAACAGCTACCAACAATAGTGACGTGAGAACATTTAGTGGATTTGGTACAACGCACATTGATTTGGGTGCACCTGGAGAAAACGTGTTGATGGCAGGTAATACCAATTACGCGACGAGTTCAGGTACATCTTTTGCTTCACCCTGCGTTGCAGGAGCTGTTGCTTTGTTGTATTCTGCGCCGTGTTTGTCTTTTGCTTCTTTGACCCATTCATCTCCGATGAACGCAGCTGCTTGGGTAAAGGGATATATTTTGAATGGTATAGATCCTGTAAACAATTTGCAATCAGAGGTGCTTACTGGTGGTCGTTTAAATGTGAAGAATAGTTTGGATTTATTACTTGCGGAGTGTTCAGCTTCCAATTGCCTTCCGCCATATAATGTTGTCGCACAAACCAACGAGATTTCAACTGCTGTTACATTGGAATGGAGCACGATTTCAGGTGGTCAAGTGGATATGCAATTGCGTTTACAGGGCAATGCGAATTGGACAGAAATTACGGATGTGATTAGTGGAGTAGTGATTGATACATTGCAGTCTTGCGCGATGTATGAATATAGATTGCGCGTGGCTTGTGATACAACGCTGAGTGAGTGGGGAGATACTTATTATTTCTCTACTTCCGGTTGTTGCTATCATCCACAGAACTTTACTATTTCAGGTGTTAGTGACTTAAATACCACGTTGGAATGGCCGGCAATATTGGCCGCTCAGGGCTACACTGTCGCGTTGACGCCGAATGGTCAGGCAACACAAGAGTTCACAACAAACCTACCTTCAATTACTTGGATGGATTTATTGCCATGCACGGATTATGTGGCGACGGTTTACTCCATTTGTGCTACAACACAAACCCAATTGGAGTATGTGAATTGGACCACTTTGGGATGTCAATCTTGCTCAGAAGTTCCAGCGTGTGCCGCATCAACTGCGGACGCCAGTGCAGAGTGGATTGAGCGAGTTCAGTTTGGTGGAATAGACAATACCAGCGGATCAAATGGTGGATATGGCGATTTTACTTCGCAAAGTTCAACTTTGATTTTGGGTCAATCATACCCCATCACCATTACTCCGGGATTCGGCGCATTGCCCTATACAGAATACACCAAGGTTTGGATAGATTGGAATGCAAATGGAACGTTTGAGGATACCGAAGTGACATTGGATCCGGGCGCTGGATCTACGCAAGTAGTTACGGGTAGTATTACAGTTCCAATGTCCGCTTCATTGGGTAGTGCAAGGATGCGTATTGGTATGACCTATTATGGTGTATTTGGGTCAGGTGAAATCCCAGCGGCTTGTGGTTCTTTTGGATACGGAGAGTTTGAGGATTATTGTCTGACCATTCAATCAGAAAATGAAGTTTCAACTTTAGATAATGCTTCAACGCAAGTATTCCCCAATCCGAATAAAGGAAACTTTGTAATTACTGATGTTGTTGCTGGAACCAAGATGGTAGTTTGGGATATGCAGGGAAGAGTGGTTCATCAGGATATCATACCAAGAACCGGAACCTATGAATGCAACATCAATTTGCCATCAGGTGTCTATGGTATAACCTTGGGTGACGGACAAGCTGGTAAAAAATTAAAAATGATTGTACAATAAACCGGCGTTAGCTGGGTTTGGATATAACTTCGTTACATGCGTCTAAGACTAATCTTCCTCATTTCGGTGTTGCTGCTCTGTATCGGATCAGTACATGCAACGCACAATCGTGCGGGGGAGATCATTTATGAGCATGTCTCGGGATATACCTATAAAGTTACGATTCTGACCATTACCAAGTCATCATCTCCTGCAGATCGCCCGTGGTTAAAGATTTATTGGGGTGACGAGCCGAGCAATGTTGCTGAAACTGATTTAGATAGTTTACCTCGAGCTGAAGAGGTGATACTATCGGGTATGGATGCCAAGCGGAATGTCTATTACGGTTATCATACCTATGCTGGTCCGGGTATTTACACCTTGATGATGATAGATCCCAATCGAAATGGTGGTGTGGTGAATATTATCAATAGCGTTCAACAAGTATTTAGTATTCAAACGCAGTTGATGATCAGCC
>JACCDX011762827.1_pt1 | contig 11547 bp, 9 predicted proteins | sample 7449681 | NCBI WGS metagenome assembly JACCDX01 (sample SAMN15323450, study PRJNA562643) | freshwater metagenome | isolation source: river surface water | place: USA:Blue River Watershed | collected 2017-08-18 | reverse complement strand
CGGCATCCGCCGCCCGTCAGTCCAGTCACTCGCGAGCTGATGCTACCGGAGCGACTTCACGGCCCCAAGCCTCAGCGCGCAAACCGCTGATGTAGTTGCACTACACCAAGCTCCAATTCCAACAAATCCGGTCACCGGCCGTTGAAATCAACGGAGGCTGACGATCAATTCTTGCCAATCCGCCGCCAAAGCTGGCTTGTATGTTGACTACAAACCTCATGAACCACCGGAAATTCGAAACCGTCGCATGACCGCGTGCCGCCGAGCCCACCGACGCGCGAGTGCCTGGCTGAAGTTAGGATAGCGCTATCCAACCGACCCAAATCCACCCATCGACATGCACGCCCCTTCACCTGTCTCCCTGGTCGTCATGGGCGTTGCCGGCTGCGGCAAATCCACGCTCGCCGCCGCCGTGGCGGCACAGCTGGCGCAGCGCTGGCTGGAGGGCGACGAATTTCACAGCGAGGCCAGCCGCCGCAAGATGGCGCGCGGCGAGCCACTCACCGATGACGACCGCGCAAGCTGGCTGGCGCGGCTGTGCGAGGAACTGCGCCGCGAGCCCCGCCTCGTGATGACCTGCTCCGCACTCAAGCGTGCCTACCGCGACCAGCTGCGTGCCGCGTCACCCGACCTGCGCTTCGCGTTCCTGGACATCGACAAGGCCGAGTCCCGCCGCCGCGTCAGCGCGCGCGCCAGCCACTTCTTCGCCGCCAGCCTCGTCGACAGCCAGTTCGACACGCTCGAGCCGCCCACCGCCGAACCCGGCGTGCTGCACCTCGACGGCCGGCTGCCGGTAGACGCGCTGTGTGCCCAGACCTGCGCGTGGCTGCACCCGGCCCCGCCGGCGCCGCGGCCATGAGCCGCGTCGGGCGATCGATGCCCACAGCGCCCGACACCATGGCCCGCGGCCCGCTCACCCGGCGCGAGATCCTGGGCTACGGCCTCGGCGACATGGGGTTCAACTTCTACTGGACCCACATCGCCACGTTCCTGCTGATCTTCTACACCGACGTGTTCGGCATCAGCGCGGCGGCGGCGGCCACCATGCTGTTCGTCGTGAAGATCGCCAATGCCTTCACCGACCCTTTGATCGGCGCCTTCGCCGACCGCACGCGCACCCGCTGGGGCCATTTCAGGCCTTACCTGCTCTTCATGCCGCTGCCGCTGGCCGTTGTCGCCGTGCTGGCGTTTTCCACGCCCGACCTCGGCCCGGCGGGCAAGCTGGCCTGGGCCAGCGTGACCTATCTGCTGCTGATGACCCTCTACACGAGCGTCAACCTGCCCTACAGCGCGCTGTCGGGCGTCATCAGCGGCGACGCCCGCGAACGCAACGCCATCAACGCGGCGCGCTTCGTCGCCGGCTTCGCGGGCGGCACGCTCGTCACGGCCGCGTCGCCCCGGCTCGTGGCCTGGCTGGGCCAGGGCGATGCCGCGCGCGGCTGGACCTGGACGATGTGCGTCTGGGGCCTGGCCGCGTCGCTGATCTTGGCCATCACCTTCGCCACGACGACCGAGCGCGTGCGCCCGCCGCAGGCCCGCACCGCCGGCGTGCTGCAAGACCTGGCCGACCTGCGCCGCAACCGCCCCTGGGTGCTGCTGTTCTTCCTGGCGCTCATCATCATGGGCAGCATCACGCTGCGCATGACCAGCGCGGCCTACTACTTCAAGTACGTGGTGCATCGGCCGGAACTGCTCGGCAGCTTTGTGCCGGCCTATCTGCTGGCCGCCGCAGCCGGCACGGCCTGCACGCCGCTGCTGACACGCTTCATCGACAAGCGCCGGCTGATGATCGGGCTGATGCTGCTGTCCACCGCGCTGTCGGCGGCCTTCCTGTATGTGCCCAGCGACGCGATCGGGTGGATGTATGCGCTGCAGATCGCGCTGGGCCTCACGCTCGGGCCAAAGTCGCCGCTGTCGTTCGCCATGCTGGCCGACACCGCCGACTTCAACGAATGGCGCCACGGCCGGCGCGCCACGGGCCTGACCTTTGCGGCCAGCTCGTTCGCGCAGAAGCTGGGCACGGCACTCGCCGTGGCCGTCATCGGTGCGCTGTTCTCGGCGCTGGGCTATGTGCCCAACGCCGTGCAGTCCGGCGACTCCCAGGCCGGCATCGTGCTGCTGATGTCGGTCATTCCGGCCGCATTCACGCTGATCGCGGCCGTGCTGATGTGCTTCTACACGCTCGACAACGCGGCGATGGCACGCATCCAGGCCGACCTCGCCGCCCGCCAGTCCTCCCCCTTGCAGCCCTGACACCCATGCTCCATCACCTCGACGGCGGCGCCCGCTGCGCACTGACCAGCCCCACCGCCATGCCATTGGCCGCCGGCTTCCTGTGGAACCGCCGCATGATGATCCAGGCCACCTGCCGCGGCTACGCCACCGCGCAGTTCATGCAGCCCGAGCCGGCCAAGTACGCGCATGCCCCTGGGCTGGAGGCGCGCACCTTCATGCAGCCCGAGCAGGCCTATTACGCCCATCACCCGGGCCGCTTCGTCTACGTGAAGGACGAGGAGACGGGCCAGCTGTTCTCCGCGCCGCACGAGCCGGTACGAGCGCGGGCCGACGCCTTCCGGTTCACGGTCGGCCGGCATGAGCTGGCCTGGACGGTGGAGCACCTGGGCCTGCGCGTGGAGATGACGCTCGGGCTGCCCGTCGAGGACGTCGTGGAGCTGTGGGAAGTGCGCGTCACCGACCTGTCGGGTCGCGCACGGCGGGTCAGCGTCGTGCCCTATTTCCCGATCGGCTACATGTCGTGGATGAACCAGTCCGCCGAATGGCGCGCCGACCTCGGCGGCATCGTCGCCAGCAGCGTGACGCCCTACCAGAAGGTTGCCGACTACTTCAAGAACCAGCAGCTCAAGGACAAGACCTACTTCTTGTGCGAGCAAGCGCCCGACGCCTGGGAAGCCAGCCAGGCCGCGTTCGAGGGCGAAGGCGGCCTGCACGCCCCCAGCGCGCTGCAGCCCGACCGGCTGGCCTGCGGCGACGCCCGCTACGAGACGCCCGCCGCCTGCGTGCAATACCGCCTGACGCTCGCGCCCGGCCAGAGCGAAGTGCGGCGCTTCCTGTTCGGGCCGGCGCTGGACGATGCCGAGATCGCCCGCATGCGCGACACCTACCTGGGCGCCGACGCCTTCGCCCGCACGCGCGCCGCCTACGCGGCCTACATCGACGGTGGCCGCGGTGGCCTGCGCATCACCACGCCCGACGCCGACTTCGACCGCTTCGTCAACCACTGGCTGCCGCGCCAGGTCTTCTATCACGGCGACGTCAACCGCCTCAGCACCGACCCGCAGACCCGCAACTACCTGCAGGACAACCTTGGCATGGCCTTCATCGCGCCGCAGGTCACGCGTGGCGCGCTGCTGCTCGCGCTCGGCCAGCAGCACGCCAACGGCTCCATGCCCGACGGCATCCTGCTCGTCGAAGGCGCGGAGCTCAAATACATCAACCAGGTGCCGCACACGGACCATTGCGTGTGGCTGCCCGTGTGCCTGCAGGCCTATCTCAACGAAACCGCCGACTTCGCGCTGCTGGGCGAGCGCGTCAACGGCCTGACGGTGGCCGAGCGGCTGGACGCCGCGATGGCCTGGCTGCACCAGGACCGCGACGCACGCGGCCTGAGCTACATCGCGCAAGGCGACTGGTGCGACCCGATGAACATGGTGGGCTACAAAGGCCGGGGCGTGTCGGGCTGGCTCACGGTGGCGGCGGCGTACGCGATGACGCTGTGGGCCGGCATCAGTGCCGACGCCGGCCGGACGGACGCCGCGGGGCGCTGGCGCGCCGCGGCGCAGCAGCTCAACGACGCCGCCAACGCCCATCTGTGGGACGGTGACTGGTTCGCCCGCGGCATCACCGACGACGGCGTGGTTTTCGGCGTCAGCACCGACACGGCGGGGCGCCTGTACCTGAACCCGCAGTCCTGGGCGCTGCTCAGCGGCGCCGCCGACGCCCGGCAGCGCGACCGCATGATCGCGGCGATCGATGCGCAGCTCGAGACGCCGCACGGCGTGGCGATGTTCAACCCGCCCTACCCCGCCATGCGCGAGGACGTGGGCCGCGTGACGCAAAAGCACCCGGGCTCCGCCGAGAACGGCGCCGGCTACAACCACGCCGCGAGCTTCTACGTGCACGCGCTCTACGCCATCGGCGACGCCGACCGGGCCTACCGCGCGCTGCGCCGCATGATCCCCGGGCCGGACGAGGCCGACCTGCTGCAGCGCGGCCAGCTGCCGGTGTTCATCCCGAACTACTACCGTGGCGCGCATGAGCAATACCCGCGCACGGCGGGCCGCTCCAGCCAGCTCTTCAACACCGGCACGGCGGCCTGGGCCTATCGCAGCGTCATCGAAGACCTGTGCGGGCTGCGCGGTTGCGCCGAGGGCCTGCTCGTGCGGCCGCAGCTGCCGTCGAGCTGGGATCGGCTGAGCGCCGAACGCGAGTTCCGGGGTGCCCGCTTCCATCTGCAGGTGCGGCGCACAGGCCAGGCGCGTGTGCTGCTGGACGGGCAAGCGCTGCCCGACGGCCTCGTGCGCGGCATCGAGCCCGGCCGCGAGTACCGGCTGGAGGTTGAATTGGCCTGATGCATCGCGCTTTCAGGCCGGTCGCCGGGCCGCTCCCAAGCCGGCCCCTCAAGGACCGAGGCCTACGCGCTCGCGCGGTGCACGACCTGGAAGCCGAGATCCAGGTGCGGCGCGTCCACCGGCTGGCCGCGCATCAGCTTCAGCAGCATCTGCGCCGCCTGCGCGCCGATCTCGCGGCGCGGCGTGGCCACGGTGGTCAGCGCGGGCAGCATCTGGTCGCTGCCCGGCAGGTCGTTGAAGCCGGCCACCGCCACACGGCCCGGCACCGCGATGCCCAGCCGCAGCGCCGCCAGCAGCGCGCCCTGGGCCAGGTCGTCGTTGCAGAAGAAGATCGCATCGGTCTGCGGCGCTTCGCGCAGCACGCGCTCGAGCATCGCCCCACCCAGCGCCATGGAGGACGGCTCGGCACTCAGCACCTGGTTCGTGCGGTCGGCCAGCCCGGCCTGCGCCAGCGCGGCCGCGTAGCCCTCGCCGCGTTCCAGCGTGCGCGGGTCCAGCTGCGCGGCCACGTAGGCGATGTGCCGCCGGCCACTGTCCAGCAGCTGCTGCGTGATGGCGCGGCCGGCGTCGCGCTGCGAAAAGCCCACGCTGTAGCCGCCCGCCTCACGGCCGACTTCCATGACGCGCACGCAGGGCACGCCGCTGCCGTCGATCAGGGCGCTGGCGGCCGCGCTGCGATCACTGCCGGTGACGATCAAGCCGGCCGGCCGGTGCGCGAGGAAGCTGCGCAGCGCGGCCTCTTCCTCGGCGGCGCTGTAGTGGGTCACGCCGATCAGCGTCTGGTAGCCGGCCGGCACCAGCGTGTTCTGCACGGCGTCCAGCAGGTCCACGAACAGCGTGTTGCTCAGCTTGGGGATCAGCACGGCCACATGCGAGCTGCGGCTGGACGCCAGCGCGCGCGCCGCCGGGTCGGGCACATAGCCCAGCGCCGCAGCCGCCGCCCGCACGCGCTCGCACAGCTCGGGCGCCACGGCCCGCTCGCCACGCAGCGCGCGTGACACCGTGATCGGGCTGACACCGGCCGCCTGGGCCACGTCGGCCAGCGTCACACGGCCGGTGGACCGCGAACGTCGCGCGCCGGCCGCACCGGCAGCACCGGCCGCACCGGCCATCAGCCCGCCTGCATGCGGCCGACGACGTCGCGCACCTCGGCCAGCAGGCTCGGCACGTCAATGGTGGTCGGCTGGCGGTCCTTCAGCACCTGGCGGCCGCCCACCCAGACGTTGCTGACGTGCTCGCGGCCGGCCACGTAGACCAGCTGCGCGGCGGCGTTGTAGACCGGCTGGCATTCCAGACTGTCCAGCGACACCGCCACCACGTCGGCCAGCTTGCCGACCTCCAGCGAACCCAGGTCGTCGGCGCGGCCCATGGCCTTGGCGGCGCGAATGGTCGCCATCTCCAGCGCCGTGCGCGCCGAGGCCACCGTCGGGTCGCCCGTGATGCCCTTGGCCAGCAGCGCGGCCGAGCGGATCTCGCCGAACATGTCCAGGCGGTTGTTGGACGCCGCACCGTCGGTGCCGAGGATGGTGTTGACGCCCGCCGCTTCGAGTGCCTTGAGCGGCATCACGCCCGAGGCCAGCTTGAGGTTGGAGTTGGGGTTGTGCACCAGGTGCACGCCCTTGCTGGCCATCAGCTCGATCTCTTCCTCGTTCAGGTGAACCATGTGCACGGCGATCATGCGCTCGCTGAACAGGCCCAGCTTGTCCAGGCGGGCGATGGGACGCACGCCATGGGCCTTGAGGCCGTCGCTCACCTCGCCCGCCGTCTCGTGGATGTGGCAGTGCATCTGGATGTCCAGCTTCTCGGCCAGGTCACGCAGCTTGATGAAGGTCTCGTCGGACACCGTGTAGGGCGCATGCGGCGCGCTGGTCCAGTCCAGCAGCTTCTCGCCCTTGTACTGCTCGTAGGCGGCCACGCCCTTGGCGATGTAGTCGTCGGGGCCGGAGGCGTAGCCGGTCGGGAAGTCGATGACGTTCATCGACACGGCGGCACGCACGCCCGAATCGACGGCGGCGCGGGCCATCGCGGTCGGGAAGAAGTACATGTCGTTGATGTAGGTCGTCCCACTGCGCAGGCCTTCGGCGGCAGCGAGCTTGGAGCCGAGATACGTCCAGGCCTCGCTGACCCACTTCTTCTCCAGCGGCCAGATGTGGTTTTGCAGCCAGTCCATCAGCGGCACGTCGTCGGCGACACCGCGCAGCAGCGTCATCGCCGAGTGCGCGTGGCCGTTGATGAGACCGGGGATCAGGATCTGCTCGGGCAGCGCCACGCGCTCGGCCTGCGGGTACTTCGCGATCAGCTCGGCATGCGTGCCGATGGCGGCGATGCGCTCGCCCTCGATCAGCAGGCCGTGGTTCTCCAGCGTGGCTTCGCCGGGCTTCATCGTCAGCAGCCAGCGGGGCAGCAGCAGGGTTGGGGTCATGTCTTCTTCTCCTTGCGAATTCAGTTCGGGGTGGCCAGCAGTTGCTCCACCTCATCACGGCGCGGCATCGCGTCCTGCACGCCGGGGCGCGACACGGCCAGCGCTGCAGCGGCCTGGGCGAACGCGAGCGCGCGATCGACGGTTTGGCCTTCGGCCAGCGCCGTCACGAGGGCGCCGACCAGCGTGTCGCCGGCACCGACGGTGTCGACGGCCTTCACGGCCCGCGCCGGCACCCGGCGGGTGCCCTCGGCGTCGACCCAGCACAGGCCCGCGGCACCCAGCGACACCAGCACGGCCGACGGGCCCTTGGCTCGCAGCGTCTGGGCGAGCGCCTCGGGTTCGGCCACGCCGCCGCCCAGCGTCGTGACCAGGGCCTGGGCTTCGAGCGCATTGACTACGAGCAGGTCCACCAGCGGCAACAGGCTCTCGCAACCGGGGCGATACGGCGCCGCATTCAGCAGCGTCTTCACGCCGGCCGCATGGGCACGCTCGAAGGCGCGGGCCACGCTCTCCAGCGGCAGCTCCTGCTGGGCGACCAGCCAGCGCAGGCCGGCCACGTCCAGCGCCTCGACCTGCGAAAGCGGCAACCGGCCGTTGGAGCCGGCCACGGTGACGATCTGGTTCTCGGCGTCTTCGGCGCCGACGACGATCAGCGCAACGCCCGGCACCTCGTCGGCCGGCTGTGCGACGGCGCGCGTGTCGACGCCCTCGCCTTTGAGCTGCTCCACCATCGCCGCACCGTTCTCCAGCAGACCCACGCGCGCCGCCAGCGCCACGCGGGCACCGAGCCGCGCGGCCGCGACCGATTGGTTGGCACCCTTGCCGCCCAGGCACGAGCCGAAACGCTGACCGCGCAGCGTCTCGCCCGGCAGCGGCAGGCGCGGCGCGTGCACGATGAGATCGCGGTTGACGCTGCCCAGGACAAGGATCTCGGCGGCTGCGGTCATCAGGTCTCCAAAAGCAAAGAACCCCTCGGGGCTCCGAGGGGTTCGCGGGCGGCGTCAGTGCCGTTGAGTGATCAGCGCTGGGCGATCGGCTTGACGTCGCGTGCCGCAGCACCGACGAACAGCTGACGCGGGCGGCCGATCTTGTACTCGGGGTCGCCGATCATCTCATTGAGCTGGGCGATCCAGCCGACCGTGCGGGCCAGCGCGAAGATGGCGGTGAACAGCGGCACGGGGATGCCGATGGCGCGCTGCACGATGCCCGAGTAGAAGTCGACGTTCGGGTAGAGCTTGCGGGCGACGAAGTACTCGTCTTCCAGCGCGATCTTCTCCAGCTCCATGGCCAGCGCGAACAGCGGGTCGTTCTGCAGGCCCAGTTCGTTGAGCACCTCGTGGCAGGTCTCGCGCATCAGCTTGGCACGCGGGTCGTAGTTCTTGTAGACCCGGTGACCGAAGCCCATCAGCTTGACGCCAGAGTTCTTGTCCTTGACCTTGCTGATGAAGTCACCGATGCGGGCCACACCGCCTTGCTTCTGAATGTCGCCCAGCATGTTCAGGCAGGCCTCGTTGGCGCCGCCGTGAGCGGGGCCCCACAGGCAGGCCACACCGGCCGCGATGGCCGCGAACGGGTTGGTGCCCGACGAGCCGCACAGGCGCACGGTCGAGGTCGACGCGTTCTGCTCGTGGTCGGCGTGCAGCGTGAAGATGCGGTCCATCGCGCGCACCAGCACGTCGTTGGGCTTGTAGTCCTCGCACGGCGTGGCAAACATCATGCGCATGAAGTTGCCGGCGTAGCTCAGGTCGTTCTGCGGGTAGATGTAGGGCTGGCCGATGGTGTACTTGTAGGCCATCGCCACGAGCGTGGGCATCTTGGCGATCAGGCGGATCGCCAAGATCTCGCGATGCTCGGGGTTATTGATGTCGGTGCTGTCGTGATAGAACGACGACATCGCGCCCACCAGGCCGGTCATGACGGCCGTCGGGTGCGCATCGCGGCGGAAGCCGCGCAGGAAGAACTGCATCTGCTCATTCACCATCGTGTGGTGCATGACCTTGTGCTCGAACTCCGCCTTCTGGCTCTCGTTGGGCAGCTCTCCGTACAGCAGCAGGTAGCAGGTCTCGAGGTAGTCGCAGTTCACCGCGAGCTGCTCGATGGGGTAGCCGCGATACAGCAGCTCGCCCTTGTCGCCGTCGATGTAGGTGATGGTGGAGTTGCACGACGCCGTCGACAGGAAGCCGGGGTCGTACGTGAACTTGCCGGTCTGGGCGTAGAGCTTGCGGATGTCGATGACATCCGGGCCGATGCTGCCCTTGTAGAGCGGCAGATCCATCGAGGGGCTGCCGTCGGAGAACGACAGGGTGGCTTTCACGTCGGACGGGGTCATGGTGCAGTCCTTTGGTTTTGAAAAGCGATTCGATCAGGTACGCAGCTCGGCCAGCACCTCGCGCACGGCAGTGGTGTCGATTTCACCACTGGGCTCCTTGCGGCGCAGCAACAGGTCGAGCAGGTCGTTGTCGGCCAGGTCCATCAATGCCGTCAGACCTTCGGCCAACGTCAGGCTGATGCCCTCGGGATGGCGGTTGAAGAAACGCTCGATCAGCAGGTCGTTCTCGAGCAGGCCCCGACGGCAGCGCCAGCGCAGCTTGGACAGTGCGCGTTCGTCGATCATCGGGGCAGCCACTGCGTTCATCTCGTCAGACCGCGCGGCGGACCATCAGTTCCTTGATCTTGCCGATGGCCTTCGTGGGGTTCAGCCCCTTCGGGCAGACATCCACGCAGTTCATGATGGTGTGGCAACGGAACAGACGGTACGGGTCTTCGAGATTGTCCAGGCGCTCGTTGGTGGCTTCGTCGCGGCTGTCGGCGATGAAGCGGTAGGCCTGCAGCAGGCCGGCCGGGCCGACGAACTTGTCGGGGTTCCACCAGAAGCTCGGGCAGCTCGTCGAGCAGCTCGCGCACAGGATGCATTCGTACAGGCCATCGAGCTCCTCGCGCTCGACGGGCGACTGCAGACGCTCCTTGTCGGGCAGCGGGTTGTCGTTGACGAGGTAGGGCTTGATCGAGTGGTACTGCTTGAAGAACTGCGTCATGTCGACGATGAGGTCGCGCACGACGGGCAGGCCCGGCAGCGGCTTGAGCGTGATGACGCCCGGCAGCGTGCGCATGTTCGTCAGGCAGGCCAGGCCGTTCTTGCCGTTGATGTTCATCGCGTCCGAGCCGCACACGCCTTCACGGCAGGAGCGGCGGAAGGACAGCGTCGGGTCCACGGCCTTGAGCTTGACCAGGGCGTCCAGCAGCATGCGCTCGTGACCGTCGAGTTCGATCTCGAGGGTCTGCATGTAGGGCTTGGCGTCCTTGTCGGGGTCGTAGCGGTAGATCTGGAAGGTGCGCTTCATGAATCAGTTTCCTAATCGGTTGGGGACAGAGCTACTCGCTTCGCTCGGGCGGTCTGTCCCGCAAAGTCTTCAGAACGTACGAACCTTCGGCGGCACGGATTCAACGGTCAACGGCGTGAGGTTCACCGGCTTGTAGTCCAGGCGGTTGCCTTCGGAATACCACAGCGTGTGCTTCATCCAGTTGGCGTCGTCGCGGTTCGGATAGTCGTTGTGCGCATGGGCACCACGGCTCTCGGGGCGGGCGGCGGCGGAGATCATCGTGGCCTTGGCGGCCTCGATGAGGTTCTCCACTTCCAGCGCCTCGACGCGCGCGGTGTTGAAGACCTTGGACTTGTCCTTCAGGCCGATGGAGCCGACGCGCTGGGCGATTTCCTTGATCTTGGTGACGCCCTCGTCCATGGACGCCTGCGTGCGGAACACGCCGGCATGCTTCTGCATCGTCGCGCGGATGTCGTTGGCGACGTCCTGCGCATACTCGCCGTTGGTGGCCGAGTCCAGGCGGGCCAGACGGGCCAGCGTGCGATCGGCAGCGTCCTTGGGCAGGTCCTTGTGCGACTTCGTCTTCAGGTTGAAGTCGACGATGTGGTTGCCGGCGGCGCGGCCGAACACGACCAGGTCCAGCAGCGAGTTGGTGCCCAGGCGGTTGGCGCCGTGCACGCTCACGCAGGAGCACTCACCGACGGCGTAGAGGCCGTTGATGATGTCGTTGTGCTTGCCGTTCTTCGGGATGACGACCTGACCGTGCACGTTCGTCGGAATGCCACCCAGCTGGTAGTGGATGGTCGGCACGACAGGAATCGGTTCCTTCGTGATGTCGACGTTGGCGAAGTTGTGGCCGATCTCCAGCACCGACGGCAGGCGCTTGGCGATGGTCTCGGCGCCCAGGTGGGTCATGTTCAGCAGGACGTAGTCCTTGTTGGGGCCACAGCCGCGACCTTCCTTGATTTCCTGGTCCATCGAGCGGGACACGAAGTCACGCGGCGCCAGGTCCTTCAGCGTCGGGGCATAGCGCTCCATGAAGCGCTCGCCGTTGGCGTTGCGCAGGATCGCGCCTTCGCCACGGCAGCCTTCGGTCAGCAGCACGCCCGCGCCGGCCACGCCGGTGGGGTGGAACTGCCAGAACTCCATGTCTTCCAGCGGGATGCCGGCGCGCGCCGCCATGCCCAGGCCGTCGCCGGTGTTGATGAAGGCGTTG
>JACCDX010007568.1_pt1 | contig 11548 bp, 9 predicted proteins | sample 7449681 | NCBI WGS metagenome assembly JACCDX01 (sample SAMN15323450, study PRJNA562643) | freshwater metagenome | isolation source: river surface water | place: USA:Blue River Watershed | collected 2017-08-18 | reverse complement strand
GTCCGCAAATGATATTTTTTTAAAATTATGCTCTTCGACAAGTATGTCTGCTACAGTACCCTTGCCGCTGCCGATAAGTCCACAGACTCCAACAATCATTTTATGCTCCTAAGATATAGCTACACTATAGCTTAGAAACCGCAGTCTGTCAAGAGATTTTAACCTATTACAAAGGTATAGCCAACACCGCCCGGAACTGCTAGCTCTGCGTCTTTTTCTAGCTTTTCCATTTCTTGTTGAGCTTCAGATTTCAGTGCTTCTCCGTTTAAGGAGCCGCCGCCCTGTGGTCCAGCAATAGTAGCAAATTTGCTACGAGCTTCGCCAAGCATATATTTACAGGTTGCTAGTGTATAATCTTTGATCCATTGTTGTGCTAGATAATCGCTGAGTAATTGTGTATCAGGACGATAGTTATAACACCATAGCATGAGCTCTTCTTCAGCTCTCATACGCTGTAGCATGGTTAGCTTCTTAGTTGCATTATTCCATCTAAATTCAATAAAGCTACCAAACATTCTACCTACCATTTCTTGATACTGACTAAAGAAATCGTAAGTAGCAAGACCGCCCATATTAGAGCTGCTTAATAGATAGGTATTTGTATAGGCTAAGTTAAAGGGTTCAAACAGTGTACCACCCGAACCCATGCCACTTCTGCTACCAATGCTTCTACGGAAAATCTGGCGAACTTCAATAACTTCTGCGGGCAAAATATACTCGTTTTGATCAATAACTGTTTCTAAGAATATGTAACTTTCTTCTACGCTGCCGCCATTTTTTTGGCGAAACTTTGATAGTGCTTTTTTAAGCGCAGTTTCGTAGTGGATAGGATCCAATTCTACGTCAACCATGCCGCCGCCTAACATGGCCTGCACGTAGTCGTAGACTTCTTGTTTTTGTTCCTGTAAAGTTGCCATTTAAAGTTCTCCGTAGTGTATTTATCGCAGCGATAAATATACGTATGCCAAGAATATCCCTATTTAAACCAGAGCGCGGCAACGATTACGAATTCTTAGATCGACAGATATCTGAGATGTTCACTGTTGGCGGTACGGACATTAATATTCACAAGTATTTAGGTCCTTCAAATCCTGCTGAAGGCGAAGCTACAGCAGATAAACCACAGTACGATGCTGTAAAAGAAACAAACATACAGGATCTTTTATTTTTAGAAAATAGGGATAGAAAATACGATCCTGACATTTATACCCTTAGAGGCATTTATAATATACAGGATATAGATTTTAACTTGAGCCAATTTGGTTTATTTTTAAGTAACGATACGCTGTTCTTAACAATACATATTAGAGACAGTGTAAAAACTATTGGCAGAAAAATTATTGCGGGAGATGTTATTGAGCTTCCGCACTTAAAAGACGAGTATGCGCTAAATGATTACAGCATGGCGCTGAAACGCTATTATGTTGTAGAAGAAGTTAATAGAGCAGCAGAAGGCTTTAGTCAAACTTGGTGGCCGCACTTATATAGACTTAAACTAAAGCAGATATATGACGGTCAAGAATACAGTGAAATTTTAGATCTTCCTGCATCTGAGGATAGCAATCAAACACTGCGAGATGTTCTTAGCACATACGAAAAAGAAATGCAGATTAACAATGCTGTAGTTGCTCAAGCAGAAGTTGATGCTCCTAAGAGCGGTTTTACTACCAGCCACTTCTATACAGTTGCTACAAACGACGACGGTTCTGTTGCGCTACAAACTGCTGACGAAACAGATATTGATGCTAGTAATATAGGCACAACGGCAGACGAAATTGTTAATAGACCTGCTAGAGAAGGTTATACAGGATACCTACTAAACTACGGAGACGGCAGCACACCTAATGCTGCTCCGTACGGCTTTGGTATTAGTTTTCCAAGAAATCCAGTTGAAGGTGATTTCTTCTTACGCACAGATTACATGCCAAACAGAATGTTCAACTATGACGGAACACGTTGGGTAAAATACAAGGATGATGTTAGAATGACACTATCTAATACACTTGATAGATACACTCACAGAACATCATTTATCAACAATACAGCTTCCAGTGTTATTGACGGTAAGGTTGTAGAAGAACGTCAAGCTCTATCAAAAGCTCTTAGACCAAAGGCAGATAATTAATGCAACACTTTTATGACGGTCAAGTACGACGATATATTACTCAGCTAATGCGACTAGTAAGTAACTTTCCTGTTAAAGACGGGAAGGGACAGGAAAAGATTGTGCCTGTTATGTACGGTGATTTAACTAGACAAGTTGCTGGTATTATTAGAGATAACTCTGAAAATAAATTACCAAGTGCTCCTAGAATGGCTGTTTACATTACAGCACTAGAACTTGATAAAGATAGATTAACTGATGCAACATACACAAGATCAGTTAACATACGCGAGCGTGCGTACGATGACGAGTCAGGCGAATATCTAAATACCAAGGGTCCTAACTATACAGTTGAGAGATTGATTCCTACACCATATATGATGCGAGCCAACGTAGATATATGGACCAGTAATACAGATCAAAAATTACAGATACTAGAACAGTTGCTAGTATTGTTTAATCCTAGTTTAGAAATACAAACAACTGATAACTTTGTTGACTGGACTAGTATTACTGTAGTTAATCTCGAAAGCGTACAGTTTACTAATAGAAGTATACCTGTTGGTGTTGATTCAGAAATTGATATTGCTACACTAACCTTCAGCATTCCTATCTATATTAGTCCTCCGTCAAAGGTTAAGAAGATGGGTGTTATTACAAACATCATTACTTCTATGTTTGACGAAACTAGAGGGACTATTGAAACAGGAGTTTCTGCACCAGAAATCAATGCCTACGACGATTTTGCTGTTCCAGGATCAATTGAGAATGAGTTTGGTAAGAGACCTGCTACTGCTCTAACTAATCAAATGGCAAACGTAAACTACAACACCTACGGCGTGTATGTAGAAGGGAATACTGCTAAACTTATTAGCAGAGGTACTGTAGGCAATAAGAACTGGAGAGAAATCTTTGAAGCATTGCCTGGTAATTACGTTGCTGATGTTAGCAGAATTTACTTAACTAACCTTAGCAGTGATGTAACTATAACAGGTACTGTAAGTTTAAATCCTTTTGATGAAGGAACAATATCAATAAACTGGGATGCTGATAGTTTCCCTCAAGATACGATTATTAGCAGTGCATTAGGTAATAGAACCAGCATTGATTATATTATTGATCCAACTAGATTTAATCCAACAGGAATCAAAGCAAATGGTGTTAGATTACTATTGCTAGAAGACGTTGGAAACGCAGACGCTGAAGAAAATCCTGCTGCATGGCGCAACAATGACGGCTCAGGATTAGTTGCCGGTGCAAATGATATAGTTGAATGGGACGGCTCAAAATGGGTTATAATTTTTGACGCCAGTGAAACAACATCTACAGTTTACACAACCAATCTAAATACTTCTGTCCAATATCGCTTTGACGATGGCAGTTGGTATAAGAGTGTTGACGGTGATTATCCAATAGGCACATGGAGGATCGACCTCTACGGATAATTATCTATATGAATGATATTAACTGTAGTGGTGCCTTATTTTATACCCTAGATACTAAAAGATTTTTGTTCTTATACCGTAAGAACGGAAAGCGTTCCAATCAATGGGGAATCGTTGGCGGCACCAATGAGGGTATAGAAACACCCTGGGAGGGACTACAACGAGAAATTGTTGAAGAAATTGGTTCTATCCCCCAAATTATTAAAACAATACCCCTTGAAACTTTTATCTCTACTGATACTAAGTTTCATTTCCACACCTACCTATGTGTTATACGAGAAGAGTTTATACCAAAATTAAATGGTGAGCACGACGGCTATGCTTGGGTAGGCTACGAAAATTGGCCGCGGCCTCTACACCACGGTTTAAAAAATACACTCCAAAGTAAAATAAATCGAGCCAAACTAGAAACTGTTTTTAGAATGTCAGATTTACTTGACCAATAGTAAAAAATAGTGTATATTATAGAATGAATAAAATATTCGTTAACGGATCATTTGACCTTTTGCATAGAGGACACATCGAGCTCTTGAATTATGCAAAGAGTTTAAAGGGGCTAGTTACTGTAGCAATAGACTCTGACAGAAGAATTAAAGAGTTAAAAGGTAACGATCGTCCTATAGTTAATCAAAGAGACAGGGAATATCATTTATTAAATCTTCGATCAGTTGATTGGGTCTGTGTATTTGATAGCGACGAAGAGCTAATAGATATTATTAAAACCTGTTCGCCAGACGTAATGGTTAAAGGCAGTGATTATAGAAATAAACCAATAATAGGGCAGGAGTTTTGTAAGGAGATAGTGTTTTATGACAGAACAGAACACTCAACAACAAAAACAATTCAAGATATTAGTAATAGGCGATAACTGTGTTGACGTATATCGCTACGGTAGTGTGGACAGAATAAGTCCAGAAGCCCCTGTACCCATTTTTAAATATAGCCACGAAGAATCAAAGCCCGGTATGGGCGCAAATGTTGTTAAGAATTTAGAAGCACTGGGTTGTTCTGTTTCCTTTTTCACTTCAAAAGATGCTTCTAAAAAAATTAGACTAATTGATAAAAGATCAAATCAACACATGCTTCGTATTGACGAAGATGTAGCAGCCGAACCGCTAGACACAAGCCTTTTTAAGAATATTGAAACATACGATGCTGTTGTAATAAGCGATTACAACAAGGGAACTGTTTCTTACGATCTAGTTTCATATATTAAAAGTAATTTCAAAGGTCCTGTGTTTATGGACACAAAGAAACAAGACCTAGCTCAGTTTTACGGTATCTTTGTTAAGATCAACGAGCTAGAATATAAAAATCGTGTTAGCATTAATAATACCCTTATTGTTACACTAGGTAGCAAAGGTGCTATGTATAAAACAGGTCGTGACCCTAGGCACGAAACTCTTTTTCCAATATCAGAAGCTGAGGTAGTCGATGTAACTGGTGCAGGCGATACTTTCTTAGCAAGCCTTGTGTTTAAATTTTTAGAAACTAGTTCAATTGAAGAGTCAATTAAATTTGCAAATAAAGCATCTGCTGTTACTGTGCAGAAGTTTGGCGTCTATGCACCAACACTAGAGGAGATTGCATGAAGATACTAGTTACAGGTCACAAAGGTTTTATTGGAAAAAATCTATCAACATATCTAGTTAACCAAGGACACGAAGTAGAGGGTTGGGAATACATACCAAACACAATTCCTGATCCTAGCGGTTACGACTGGGTAGTTCATCTTGGTGCAATTACAGCTACTACATATACAGATGTGGATCAAATAATGGAGCAAAACTTTGAGAACTCTGTTAGATTAGTCCAAGCCTGTGATATGATGGGCGTTAATTTTCAATATGCCTCTAGTGCTAGTGTTTACGGTCCTACAGAACATTTTAGAGAAGACGGGCCACTATTGCCGCAAAGTCCATATGCATGGAGCAAGTATCTATTTGATAGATTTATTAATCAATTTAAAGATGACTTTCAAATAACTGTTCAAGGTTTTAGATATTTTAACGTATACGGTGTTGGTGAAGAACATAAAGGCGACCAAGCTAGCCCATACACTAAGTTTAGACAACAAGCACTAACAAATAAAAAGATTAAAGTTTTCGAAGGTAGTGAAAATTACAAACGAGATTTTGTATGCGTTAATGACGTGTGTCGCGTTCACGAACAAATGTTTAATTGCGATCAAAAAGGAATCTTTAATGTTGGTACAGGTTCTGCTGTAAGTTTTGAAACAGTTGCAAGAACAATAGCTAAGAAATATTCAGCTGATATAGAATACATACCAGTACCGGAGAATTTAAAATCACAGTATCAAAAATATACCTGTGCAAACTTAGAAAAATTAAACAATTTTGTTAATATAAATTGGACTTCAATAGAGGATTATATAAATGGAACAGACTAACTTATCGCCTACACGGCTTTCTGGAGTTGTTAAAAAAGGTTGGGGCTATGAATTAATTTGGGCCACTAATGACAAATACTGTGGAAAAATTATGGTATTTGAAAAAGCTGGTAATAAGTTTTCTTTGCACTTTCATAAGGAAAAAGACGAAACATGGTTTGTAAATTCTGGCAGATTTAAGTTAAGATATATAGACACTGCTACTGCTACAGTTTATGAGAAAGAATTAAAAGAGGGAGATGTATGGCACAATCCGCCGCTACTGCCTCATCAACTCGAAGCACTTGAAGATAATTCAAGTGTAACAGAAGTTAGTACGCCAGACTCTGTAGAAGACAATTATCGTCTTGCGCCAGGTGACAGTCAAAAGGTAAACGATGAATCAAAGTAACATCTTTATTGACTGGGGTGATAACACACTTCAAAATCCCGACTATGTAGCTCCAAAGTGCGTAATTGGCCTTGACCGCGACGGTGTCATTAATAGAGACCTAGGAACTTATTGCTATAAGATAGAAGACTTTGATCCTATTCCCGGCAGTTTAGAAGCTATTAAAAAATTACGCTACATGGGTCACAAGATTGCTATCATTACTAATCAAGGCGGAATTGAAAAAGGACTGTTTACTCAAGAAGATGTAGAATCTGTTCATATTCACATGCTTGATTTATTAGGTAAGGTCGGTTGTCCTAGTATTGATGCCATTTACTATAGTGCTAGCAGCAGAAAAGAAGATCCCTTTGCAAAACCTAATGTAGGCATGTTTAAACGCTGCGAAGCTGAACGTCCGTTTATTAAATTTAATCAAGGTTATTTTGTTGGTGATAAAATTACAGACCTTAAGGCTGCAATGAAAATTGGGGCTAAGCCTGTACTTGTTAGAACGGGCTACGGAAAAGAAACTGAAGATCTACTTAATAGATTTACCTACAGAGAAATAAAAAAGCGTACCATTGTGTTTGATACGCTTTTAGATTTTGCTAATTGGTTAGAGAATAATTAAGCCTGAGCTTCACCCCAACGTAGCACAATGTTAGCTGTTACGTTTTCTCCCGATACCTTATATACGTTAATAGCAAGTACGTCAGGTCCATTAGGATATGTTCCGCGACCGCCTAGTGGTGTATTTGTCAATTCCTTCAACTGAGATAAGTCTAACATTGAACGCTCTCCTGGAGCAGCAATGAACGAAAATACTGTTTCACCTGGTAACGCATACGGTGGCTGTGAGAATGTAAACTGCACAGTACCGCTTGTTAATGCTAGTGTGCCTGTGAACGAGTTGTTAAACTGTATTTCATAGAATGATTGTCCAGCCCAGCTAATAGCTCTAATTCTGTTAATTGTAGTGTTAGCAGGGAATGTCACAGAACCACCTGTAACAGCAGTACCAACTTTAGCACCTGTAGAATCAAAGCTAGCAGTAGTTAAGAAAGCAAAGTTTCTATTTGTTAGCGCACTGTTGTAGTTGATAGTGAATAAATCAGTTACGTTAGCATTCTGTGCCGATTGAATAGTTTGGTTTAGCGTGAAATATCCATAAGCATCGCCGCCAGTTGGTGAGATGTAGCCGCCAGTAATAATAGTTCCTGCTCTTAACGGAGTTCCTGTAATTGCAAGACCTGTAACACGCGATATATCTCTTGAACCGAATGTAGTTGCATAATCATTAGCATTTATAAAAATGTAACTGTTTCCTGCACCTACAGTATAGATTCCGCTATCTAATGTAGCTGATATTTGTCCTACAGAAGTTGCTGTTGCGTTTGTAGTTGATGCGCCTGTAGTCCAAGTTATAGCGCCGCCTGCTGCTACTTGAGCAAAGCTAGGCTGTCCACCTTGTGCCACGCCGCTTAGACCAGTCCAACCAACGTTGCTAGGGTTAACGGGATAGTTTTGTGGATTCAACACGCCTTCAACAACGATACCACCTGTAATCTGTGCTTGAGGAGAACCTGTAACACCGTCTGATGTAATTTCAATGCCCTGTAGTAGTAACTGAGCACGGTTTAACAATTCGCGTTCACCTAAGTCTCCAACAATAGCGTTTGAAACACTTGGCGCAAGACGCAACAGGAATGCCGTTTGTTTTGTTGTAGTAATACCTACGTTAGTAGCTGCGTAGTTAAAGATGTATCCGCGATCTTCATCAAAACCACCGTCTGTTAGGAACGCACTACCCCAGTGACTAATTAATGGTGTAATGGTATTAGAAATTAATATTACACCGGTTCGAGCATCATGTGTTGTTGCAGAACCAGCAGTGTAGCTTCGAACGGCGCCTGCTTGGAAGTTTGTAAACGTTGCGCCCCTAGTACAACCTGTTAGAGTGTTTCCTGAACGTCCTGTAAATGTGATAATTTCGTTATCAATATACACTGTGCCTGATTGTGGGAAGAAACTGCCGTCTTCTAAATCAATAGTGTTTTGAATAGAAGTCATTGCTGCGGCCAGCTTTCCTGGAGGCCCTTCGTTAGTAACTTCACAACGAACTGGTAAGTTACCAGATCTCATAAACGCTTCTGTGTTTATGTTTGAGTTTCTCATTCTGTGTGCAAACACAAAATTACCTTTAGATCCTCTTAGCATGAAGTCAATAAAACCAGCACCGTACCAGCTGTATTGAATACCAATCATCTGCATCTTAGCAGGATCTAACTCATAACCGCTAGGACCTGTTCCGTCTAATCTATCTAAGTTAAACTCCGATTGTTTAACTTTCTTGTCAGTAACAAGCATTATCTTAGAACCAGTTACGTTTGATACTCCTCTAAAGTCAGGAGTTACAGTCATGCTGGTATTGCTGTTAACATGGCTTACTACGTGAGTCATGCCTTTAATAATAACTCTATCGCCTGCTTTTAACTGTTCTCTAAAACGTGTATTAGTTCCCGTAACTAAGTTTGAATCTACGTTAATAGCTACTGTTCCGGCTACTTGGAATGTACCTGTTCTCTGCACCACAGAAATCTGTGTTCCGTCGTATTCCCAGAAAATTCCGTTTTGATCGTCAAAGATTCCAGAACGTACTGTTGCACCGTGCCAACTTACAACGCTCATTTGAGCACCAAAACCTAATGTTGCAGTAGTTGATCCAAGTCTTCTCTGTGCTCTAACCTTAAATGTTCTTTCGTCGTCAATGTCAATAACTTCATAATCAAAGTCGGGTGGAGTACTATTTCCAGGTCCACTATTATATCCCGGTGTTTCAATACCTAACAATCTAACTATACCGCCAACTTGAACACCGTGATCGTTGTCGTCAGTAACGATCGTAATTACAGATCCTACTTCAACACCGTCTGCTGTTACACTTCTTAGATCATAGCTTGGAGCAAATAGAGCACCTGTTGTATACATGATACCTTTACCAGACTGATATCGAATATACTTTTTACTTTGACGAATTGCTTGAGCACCGTGTTGTGGACCGCCTGTACCTAACTGTACACCCCCGTCAAACGGTCTGTGTATAAAGAAGCTATCTGGTCGAGGATAAATTATTCCAACTATAGCTGTTGATGTATTAATTGTACCAGCTGCTCTAGCTTGATATCTAAGTTTTGTAACCGAAGGAATATTAGTTGCGATAAACGAACCTGCTGCAAGAGCGTGGTTGTTACCTGCGCTGTCACTACTAACTGTAACAATAAATGTGTCTCCCGGAACTAGTCCGTGAGCAGTTGGCCAAGTTGCTTCTAAAGTTGCTAAGGCGCTATAAGAAATTGATGTTCCTCTTGAGATAGTGCCTGTTGTTTCTTCAGTCATTACTACTGTAGAAATTAATCTAAAGTTAGTACCAAATGCAGCACTTGACCACTGTTCTGTATATGTTGCTATGCCACCAGTTACTGTAATAGTTTCAACATTTATTATAATATTGTTATTGGTGTCGCCGTCTAAGTTAGTACCTGCAATAATTACTCTGTTTCCTACTTCATAACCTGATCCTGCGTTAACTAATGAAATAGATGTATAAACACCACTATCTCTAGATACATTAAATCTTGCACCTGTACCTGTGTTAGAGTCATTTGATCCGCCAACCCCAGTAAATGGTCCTGCAGAAGTAGCTGCTGTACCGGTATGTGTTTTTGTTGTTATTGTTCCGTTAGCAAGACTGCTAACACCAGTAACAGTAATTGTAATATCGTTAGCTGGTGTTGTGCCGGAAACTAAATTTCCAGGAATAATTAGTTCTTGGCCAACTCCGTAATCGTTGCCGCCGTTATTGACGTTTACTGTGTATGTACCTCCGGTAAACGATACGTTAAATGTTGCACCCGAACCTACAAGTATATCTCCCGATGCTGATGCTGCACTACCGCTGTTTCTTGCTGTGCCGCTAACGGTAACTGTTAAAATTTCACCAAGAGATCCAACATTAGTAACTGTAATAGTGCAATTATTTGCAGGAGTTGTGCCGCCTAGGTTAGCACCAGCAATAGTTATAGTGTCTCCACTTAAGAAATCAGTTCCCTGAACATCAATAAAAGCACTGTATGTTGATCCAGTTACTTGAATATTAATAACAGCATCAATACCTGAACCACTAGTGGTCCAGGGAACACTATTATATGTTCTTAATGCTTGCGGAGCAGTGCCTGCCCACGATACGCTAGTAATGGCTCCAGCAGTGCCAATACCGGTTACAGTAATATAAAGATCGTTAGCTGGTGTTGCTCCTGCTAACGGATCAATAATGTTTCCAGGTATTTTAATTCTGTCACCAACAATGTAGCCAGTAGAGTTATCTGGAGATACTAACGAAACGTTAGTGTAAGTACCGTTTAACCAAGTAACATCAAAGTTACCAAATTGACCGTTGCCTCCTGGATAGGTTGCTGCTACTGCTGTAAATGAACCAGTACCATCAAATGCGTCACCGTATACGTCTACTGCTAGTATTCCGCCAAACGAATTAATACTACTTACTATGAGTAACAAATCATTTGTAGGTGTTGTCCCGCCTAACGCAGTTCCAAGGATCTGTAGGCGATCACCAATCTTATAATTACTTCCTCTGCTAGCAATCGCATCAACTAGATAGGATGCTCCCGATATACTAATGTTGAAAGTTGCTCCGGCACCTATGCTAGAGTCATTAGTAGTCTCTACGTTTGTATAGCTCTTAATATTAGCAGTTTGTTTTGCGGTAAAGTTACCACCAAAAGAAACTGTAGTTCCGCTAACTTCTGTAACATAAATTGCGTAGCCGTCGCCGCGATCTACTGCTAGGTTAGGTACAATACCTGTAGCATTAAGTACCTCAACACTGTTTGAACCTATGTTAGCATTGTCTACTAGTAACGGTGTAAGATATTCGCCGCCGCCTGCACTGGTATCAATAACCTGTGTTACCTGTGAACCCGTAGGTATACCGGCTGCTGTTAATGGAGCACCAATTTCAGGCGCTGGACCATCAAAAGGAATTATGTCTTGGCCAGCTAAAATTGCTAGCTGGGCTGTCATTGTTCCTGAGCTACCGTTACTTATTAAAGTAATTGCAGGAGATCCAATGTTAGCCCCGGTATAAAAACCTGCCTTTCTTAACTGCGTGTAACTGTTTGATAACACTTGACCGTTAG
>JACCDX011044521.1_pt1 | contig 11551 bp, 11 predicted proteins | sample 7449681 | NCBI WGS metagenome assembly JACCDX01 (sample SAMN15323450, study PRJNA562643) | freshwater metagenome | isolation source: river surface water | place: USA:Blue River Watershed | collected 2017-08-18 | reverse complement strand
TGCCGATGAGATCGGACAGAAGAGAGTTTACGTTCCCAGGCCCTACCAGCGCTTGTCTTATTTCTCTAGATCGGTATCGATTCACAGTTAAAGCTCCCAGAGAAATAAGAAGTGGGTAGCTCCTCAGTCACTTAAACAGCGCAATACCCGACTCGAAGGCCAGAAAGCGGGAGTTAGTCAAGCCTCCGAAGTCGGCTGAGGAGATTGGCTTCTCCCGCTTTCTGGCCTTCGAGGCACATTTGCGGGAATTCGCAATCCTGGCGATACACCAGGTTATCCTGAACTGAATGAGCTACCCAAAAACTATTATTAAGTACTCAGCAAAATACTACAAGGCTGGCTCATGAGGTGAGCCGGGGGATCTCCGACAATATGCCTCTTTCGTTTTACGGAGGTATAGCGGCAATTCCTACGACGTCTTCGTGTCGCCGTCCCGTTTTTGGGATATTTCCAAAAATTGAGTTATCGAATCCCGGAGTTCTTCAAGCCTTGATTCGCTAACGCAAGCTCGAAACTTGACCTGAAGTTCATCTGGGTTTTTTGCAGTTAGGAATTGTGTTTTGACGGTTAGCTCCACCAATCCTGGCTGAGCTTCGATTGAGTTAATAGTTAAAGTTTCGATAAAAGTATTAGACTGACTTAAAAAAGTAGTAAAAGTTGGATTTTCGTGAGATGGCATGTGATTCTCCTGTTTAGCCGCTTTGACAAAATGTCGGGGGCGGCAATCTGGAACAAATCCCCCCAGTCCTTTATTTTTAATGGCTAGACCAAGCCTTTATTCACCTCAGCAGGATCAACTCGGCGAGACCCGTGGCACCACACCAGACTATGGCGTTTTGCCCAAACTGCTCACCAAGCTTTTTTGCAGCTTCTAAATTGAGGCCCAATACAAGAAAGCTTTCCTCGCCAGGCCACTGATTTGAGGGGTGTTGTCCCATTCCAGGAAAGTAGCGTAGGCCACGTCTGGCAAGTTCGTTCGCAAGTTGATGCTGTCGAACATGGTTGTCAGAAGCACTAGCAATTTGGCTATACGGATTACACGCAGTGAGAAAAGCGCTGCATTCCACTCGATACAACTTATGAGCGTTAAGGAGGGCGTCATTTACCACGCCAATCTGAAGAGTGAACGGCGAGTCGCTTTGAACGCGATATTGAGTCTCTTGGTATGCCTTGATAGTGGCCGCGTCGATGTCAGTTTTCGAAAACAAAAAGCCCTCCGATTTGGAGGGCCGACGCATCCCGCTTGGTTGCTCAATGAAGAGCCACATTTGCTTTCGCAATCCACCTTGCCCGGGTAGGCAGGTTGGCGTGGGCGTCGACCCAACTCAAAATGTTTGATAAAGATACCAGAACCCAGACTAAAGATTCAACAAATTAATTTTGGGACGTTTTGTCCGGTTTTATTTATTTAGGACGCTCCGATTAAACAACCTGTTACCGGGGGGGCGCAGTATTTGAGCTACTCAGCCGGCAAACTAACCTGAGTTAGTTCCCGCACCAGCGCTCCACCTACGTGTGATGTGAAGTATGAAGTGGTAAATAATTCATAAAAAGCAACAAAAACCAGCCTTTTAAAAAATTTTCACTGGCATATTGACAGTGTCACTAAATGCTGTAATAGTGACAGTGTCATCGTGAACTTTAATTAAAGGCTTGTATGGACGCTATCCAAACATTTCGACACTTCACCGGCAATGCGGTTGATCTTGCCCAGGCTGTAATTGACTGTGCAAAGGAGCTCGGCTTGGACATTGATGCCGAAAAGACTAATGAGCGCCTCGTCCGGTACTACCAAACCGAGGGCGTCCTGGATCGCCCAGACAGGCACGGCCGTGACTCGGCCTACCATTTTCGACATCTGGTGCAGGTGCTCAACGCCCGGCGAATGGTGGCCAATGGATTGTCATTGTCCTTGGCTATTGAATACAACAGCACGCGTAGCACCGATGAATTGGCCGCAAGTTTGACAAAGCCACTGCCCAACGCCGCCGAGATTCTTATCTCAAATTTTAAAAGTAAGGATCATGGAGCCACGAATACGCCTCGTGCTAAACAGCCGTCGCCTAGGCCTCCAATGGCAGTGGTTGACGTCCTAGATGAAGTCAAGGTAGTGAAAAATGAGTTGTTAAACGAGATCAAAACGCTAATGCAGGTGAAAGACGAGGTATATCGCCTCCGAGATCTGCTTGTTCATAACCAAAAAAATGGAGAGAAGGGGGACTACAAAATGCAGCAACTTCTTGAGCGTTTACACGATACTAGCCGCGAATTTGAACATATGTTCAAGGAAAACATGCACAGACAACGAGACATGGAAGAGCGATTCTTTGCCGAGAGCAGGCATCTACTCCAAAAAATATCTGATGGGCAGAATTTGCTGGTTGAGCGATTTGAGGCTATCGAAAAAAGATTATCAAGCTTGTAGTCAATGCATATGTAAAGATGTCGGGAGAGCTACATGACAACAGAAAAAATCAGCGTAACTATTACGCCACTCAAAAATGTTCTTGTCGATTCATCCAGCACTAATTTGAAGGTGCTAGTGAGGATCGCAGCACGGACAGAGAAACCGGTGAGCAAAGCGCCACTATCCGTCGCACTCGTTATTGATCGCTCAGGCTCAATGCGCGGAGCGCGACTGGAATCAGCAAAAACTGCTGCAAAGCTTTTTGTTGATGCACTTGATCGTGATGATGAAGTTTGTATAGTGGCCTACGATGATGAAGTGACGGTCCCGCTGTCACTAACAAGTGTTAGTGGATTTCGCCCGCTATTACCGGAAATATTGTCGTCAATCGATTCCGGGGGTTCGACCGACTTACACGCAGGCTGGCTGGAGGGCGCACAGCAACTTGCCCCAAAATCTAATGGAAGTAGGATGTGCAGAGTCGTTCTGCTGTCAGACGGAAAAGCGAACAGGGGTTTGCAGAATGTCCAAGAGATCTGCGATCAGGTATCCCAATTGGCTAGAGCGGGCATTACCACAACCACAGTAGGTATCGGGCTTGACTTTAACGAGCACCTAATGACTGAAATGGCGCTAGCTGGACAAGGGTCCGCTATGTATGGAGATCGTGCAGAGGACCTAGTTGAGCCGTTGGAAGCGGAGGTTGGTTTGCTTAAGAGTTTGGCATGGCACGCGGTATCGTTTCAGATCCATGGGGACTTTGCTAATTGGACGGTCCATAATCCCTATGCCTGTCTTGAGCCTGGCATGTGGCAACTACCATCCTTGGCAAATCAATCAGAAGCTTGGGTGGCCTTATCAATTCCGATGACATCTGCAATAACTGCGCAGCTCGAATCGCAAGGAAAAACTGCGCTTCAGATTACTATCAAAGCACGTGATACAGATGGAAAATTGCATCAAGTGCAAGCAGAGCTTTCTAATCTAGAAGTAGTGAGTGCTACGGATTATGATCAGTCGCCTGAAAATGAATTGGTTAAGCGACGATTTAATGAACTAGAAGCCGGACAAATAAAGCGGCAAGCCTATCGTGCTGCCAATATGCGCCAGTGGAATCGGCTATCTGTGCTCCTTGACCAGCTTGAGGCGAGGGCGCAGGACAATCCTTGGTTGCGTGAAACAATCGTCGTACTTCGCCGGCTTTTAGACAGTAGAGACCAAGCGCGGCTTGAAAAAGAATTAATGTACTCTTCTCATAGCCTATCTTCACGGCTTACAGAACTGGACGAGAGCATTAGTTTTAGCCGACATAGCGAGCTAGACAAAGCTGCCTTCTTGAGAAGAAAAGCACAACAAGGCCGTCGATCAGCTGGGGACTAATTATTCCCAAAAAAATAGCGGCATTTATAGTTTTACTCGCTGCACATTAAATGAGATAACAGTAACAAAAGGGTACAAGCCATGAACGATATTACCTGCCCAAGTTGCGAAAAATCTTTCAAACTCGAAGAAGCGGGTTACGCCGCTATCGTTAAACAAGTTCGGGACCGAGAATTTGACGCGGAACTGCAAAAGAGGGAGCAGCTCTACGAAAAAGAAAAATCGTCGGCGATCGAAGCTGCTCAGCTTCGCATAAAACTAGAAAAAGACGAGGTGATAAATAATCTGAATGCAACCTTGATTGCTGCAGATAATGTGAAGGAGCGTGCCCTATTGGAAGCTCAGCGAGGATTTGATGCGCAAATTCGTGACCGTGACGAGACAATACAAAGATTGCAAGAAATGAGGTCGAGATTATCAACCAAGATGATTGGCGAGACTCTTGAACAGCACTGCGAAACACAATTTAATTTACTAAGAGCGACTGCCTTCCCAAATGCATACTTTGAAAAAGACAATGATGCAAAAACTAGTAGCAAGGGAGACTATATCTTTAAAGACTTCGATGAGTCAAAGATCGAAGTAGTATCAATTATGTTCGAGATGAAAAATGAAGACGATCGAACGACTACAAAAAATAAAAATGAAGATTTCTTTAGAGAGCTTGACAAAGACAGAAATGAGAAAGGCTGCGAGTATGCAGTCTTGGTATCGCTCTTAGAGGCAGGCAGTGAACTTTATAACTCTGGTATTGTCGATGTGTCGCACCGCTATCCTAAAATGTATGTAGTAAGACCACAATTTTTTATCCCAATCATCACGCTTTTAAGGAATGCCGCTCTCAATGCCATGAAATACAAAGCAGAGCTAGCCTTAATTAAAGCTCAGAGCGTTGACATAACAAACTTTGAAACTGAGCTCGAGGCATTTAAAACTGCTTTTGGAAGAAACTATGAGCTCGCCTCCAAACACTTTCACACTGCAATAGCCGAGATAGATAAATCTATAGAGCATCTACAAAAAACAAAAGATGCTTTGCTTGGAACAGATAGAAACTTGCGCTTGGCGAATGACAAAGCGCAGGATGTATCCGTCAAAAAGCTCACGCGCGGTAACGCAACGATGAGAGACAAATTTGCTCAGCTATGAGCAAGACTCAGCAAACCACGTTTGCAGCTTACAACGCCAGACGCCTTTCACAAAAGCACCTGGCTGCTTGGAGTGCGACTGGCGAAGCACAGCAGCAAGAACTCAAAAAGATTCTAAGTGCGATCATTCGTACCGTCCGGCTAGGCCATTCACCTTCAAAAGCAATTAAGGAAACGCTTAAGCATCTTGAGAATTTTTTTTCGAGGAAGGAAGTTCGTGGGGATCTGCGGCTGATAAATCAGCGCCATATTTACGTCAGACTGGCCTTTCCAGTTAACACAGACGACAAACTAACATTCTGCCTCCTGGATGGAACCATCAATGCGCGCTCAGGCGCGACAAAGCTGGAATTACAGAACCCAATTCAGTTAAGTCTTCATGCACTTCAACGTCTCTTTGAAAGATTGGAGCAGCCTGATGAGTCGGCGGTGCTCGACGAAATCTATAGCTGCGTAGGGTATGCCAGTCAATGGCATACCGGAGGTATTAAAGCGAATGCGCGATGTTGGCCCTTGATATCGGCAAATGGATTTTTTGTCGCGACCACTACCCCTGAATCAAATTCCACTACCATCATTACGTGGATAAAGCAGGCTGGATCAGGACGTAAATGGGGCGTGCCGCTGCAAGCCTTGTACGCCTTGAGAAAATTTAATCCTTCAAAATTGGAAAGCTCTGAGTTTTCAAGAGAATTTATAAGATCGTTTCCCTGGATGCGGTACGAGCACGCGCCAGGAGACGACTATTTCACTCAAGCTGAAGCTCAGCGCGACATGAACCTTGCCCTCTCAGAGGACGAAGCTAAAGAAATAACTGAAAACCAAATAGCTGGATTCGATTGGCAAGAAAAAGAGAAATTAAAATTGTCGGCCAGCTACGTCCCTGGGCTAAATTATGAGAATAACCCCCCTCCTTTTGGTTTTCGTACGGAGCATCTTGGCGTGGTCGTACATTCGGATCCAGAGGGAATAGTGGTAGGTCTTAACAATGGCTGGGTCGGAAAAATTCCTAAGAAGTCATTGTTACGTGGGTATGAGTTGATACATGATTTTAGAGTGCCTAGTATTGGCGATGATATAGCCGTTGTGGTTCATAAAATTAAGCATTTCTTTACTGAAGGTGCATATTCCATATCACTCGATACTAAGGAAGTATCAATTGCTAACTGGACGGAAATTGAAAAAAATAATCCAGTAGGATCAATTACAAGGGCAAAGGTTGTAGAAAAATTTAAAGACGAATTCGTTCTCTCAACGGCTGATGGTCTACGCGGTAGTATTCTTGCGATCGATGTGCATAAATTTCTTAAAATGACCCGCCATGAAGGGACCGTTTTCAATTTATGGCTTGATGTGCAAGTAATTGGTTTTAAGTCTGAAAAGAAATGCCTGATTTTTACTTTACTGCCTGAAGCGCAAGAAAAATGTAAGCACACATCAGTTGGATTCAATGTGGGGGAGCGAATTTATGGTACTTGTAAAGAAAGAAAAGCCAACTTTTCCGTCATTGAATTGCCATTTGGCGAACTTGGAATCCTGCATCTTTTCAATCACTGGGGTAAAGATCTACCCGAGGTGGGGGAAAAAGTTGAATTGTCAATAGTTTATAAAGACGATGAGCATTTCAATTTTGTACTAGCTACAGACCCACCAGCAGCTATTGACCGTGTATTCCCGCCAGTCATAGGCACAGATGAGATGTGGGATCAATTTATGGATCAATTTCGCGTAGGGGACGCACTTGATGTGCAAGTTTTGTTTTGGGCAGAGGAAAAGCAGTGTTTTGTTGTTAACACTGGCTTGGGTGTGGCTGGTATGTTGTCCCCCAATGAATTGGATTGGGGGACTCTAGATAGAGAGATCCAAAAAAAATTAGTAATGCAAGGTGATGTGTTAAAAGTATCGATCAAAAAAATTGATCCTAGTAAGCGGAGATTTTCCGTTTCAAAAAAACGCTTTGATAGCCAGCTTACATATGAAAAACTTATACTTTTAAAGATTGGTGATTTGTTCGACGGTTCCGTTGTAACAGTACAGGAATACGGATACTTTGTTTGGCTACCAACCGTCAAGATTCATGGGTTATTGCATATAACAAATTTATGTAATGGGGAAAGTTTTGTTGTTGGCGACTCAATTAAAGTTCGAGTTGAAAATATTGACTACCCCACTAGGCGCGTTTCTCTTGCTTCAGTTTTATCCGAGTAGTTAAGCAAATAATCCATGTGGGCCTTAAATGAACTGTTAATTTCTCGTTCCTGGATTGCCGCCGATTCTCCACGGCGTAGGTATTTTTGCTTGCGTATACTTGACACGCCCAGCTTTTAGTTCGCGTTTGATACGGCTAGCTATTTCGTGTGCTTTATCTAGATTTTCCTGAGAAATAAGGGAATCTGATTTTGTTGGATAGGTCAATACTGCGAGAACGATTGAATAGTTTTTGGATGAAATTCTGTCCACTAATCCTGAAGCAATATCTTCAAATAGTTTGTTAGATAGTAGCCGTTCAACGGCTTCCCAAGACGAAACGCCACTACCCGTCGCTTTGCGTTTCGATGAATGCGGAGTACTTTTAATTGCGTTGTCCGTATCTTCGGTTACCAGCTTTTTCCCACTCGTGGGTAAATTTTCCTTGAGGACAGATAGGTCGCTTAATGATTTAAAAATCTTTTTTTGCATATAAATTAATTTGGATTCGTTAACAATTAAACTTCTATAAATAATCGTTTTCCTTTTTTACATGCGGTAGCGAATTAGAGCGTTTTGTTCTTCCTTGATGAGTTTCATGATTAATTTTTTCGTGATTCCTTCATCGTGCTCTTGAAATATCGAGATTGCCTCTTGAGCCTCAACAAACCGTCTTTGTTCACGATACAACTCTGCAAGAGTTAGCTTATCTACGTAGAGTGATTTTTGGCGCCAATCGTGGAAGATTTCGCACAGGCGATCCATATTGTTTAATTGCTCGGGTGAGGGATCAAACTCAGGGACGGTAAAGCGCATTGAATCAGTCCTAATATAAGTAGGGGCTTCCCTTCCGCGCAATTTATCCCACCATGTCCTTCTGTCAGGATTTTCTGCCTCCCAGATAGCTTTATTTTCGGCTTCTTCAGCGTCTCTATGTATTCGATAGCGCTCACGATAAGCGTGGTTCAATTCGCGCCAATATTCAAGTCGAGCAGCAACTTCAAGTTCTTTATTGTTAGCCGTGGCTATGCACACCGGAAGAAGTTCTGAAGGCACGCGATTAATGTATGGGAGATCGCTGCTTTCAGCAGTGTCAATTTCTACTAGCTCTTTAAAGAGTGTAAATTTTCCGCAGCTACATTGACGCAAGCCTTCACCGTTGGGCATAAGGGACTGATCCCTCCACCCATCAGTCCAATATGCGAATGCCATAAAATTCATTGACAAGTAGCGAGGTGCAGAAAATCTAGCGCCACAGCACGGGGCAGCCATAATTCTTACGCCTCTGATCATTGTCATACGTTCAGATTCCTCAAACAGGGATTAAAATTTTGTTAAATTTCACGCAGCAAGCTCATTAGACAATTGCTTCATTCTGTTCACTGTGTCTGCAAGGGGCTTCGCAATCGGTGTTCCCCGCTCGGTAAAAATTTCTGACAAGGTCTCGTAATACCAAATGGTCTGCTCTGGCGTTGCAGTAAATCGATCAAAGACCGAGCGACCGATATTAAGTAAATCTTCTACGATTGCCCGGGCGTTGTGAAGTTTGTCTGAGCCACTCACCAGAAGCACATCTTCAGGCGATTGGCGCAGGTGGGCGATGTATCTTTGTTTGCGAGGGAGCCATGCCTCCTTGATTCCGGAGGCATCTGGCACGCCGTCAGTGCAGCCCTCGACGATGTCTGCCACTCTGTCCCCAAACTGTTCTCGAATAATCTCAGCGAAGTGTTGGCCGCCATCTTCGACAGCATCATGCAGTAACGCTGCTATCGCCTGATCTTCATCGGCACCGTGATCCAATGCTATTGAAGCTACGCCCATTGGGTGTGCAAGGTAGGGTATGTCTGTACCTTTTCTCTTTTGACCATCGTGGGCCTCAACAGCAAGTGCCAGTGCACGTCCAATTCTTTCCGTTAGCATGCGAATCCTTGAATATTTCGTTGTTAATCTAATTTTTTTTACCTACATAGAACCTTTTACCCAGAGAGGCAGCGGACAATCTCCTTCCGCTGCTGATTTCAACCCTTCTGAATGCAGCCATTCCAGATGAGCCTCCCAAGTGGGTGTTGGCAAAGTCGCTTTCCCACCAAGGCTTATCCGTGGACAAGTGGGCTCAACACGCTGGATGTAGCTCAGAGCTTCGCTAATTGTGGCGAACTCATCTGTCCGTACGGCGGGCAGACTATATGTATTTCGGTAGGTAATCAGCAGGACCGGTCCATCGATCTCTTCAGGGGCATCCTCGCGTATTGGAGCGCTGATCAGCCTCCCATCCGATTTCTCAAAATTTGATGATATTCGCATCACATACATGCGGTCATCGCGATATTCATCGGGCATTGGCATTGCATTTCTCATAAGGCACCTTGTCGGGTAGACCCATATCGGTCGACAAATAATTGACACGTCTAATTTTGAGCCACCTACTGGCTCAATATCTGAGCTAGCTGTAACGAAATAATGTCGCCACAAAGACAGGGGGCGGCGATATGCGGGTGATTTTTTGTGTGCGGGAGCACACCTTCGACGAAATCTACATGGGGCATCAGCTGGGTTTCCCAGCAATACATGGTGTAGATGCAATTTCCGCAACAGCCAATGCGAGGGGATTTACGCCCTTGACGGCCATAGCAAGGACGTATGGCTGGGAGCGCGAACACCTTGAGATGGCATCGGCTGAATGTAATCAGCGGCAAGAGGTCGCAGTGGTGAGCACTCTGTCACCCTGTTTGCTCTTGGTGCCTAAAACCAGAGGCGATAGTGGGTGGCTGCCCAACGCAGACCGTCTGCTGATTGATCTTCTCGCTGCTACGAAACACCTACGGTTGAGCTCGTTGCACTTTACCCATTTCGGATTTTTACAGGGGCGGCCCCCAGAGATGGAAATGCGGCGCATCTTGGAGATACTCCTTAGTCCGTTGCATACATCCACGCTCAATGTGATGTATTGGGATATTGATCGAAGAGGGTTGAACTCTTTGATTCACCTCTACAGGGTGATAGCGCGCCACTATCAACTGGCTGTCGATCGGCCAGAAATCTATGTCGCTCCAAAATATGAATGGCGCGAGGTAGACAGAACTCCAGGTGGGAACTCAGTGCATGAATTTATGGTGCAGCGGGAAGTGCCGCCTCATGGATTTCACTGAGCACACTTGACCTCAAGAAACCGATGATAAAGAAGAAAAATATGTCTGCCAGCCGCGACCCTGAATTTGAATCACTGAAACTTCCACCTCATTCTCTGGAGGCTGAGCAGTCCGTCTTGGGTGGATTGTTGTTGGACAACTCTGCGTGGGACAAGATCATCGATATCCTGAAAGAGTCAGATATTTATCGCGAAGATCATCGATTGATCTTTCGGCATATCGGTCAATTAATCTCAGCAGGTAAACCTGCAGATGTCATCACCGTGTTTGAGTCTCTACAGTCTGTCCATAAAGCTGAGGATATTGGTGGGCTTGGCTATCTAAACTCGCTTGCTCAGAACGTGCCGTCTGCAGCCAATATTAGACGCTATGCCGAATTGGTGCGGGATAGGGGAATTCTAAGAAAGTTAATCGGAATCGCTGACGAAATTTCAAGCTCTGCATTCAATACAAAGGGTAAGCCAGTCAACGAAGTACTGGACGAGGCAGAGGCAAAGGTTTTTTCGATTGCTGAGGAGGGTTCGCGAGGAACCAAAGGGTTTGCCGATATCCAGTCATTACTCACAGGGGTGGTCGAGCGTATCGACGAGCTCTACAGTCGGGAAGGGAATAACGAGGTCACAGGTGTCCCTACTGGATTTGCAGACTTGGACAAAATGACCTCTGGTTTGCAGGAGGGCGACCTGATCATCGTGGCCGGCCGACCATCTATGGGGAAGACCGCTTTCTCAATTAATATTGGCGAGCACGTTGCGATGGATACGGGAATGCCCGTGCTGGTCTTTTCGATGGAAATGGGTGGGTCGCAACTAGCAATGCGAATGCTGGGTTCGGTAGGGCGGCTTGATCAAAATCGATTACGTACTGGTCGCCTACACGATGAGGACTGGCCAAGGCTGACTCACGCAATTCAAAAACTGAACGATACTCAGATCTACATTGATGAACCTCCCGCATTGACGCCGGTAGAGTTGCGAGCCAGAGCGAGGAGGCAGGCACGGCAATGTGGCAAATTGGGATTAATCATTGTCGACTACCTGCAATTGATGTCATCGAATTCGCAAGGTGAAAATCGAGCGACTGAAATCTCAGAAATTTCCAGAAACCTCAAAGGCTTGGCAAAGGAGCTCAATTGCCCTGTGATTGCGCTATCGCAGTTGAATCGGTCCCTGGAGCAAAGGCCGAACAAGCGTCCGATCATGTCGGACCTGCGTGAGTCGGGTGCTATTGAGCAAGATGCAGACCTAATTCTTTTTATCTACCGAGACGAAGTCTACAAC
>JACCDX011392769.1_pt1 | contig 11553 bp, 7 predicted proteins | sample 7449681 | NCBI WGS metagenome assembly JACCDX01 (sample SAMN15323450, study PRJNA562643) | freshwater metagenome | isolation source: river surface water | place: USA:Blue River Watershed | collected 2017-08-18 | reverse complement strand
CTTTATCTAATTTAATACCTTGTTTTTCGATATTATAGAATAATGGAGCAATATAATGATTTAAAAACGCATATTCATCTAAATTTTCATTAATTTTATTTATAGTTTGCTCAATATGATCATATATATTTTCATATTTTTCATAATGTTTTGCTATAGGAATTAATACTGATGGTTCTGCTGTATAGTATTTACGTTTAAAATCAGATTCAACTTTTGATTCATATTGCTCAATATTAATTTCTTGATAGTGGTGGTATGAATTAATCAGTTGTACATCAATTAATTGAGGACTCAACGTAGGGAAATGGTGTAACACCGCTTTCTTATCTAATGCATATATGTTATTAACTTTAGATAGTTTAGCGAGTATATCGGTGATTGTTAATGATAATGATTCTGAATGGTTAACACATAAAATATATCCTTTATGTCCTTTAATCCAGCGAACATAAATTAAACTAATGTTTTGTAAAGCAGGATGATAGGTTTCATTCGTTGGAATGATATGAATAAATGTGTCTTCACCAATATGTAACTGATCTAATTGATCTTGTTTTTCAATAATATAAAACATAACATAACCTTTTATTTAATTATAATTGAGAAACTAATATCCTAAAAATATTTTTAATCCTGGGATTATTTTATCACCTTCTTCAACTTGTGGAATTAAATTTTTACTTAAGTCTAATCTAACAACTTTATAAAAGGCATTTTGCATTGCTAATTGATGATCTGGAGAGTTATCTTTGACTTCTTTAATAGTTTTTGGTTCTTCGTTTGATTTTTGAACAAAAACCCTAAATCCGGTTGCAGAATCAGTATCACCCTCTTCAAATACTCCTTTAATAATAGGAATAGCAACAACAGCGGCTCCAGCTAAAGTACCAAGTCCCCCTGGATTTCCTATAGCCATAAGATATGCTGGTGAAGTTGGTCCAGAGGTTGATAAAATTCTAAATAATGCACTTTCTGTAGTTTTTTCTAATGGGGATTGGGGTTTATTTGGAGTAAAAATTGCCCCAGCAAAAGGTTTACCTTTAATTAAATGATATTTTCCTAAATAAGGCACACCAGTTTTTTTAAAAACATATTCACCAATTTTTGCCTTTTTATTCTCAACTATTTGAGATCTTGGGATATAATTTACAGCCATATTATTTATTAAGGTTTAATTCCTTCTGGATTTTGATCAGTATACGCATAAAACAGTTGTCTGATATGACGTGTTCCTTTACCTAAATATTTGTAATCAGAATTATCTTCTGATACATCTCCTACTAGTTGAACTTGTACTGGAGTGTATAAAAATTTCTTTTGTACAGCTAATTTTATACCGGTTTCAGTTTTACCTGGGTCTGAAAGAATTGTTGAGAGCTTAATTGGAGCTGAATCACTTCCACTTCCTCTACTTGTAAAGCCAGTATATGCTAACCCATCAGTACTTTCTCCAATATAAACTGCCCAATGCATTGATACTGCTTTTTCTGTATGTTTGGTAGATAAATCAACTTTAGTTACTATAGGTTTAATACCATCATTATACATTTTCTTTAAAACATCCATTACTTTATCATTCCCTCCTCCTATTACAAATATTTCTCTTTCATTTGTTGGACTTCCAGCTTTTAACTTGCTAGTTGAATCAAATGCATGCATTTCATCTACTAAATTTGTTTTATTTCCATATACAGTATAAGCAACATCAACTCTATGAGGGAACTGCCATGTTGTTTTAGCACTAGGTGCTGGTAAAACAGTTACTGATGGGGTAGCTGTTGGTGTTGGTGTTGGGGTAGGGGTTGGAGTTGGTTGTGGAGTTAATGAAATTGGTGGGATTGTTGGTGTTGGTGTTGGTGTTGGTGTTGGATTAGGTGGAGTTAATCCAGCTGAAGGTGTTTGGGTTGCTACTGGTGTAGGTCTAGGTGTTGCAGGGGTTGTTCGTGGGGTTGTTCGTGGGGTTGAAGTTGATGAACTTTTACATTTTCTTCCAAAGTGGAAATGGGGTCCCGATGCATATTTGTTATTTGTATAATTGTATGATGGGTGGTAATATTCATTTAAAAATTGATATTCCTCTCCATTTATTTTAATATCATACCAATACTTATTAGTCCCAATTGGAGCTCCATTAAAACTACTTACAAAGTTTGCTTCAACTTTTTCTATAATTCCTCTTTCATTTTGTGTTCCCCTTATTGTACCATCGTAATATGGATTTCCTCCAACTTGAGTTATTTTTGTACCTGCGGCGGCACAGAAATTCCCCCAAAGTATTTCGTTTGATGGATTTGAACTATTGCTAGGATTTGAGGGTCCACGAGTATATAGTCGTTTAAAAGCTGATAATGTTTTAAGTCTAGGTTTTACTGTGCTTCCTACTATACCATTAATTTGAAAATCTATAGCATTTCCTATATAATGAGCACTATTTGGATTTCGAGTTGTTCGTGCATATTTAGCAGAAGAAATAATTAATGATGCAACTCCTGATTTTTGAAATTTCTCTATTATAACTCGAGCAGCCTTATACATTTGAGGTACTACTTTTGCAAAACTTCCTCTTGGTACAGCACATGTTACATCAAATACCCCTGGTTTGTGGAATTCAGTTACTAAATCGTTTACATCTTCTGTAGGATCACCACAACTTGTATCTGCTACTGCAACTTGTCCTTCATCATTAATATAAACAATATCTGTAAAATCTGCTGGGGATGAAGTTTCTGTTGATGTGCTAGATAAATCAACTGGGAATGCTTGGATTGTAGTAGTCCAATCATTTTCAGCTATATCATGATTCAATCCAGTAATAGTATATCCTAATTCTTTAGCTGAATCTTTATAGAATTTAGGAATAAAATTATTATCTACTTTAAATAAATTCCCTATTACAAGACCCGCAGTTCCATCTATAGTCAATGAAAGTTGGGTAGGTAAGATTGCTTTATTGGCATTATCTGGGTTGTATTTACCTGTAGATGATATATATGCTATCAAATCTCGTAATGCATTCGAATAAGAATTCGATAAAGAAGCATCATAATTAGGTTTAAATTCAGAAGTTATAGTTCCAATACTACCTCCACCAAGAAAACCACTACTAGTTCCACCATTTATACTCCTATCAGTAAGTTCTTTTCCAAATAAATTTTTTAAATATTTATTTACTATAAATGCTAAATTACTTATAAACTTAAATTCTTTTTGTCCATCATCTTGTTTTCCAAAAAAATTATCTTTAATTGGAAAATTTCTATCAGTAATTTTATTATTATATGATGTTAATGAAGTATTATCATAAGCTAATTTTCCAGGCTGTGCTTGGGCAGATATAGCCATCATAGCAACTTGATTGGAAAATATTTGTGATTCTAATTTTAAATCACGAACTATAGTATCATTAGTTCCTATATTAAATTTAAAATAGTCAGTTTTATTAAGTTTATTTATATAATTTAAATCTATAATACGAGCAACTCCATCAATAGGATCAATATGGATTTTAAAGTTATTTACATTGCCTAAAGATGTTTGAATATTTTGAATAAGTGTATCAAAAAATTTACCTAAACTCAAAGTATTTTTTCCTGCCTGATCAGAAGCTAGAATATCTTGACTTTTTGATAGCATATACACATGTTTTAAATTGATGTATATATTTCCAATATTTCCATAATCGGATTTTGAAGTTCCGTTTAATGATGTTTTATCCCATTTAAATTTTAAAGCAAACTTTTGATTTGAAAGTGTAAGAATATCACCTATATCTGTTAAACCGGCACCAATTTGGTTTTGTTGATTAGCAGCATTTTGTAATCGTTCAATTTCAGGAGCTCTTTGTTGTAACTCTGCATCTAGACTTGGATCAGGGGTACGTGCTGGGTATAGTGTTGATGTAATTTCATTATATACCTCTAAATTATTTGCATTACTAAATGGGGGTGAAAAACGACCTTTAAAAGCTGCTTCAACCATTGCTCTAAATGTACCAGCATCACTATTATGTTGGGTGCGAAATACATCTCTTAAAGAAGGAGTAAGAGTAGATGAAATTGGAGGAATTGTACTACCTAAACCTTCCCAATTCCTCAACCCTGTACTATCTTGTCCTCCACGTATAGTTTGAAAAACATCTCGAAGAACAGTATAGAAACTTATCTTACGATCATTTGGAGTTGCGCCTGGAATAATACTTGAACCTGGGTTTCCACCAAACCTATCCTTCATATTTATAGCATGATCTCTAACGCTTCTAATATCTGCAAAGATATCATCGTATGGTTTAGCAGGCTCATAATCCAATCCTGAAGCTCCTTTTTTGTAAAAAAGCTCATTTAACCACTGAATGATTTTACTTTTTAAGTAACCATAATATGTAGCATTAACATAAGGATTACGAGAATTAAGTAACGAAGTAGGTGTAGTATCTATTGGAATTTTTGCTCCTTTTGCTATCTTAACCCACTCTTCTGTATTAATCCAACAAACATCAGGATTAGTAGATATCATCAAACTATTATATAAACACAATAAAGGTTCATCCACGTTTGAAGACGTAGTATAGTTTCGTGCTTTAGTAGAAATTTCTGTTAAATTTCCCTTACTATACGTCATTTCATCATTGTATATGTAAGGTAAATTATATTCAGTGATTACTTCACAAAATGATTTTAAAGTAATATAATAATTATTCATTCCATCTAAAAACACAATACCTTTATCTATAGGTTCTGGATCTATAGTAGAATGGTAACTTTGATGAGCATAATCAACTCGAATTTGACCATTACCGTCTCTTTTTTTAATATATACTTCTTGATATTTACCTGGTTGGTTTACACTACCTGAATCCCATTCATATCTGCAAGTAGTATATAATTCATGTATTAATCCAGATAATATATTTTCTGAATATTCATTATTAAATCTGACTATATCAGCTGAAGCAATTCCTGTAGTTATTTTAGGAAGAAGAAATCCTTTAAAGGGAGTTTTATCATTAGCTGAGGTACTATTTTCATTTCCAAAAGCAGTATACTGTACTGCATCTGCTAATGAATAATTTAATTTTATAGATTCAGCAACTTCACCAGTAGATATAATTTCAGTCATACAATCATATCCACCATCATTTCTATATGACCATTTATAATTAACTACATATCCAAAAAAGGCATCATAATGGCCATTTTGAAGTAATGAGGTTTTATATAAATTAGTTAAATAATCTTTAAGAGTTCTATAGGTACCACCAATTGGATCACCAAAAAAATTATTTCTAAATATGGTTTGTGTTAATTTACCATTATTGCCTAAATAAACATTTCTACCAAATTCTAATAGTACAGTATATCCAGGTCTCATGTATAGAGCTTCTAGAGTTTCGAGTTGTTTAATATCCCAACATTGAAAATTAACTGTAGCTTTTCTAACTGAACCATAAGCACCAATACTTTCTACTCTTAAGGAAGTAATACCAGCCATTGGTCTCATTCCTAAAGTATATGGATTCCCATCATTATCAGTATGGCTATAAGCAGCTTGTCCTCTATTAAAACTATCATTTAACTGTTTATCAAATATTGAAGCATTAACTCCGTATTTTTGTCTGTAACTTACTTTATCATCATCTGTTTTCTTAGGATCGTTAATTTCAAAATCACGAAATACAGTACCACCAAGTAATACATTGTTCTCAGCAGGTAATTTACTACCATCAATATTAACTGATGATTGTAATTTAACAAATGAACCATTTGAATTTAAAAACGATAATTCAACTGCACTTCTATCTTGTTTACCCATTAGTTCTTGTCTTTTTTCTAATTGCTTGACAAGTATTGGATGTATAGGTTCATTAAATATTGACATAACTTTATATACCGTTTAATTCATTAAATAACTGTAAGACATAATTAGCATTAATAGGAATTCTAAGTTGAGTTCCTGGTTTTGGGTATATTGATCCTTTTGTTATATTATTGTTTGCTACTGAAATAATCCACCATAATTCTGGGTCTCCATAATAATCATATGCTATTGTATCTAAACGATCACCAATAATAGTAATAACATAATTATCCGTTGCTAAATAAGGGATATCAGGGTAAATTTTACTTTTATAGTATTGTTTACCATCTAATGTTTTATTTATTATATTATTATCGTATCTCATAATATTTTAATTTACTAAGGAGTAAACCATCCTTCAACTTTTTGATTTAATTCATCAAACTCTTTATTTGTATATCTTATCTCTTCAACCCTTCCTGATTCTTGATTTATTTCATCAGCTCGTTTATAATATTCTTCTTGTTGATTACTAAAAGCAGTACGTGCTTGATATGTGGATTCAATTTGAGCCATCATTATTTCTGCTTGTTTTTCACTTTCTTTTTTAGCTAACTCTTGTGCGTATGCTTCTTCGGCATCTATTTCTTTGTATTTATTTAAAGAAGATCCAAGACTTCCTAAGAATCCAGTTGGATACCACTGTGGAATATTTTTATGAATAGGTTTAAATGAAACATCAACAATTAAATAATGAGCTAATTGTTCATCAATATCCCAACTAGAATCATTAGGAATGGTAATTGAGATATTTGTTATAATCCCTGGTTCTCCTAAAATATTGTTAAAGTCTTTTGGTGCTAAATAGTTACCTAATTTTAAATAGGTAATTATTCCACCTAATTTACTACTACCTGTACTTCCTGATTTTCTACCATCTCTTGAATAATATCCAGCCGTTATTGTTGCTAATGAAGATAAAGTTTGATGTCTATCTCTTAATTCTTTAATATTAAAACAAGGAACTTGTAAAGTAAATGATATATCTCGTGAAAATTTTGTATAAGTATGAAATGTTTCTGATCTACCAATATAATTGATATCACTCCAGGTTGGGTTGTAATTATCTTTAAAATTACTTATATAAGCATCAAATTTTAAAATTACATCACTATTAGGAATAGGTTTTTCATTTGCATCAAATAAAATAAATGGCTTTCCAGTAAATGGATCTATTGGAGTAAAAACAACACGATTTATTGATTGATCATACTCCTTAATTTCGTTTTCTGTTTTAGGTTCAAATCTATCAAAAGTATTAAATTTACCATATTTACCTTTTCCAACATTACCAAAATATTTATATGTTGATTTTTTTTGTCTATCTATAGTTGCATATACACTAGCAACAGGTTCATCTTTAAAATTATAAATAATTTCAGTTTCAGTTACTGTAGGTGCTACAGGAATTCTTCTTTTTGTGATTCGATTTGCTTGAAGAACCGTGTTATAATTTGGCTTATTGCCATGTCTGTATACTTTATTATCTATTTGTTTTGGTTGGCCTGAATATCCTTCATATAAATCCGTTTTTGTATCTTCAAAATATTGTTTAGAAATTTGGGTAGGAATTGTTGTTGGTGCCTCTCCTTCTAATAAATCACGTAGTTTTGATAAACTACTATCAGCTGCGTTTTTAATTTTATTTTGATTTAATACACCCGAAGTATTATCAAATCGTCTAATAATAGTAGGTCCAACTCCATTTAAAGAACCTGGTCCTCCTTCATATTGATCAATGATATTATTAGTTAATGGAGCAGCAAATCTATCAATAATTGCTAATTGATTATTTGCAACATTAAAACCTTTAGTTATACTATCAACAGCAGATGTAACTTTTGGGTTGTTTGTTAATCCTAATGAATTAGCAATACCTAATCCTTGATTAAAAAATGTATTTGCTTTATTTGTAAATGTACGAAGACTTCTTAATCCATTTGTTAATTTTTCAGCAAATCTTTTAGTATTTTTTTGGATTTCAAGACCAGTAGCTAATGATTTGTTTAATATTACTAATCTATTTCTATTGCCTCCATCATCATTATTTTGAGTAACAATATTTAAATATTTGTCACTATCTAATATAATATTAGTTGATCCAAATCTATCGTAGTGATTATATCCTGAATAAGGATCTAAACCTATTTGGTCTAATGTATTTTGAGGATTATATACTTGTAAAGCTGATATAGCGGTTCTAGTAGGAGGACGTTTAATAAGACTAATAGCAGTTAAAGCAGTGTCTGTTCTAAGACCATTTTTTAATATATCTGATCCAACATCAATTGCAGTTTTTATAAGATCTGGGGTGATGTTTAGTGATCCTATATTAAATAATCCTTGAACACCTTCTAATCTAGTATTAGATAATTGAAGACCAATTTGTTTATTTATAAATTCTTTTCCTCTAGGTGTTTTAAAAAATCTTGTTACTCGCTCTTGATTTTCTAAAGCAGCATCTTTTACTTTTGGTAAAGCACCAACATATCCAGAATCAATATAAGGATCATCAGGTAGAGGTTTAACAATAAGAGGCTCGTCATCAATTTGTCGTTTAAATCCATCCCTAGCACCTGAAAATTTTAACGCTGTAAATTGAGTTTCACCTAATTTATCAAACAATAAACGACCAGGTGTATTTTTAGGTACACGTATTGTATCACCAGGTTTAGTAGGAGTATTAGGAGTATTAGGAGGATTGTTTGTTGGAGGTATAGGATCTACCCCAGGTACTGGTACTACCGGTATTGGTTCTTGAGGGACTTCTTCTCCAGGTAATGGGAATGGCATATACTAAAATTTAAAAACGAGGAAGTGTAAGTTGATCTTTTTCAAATAATGATTTGTAAGTTTTCGTCGACGAATATGATGGAATAGCATCTTTCGTAGTATTTATATTTCTTCCTTTAACTGATGGACTTGACGGAGCAATAAATGTTGCTGTAGATCCTTCATCTATAGCAGAAGCAAGAGGAATTGCTGGATTTAATGCTGTGGTTTGGTATTTTTTAGTATAAGATTTATCTGTTAATATTGATTTAACTTCAGGAGTATTTGTTGTTGATGCTTCTTTATGAAGTGTAGATCCTTTTTGTGCTATAGTATTATTTATACTATCACCATCTATAAATCCTTTACCTTTACTACTTCCATTAATTTCACTGGTAGTATATTCTAAAGCGGAGCCTTTAATATCTCCTTTATATGAACCTGCAAGTTTAGTTCCGTCTTTTGTAAATTTTTCAAAAATTCCCATATTATTATTTATTTTGGAAGATTATCATTGTATTTTCCACCTTTAATACTTTTAAATTTATTATTATTAAAAGTATCGCCTTCATCTAAAATAGATGATTTTCTTACAATTTTAGGATTATTATTAATTGAAGATTGATAATGCAATGTTGAAGTTTTTACTTCAGTATTGAATCGTGGTTTTTCACCACCAAATCCTAATGTTCTACTTATATTGTTTAGTAAGCTCATGATGTGTTTTATTATAAATATTAAAATTATATCTTTACTCCAAGAGCTTTATTTTGTTCTCTTGAAATAAATGGTGCAAATTCTGAAGGTTTACTTACAGAAACTAACCTTACACGACTCATAGCTTGAGCTAATCTATCATAATCGAATTCAGGTTGAGCTAAACTTATTGAATCTTTAGGTCCTGAATATACATCATTTCCTTTAATTAAATTAGTCCCTGCAATTACATGATCATTATCGTTTAAAGCATATGTACCTTGTGGTGTAATTAATGTACGTTCTCCATATCCAGACATTAAATCATCTGCATTTGAATTTGCAGCAACTCCAATAGACGATCCAACTAAACCTACAGCGCCTCCTATTACAGCTCCTGGGACTCCACCAATTAATGCTCCTACACCAGCACCAGTTGCGGTTCCAGCTAGTATTTTTAATATTGGAGCTGGTATTGCTTTTGCTATTGCTGCACCAATTTTACCAATTACACTTAATACATCTGTTAATAATCCTAAAAGTTGACCAATTGGGCCATCCATTAATGATACAAATATATCTTTTAATTTATCTACAGCAGCATTAAATTTTTCTTGAGCATTTAATGTTTCTAAACGTTTAGCAGCTTCTTCACCAGCTAAAGCAGCTACTTCTTTACGGGATTTACCCATATATTCTAGCTTCAATAACTGATCGGATAATTCTTGGGTTTCTAAACCTAATGATTTAGCCATTGACGCTCGTTGAATAGCGTTCATGCTGCTAAATTCAGAATAATTCACTTGTTGGTTTGTTAATTCTTTAGCAACACCTACTAAATCATTATTTAATGCTAATTCTCTAGCTTTATCTAAATTAATATTACGACCAGTAATTAAACTAGCTTCTAATTGATTTTGAATTGATGTTTGCCAGTCTAATAAAGCATTAGCTTGTTTTTGTACTGTTTCTAATGAAGTACCTAATTCCTCCATTTCAGCTACTGCTTTAGCTAATTCAATAGGATTACCTTTAAAATTAGCAAGTAGTAATGACGAAGACTTTCCTGCTTTTTCTAATACATCTCGAATATTTAGTTGTACTCCGTATTGTGCAGAAATAGATGAAACAGCGCCTGCAGCATCTTCTTTAATTGATTTTAAACTTCTACCAGTAATAATTGAAGCTTTAGCTAATCCACCAGCTGCTTCTTCTGATAATCCGATTCTTTTAGTTAATGTAGTAAATTCTATGGTTAAATCAGATGAAAAAGAAGATGCTATTCCTAATTGTTGACCTAATTTTATAGTAGAATCTACTAATTTTGAAGTAGTAATAAAATTATCACCACTTTCTCTAGCCATAGCTGCTAGATTATCTCTTGTTTGTGCTGCTTGATATTCGGATTGAACTAATGATTTAGCTAAATTAGTAGTTTGTTTATTTGCTTCTAATCCTGCTTTTCCTAAAGCAACTAATATAGCTAATGCGATTTTTTCTCTATCAACAGCTTCGTTTAATCCTTCTTTAAATACTTCCATACTATTTGCTCCACCAGCAGCTGCTTTTTGCATAGCTGTAATAGCTTTATCTGTGTTTACAAATGAGCCTAGTATTGGGATCTTACTTATACCTTTAAGTATATCAGGTAATTTACCTAATTTTTCTTCAATTTCAGTAGCAACTTCACTTTGTTCTTGTAATGTTCTTAACTGTTCTTCATATAACTGTTTTAATTGTTCGTTTAATTTATTAGCTTCTTCATCATTAAGTATTTGAGTTCCATCAGCTAATTTTAATTTTGATTGTTCGATTAAGGATGTAATTTTATTTCTTTTTATATCAAGAGATAAAATTTGTTCAGTAATTTCTTTAGTAGACAATAATCCTCGAGAATTTTTAACTGAATTTTCAATTAATTTATCACTGTATCTTCCTAACTGATTAAAAGCATTAGAAAGATCTGATCTTATACCTTTTTCTAATCTTTTAGTAATATCATCAGCCTCAGCAATATTATTACTAAGTTGAGATTTAATCACAGCACCTAAACTATTAAATGCATCTTTTAACATAGCTACATTTTCTATAGTTTCTTGAAGTATTTTATTAGGATCTTGATCAGCCATAAAATAATTTTAATTATATAATATAAATATAAAAAGCGCCTATTTTTTAGGCGCTTTATATGAATAATCAGGTTTTATTGCAGGACGAGCTAATTCTGCT
>JACCDX010132722.1_pt1 | contig 11555 bp, 7 predicted proteins | sample 7449681 | NCBI WGS metagenome assembly JACCDX01 (sample SAMN15323450, study PRJNA562643) | freshwater metagenome | isolation source: river surface water | place: USA:Blue River Watershed | collected 2017-08-18 | reverse complement strand
AAAAATAGTGTATTTAAAAATTTACAAAATAAAGAAGATTTGATGAAAGAAAGCAAGGAAAAAAAAATATTAAAAAATAAAAATAAAAAAAAATTAAATGATTATAAAGTATGTCAAAAAAGTTCACCATTATTATATGATTTTGATGGTAATACAACAAAAGCAACTATTAACAGTAGTATTGTAATGAATATTAGTCATTATACAACTGGTAAAATTAATATATCTAAATTAATTGAACTAAAGTCAACCGGTTCAACTAGTTCAACTAGTACATCTGGCACAACTGGCACAACTAGTACAACTGGCACAACTGGCACAACTAGTACAACTGGCACAACTGGCACAACTAGTACAACTGGCACAACTGGAACAACAACACTGAATCCGGACAAATATAAATTTTTTGATAAAAGTGATAAAATAAGACCTAATTTTGAGGATGATTACATTAAATTTTTGATAAAAACTAGTCGTGTTGGAAGTAATGTTTTTTATATATATAAAGATATAACAAATTCAAAAAATGAACTCCATTTTAAACAAATTTTTTATAATGTTTTACAAAGATATCAAATCGTTATTAATGATGCTAGTAATTTAAGTGGTATATTGTCTTTTGCATATGAAAATAGCAGTGAAAAACATATGTTTAAAATATATTTTTTATTGAAGACAGGAGTACGAGTCGATGGTAAATATTATTTAGATGTAAGTGATGTAAAGGAGAAAACATCCCAAGTATATAAAAAAAAGAATTCATTACTAATAAAAAATGATTATAATAATTTTTTCAAAAGAAAAAAATATTCTGATTATGGTAAAGATTATTTAAAAGCAAAATATGATGAATTAGTTCAAAAATATGATGAAATAAATAAAAATTCAATTAATAATGTAAAAATGAATGAATTATTGTTATTAACTAATAAATTTTTAGATGAATTAGATCAAATAATTTTAACAAGATCAAAACTAAAAATATTAGATAATTTACACAATAGTTTTAAGGCAAATATAACAACTAATGTACCTAAATCAACACAATATAATAATATTCAAAAATTAAAAGAAAAAACAGTTGCATCATGGGGTATGATATTAGATCCTGGTTCAGCTGAAAACACTTTTGATATTCAATTATTTTCAAAAAAATTATATGAATTATTAATATTAGATGTTTTCTCTGATTTACAATTAAATGGTTGTGATATTAAAATAACATTTAATCAAAACGGGACAACAGTAAATTCAGGAACAACTAATGTAAAATTATCAGCTAATCATAATTATATGCAAAAAATGAATGAAAATGAAAAACTAAAATCATTTAATTTAGAAATTAGTAAAACAATACCTGGTCAATCAGAACCAGACAAAGAAGTTGTTACATTTAATATAGGACCAACTTTAAATACAAAAAACACAATATATTTAATTTTGAAAGATCTATTTTTAAAATATTATAATGAAATCGAAAAAAAATCACCAACAACTGGTCCACATCAAACTTTATTAGAAAACAAATTTGAAGATATTGATACTTTTACATTACAAAATACTAATAATGAAATTTATAACAATATTATTGCAAATTATAAAAAACTTTTTACAACTCAGGGAACAGGGACACCACCTTCCAAAACCAAATCACCCAAAACTCCTCAACAAACATCTATTACTTCTTTTTTAACAAAAACAGGAGGTACTAATCCATCAACAACACCTATTATTAGTCCAACTAGGAAAATTAGACCTATTGTAAAAAAAATAACTCCAACATCAACACCAACAACATCTCCAACATTAACTCCAACAATTACTCCAACAACAACAACAACTCCAACAATAACTCCATTAACACCAACAACAACACCAACTAAATCACCAAATAACAAATATTTAGAAAAACATATATTTGAAAGTTATAATGAATTAATTAAAATTTTGTTTAGATTTGGTTATAAAGTTAATGATGTTATAAGATTTGTATTAAGATTCAAATCAATGGGAGATAAAATACAGGGTTTAGAAGCTAAATATAATTGTTCTTTAGAAAACAATTATAATTCAAATATAAAAGAAAGTGATATATACATAAAACATAGAATATTAGCAACAAATGATAGACCTTTATTGGGTTTTGCATTAGTTGAAAATGATATTAATTTTGTATCAAAAACAACATTAGATCAAAGCGGATTTTTATTTTGGAATTTTGGAGATGCATTTACAGTATATTCAAATAAAAATGATATAATTAGTAATAGATTGAATTATAATTATTCACCTGAAAGATCGTTATTTAAATTAAAAAAAAAAATAAATCATCAAAAAATAATTAATTCGAAAAATGTTAATCAAGAATATACAAATATAAAAAATAAAATCACTAATTTAAATACTAAACTAAAAAATAGTAATTTGACTAATAAAAACCAATTAAATGGTATTAATAAATTTGTAAAAAATTTAAAAAATAAAATTGATCCACCACAATCACAAACACCTCCTTAATAAAAATTATTCTAATATACTATTATTTTTATATCAAAAATATCAAAAAACTCTTTTTTAAAAATTTATTCAATTTAAAGAAAATACTATAAAATAGTGAAAGTGAAAAAGATGGATCAATATACGAGTGTATATGAGAATTTGGTGATATTGCAAAATTTTAAATTAATACAGAATCAGCATATTAATCATGAATGTAAGAGATGGATAGATGAGATTAAAAGGATTAATTCTTTGTATAATATAAATACAAAATATGAGAATAACAGGACAATAATAGTAAATTATAATTTGCAGAATACATTCTGTTTTCCAATGGATATTTTTTTAAATAATTTTATTATTATTATACCAGCTAATGTACATACTTTTTTTGATAAATTTTTAACAACTATAATAAATTATTTAATAAGTTTAATAAGATCACAGAGTACAGTTGAATTAGCGAATGAGACTAAATATAGATTAAGTATTTATGTACCAATAGAACATCCGGATACAGTTAAATTTATGGGTTTACCTCAGTATTTTAATAGAACTAATGGTACATTTAAGGCGACATATATGAATAGGACATTAGGAGATAATCATTGCCGATTTGATTTTAATTTTGATTTTAATAATGATTGGATAGTTATAAATAGTGGATCGAATTCAGTTGGTATGGAAGTATAATAAAATTTTTTTCAAAATATATATTATAAAAATGGATTATAATATTCAGTTAAAAAGAGTAAATAATATTGTATTAAAACAATATTTAAAATATAATGAAAAAAATAAAGAACAATTGGGTTTACTAGATGAGTTATTAAATTTGCATATTTTGGTTTTTGACAAAATAGATAATAGTGGTTTATCATGTAAAAATATATATAATTATGAAGATATAAAGAATAATATAATATGGGATAAGGATATACCATATATAAATGATGTTAAAATAAAAGCGATTAAGATGAATATAGATATAAATGTTGATAAAGAATTATATTTTTTAGAATAAAAGTTAAATACGATGATGATTTTCGATAACTTGATATTGAGGATTATCGATATTAATATATTTTTTAATAAATTCAATAGCACGTTGTTCCCAACTATTTTGAATAGCCCAATTATAGTTTTTGTTAATTAAATGTTGTTTAATTTGGGGATTATTTTCTAGATATTGAATACCTTCTAAAGCTAAATTTTGCCATTCTGGTGTTGAAGCATCACCTGGTATAACAAGACCTCTATCACCAACTGTATTTTGTAAAGCAGCTAAATCATTTGATATAACAACAGTTTTAGTGATAGCGGCTTCAAGAGCAGTTAAACAGAAAGTTTCTTGGAAGGTACAAGGATACAACCAATATTCAGTTTCTAACCAAGTATCACCTAATTCTTTTTTGGATACCCAACCTTTAACTTCGATAGTTGGATCATCTTTCTTTTCATTTAATAAAGTTTTAATTTTATTTAAAACTTCACCATGATGTTTTTTGACCCAATGATGATCTAAATTACAAAATATTTTTAATTTTGGTTGGGGTGTTTTAAGAATTTGTTTAATACTGTCCCACATTTCTAAAACTTGAAGTAAACCACGATTTGCAAATGATGAAAAGATAAATGTATTCTTTTTCTTTTGAATTTGATCATTTTGAAAATATTTAAAATCAACACCATATCCAAATGATTCTGTTATTGGTCTTAAATTTGGAAAATTCTGACTAAAATATTCTGTATGCCAATCTGTTAAACATAATATCTTTTTAAAATTTGGTTTTAATGGTATTATTTGACCTGTTGGACCTAAATCATGTAAAACCATATATATCTTCTTTACTTTTCCTTCATATGCTACTGGTAAATACTCTGAATAACGACTTATAATTAAAGTATCTATTTCATAAGTTGTTATATAATGAAAGTATTTATTTAATTTAATATATTTTACACCTTCAAATACTTCATCATCTTTACAATTACAAAATACAACAACTTCATAATTTGTATGTTTCTTTATATAACGTGCTATTTCAATTATATATGTCTCCGATCCACCAACACCTCTTTTTAATATATCTGATCCTGTCCATTTATCCCAACCACCATCCACCACAAAACATATTATTTTTCTATCTGTTAATAAAGGTCTGTCTATTGTTCTTTTAATATTATTTAAAAAACGATAAATTGTATACCAAGATAAAACATTTTGATAATCCATTGTATTTTGAATATTTTGATTATATTGTAAAAATCTTAAAGATGATTCTTCACCTAATTGATAATCTTTATAATTATAACATAGTTCAGTTAAATATTTCGGTAAGAAAAAATAAACTAATGTTGGTTTTAAACCATATTGAGCATGAGCAGGATAACCTAAAGCAAAGGCTCTTTTAAAGTATTGATATGCTAATTTAAATTTTTGTTGAAAATAATAATTTACACCTATAAAATATAAACAATCTGGTCTTGTTTTATCTAAATTATATGCTCTCTCATATAATTCTAATACTTCTGGCCAACTCTTTACTTTATAATAAAAATTATAAGTTCTTGCTAATTCAAATATTGCATCTAATTTTTCTTGCAAAAAACCCTCTTCTGGATGATTTATTCTTTTCTCATAAAATTCAGCCACTTTTTCATAATTTTCTAATGTTTTATAAGTTTGTGCTATATAATATAAATGTCTTGGATTATCCGGTTCTTCTTCAACCATATCATCTAAAAACTTTAAATCTAACATTTTTCTTTCAATTGTACGTTGTTTCATATAAGGATTATTTAAATCAATTATTTTTGTGACATGAATTGGTATAGCTACATTATTATTATTATCTTTTTGAATAATTTCATGTATTTTATAAATATATCTTAAATTATCATCACTTTTGGTTATTCTGTTTGAATAGTATTCCATATCATCACTTTGAATACACATACTAAAAGAATTAGAAAATTGATCACTTCTTACTGATTCTAAAAATTCAATTAAACCATCTGTCATTACATATGTATCATCTAACATTATCTTAAATTTACAATCATTTGGTGCTAAATCTAAACATCTATTTCTAGTTTCTCTAAAATCAACAAATTCACCTTCATATAATGTACCTTTTTTATCTTTTAATACTCTTCTTATTATCTCTTTTGTATTATCTGTACTACCTGTATCTAATATTGTCCAACGATCAATAAAAGGTAAATTTCTAGTTAATACTTCTTCAAAAATTTCACCTGCATTTTTAACTATCATAGTATAATGTATTAAATTGTTATATAATAATTCATTAGGATTCTCTTTATTTTGAAAATACCAAAATTCTTTTAAAAAATTAGTATTATATTGATTGGGTACATAAACTGAAAAATGAAAGTTTTTAATTTTATATAAATTGAATCCTGATATATTTAATTGAATATCATTATAAAAAAGAATAATTGGATTATCTTTTGTTATTAATCTTTTTAAATTCTCAAATTCAATTAAACTTCTTAATATTACCACTCTAATCTCTTTATTTAAATTAATTATAGTCTCTTGTTTTATATTCTTATAATCTTTGATATTTTGATTTACCGATAATAATTGCAAATTATTATCTGATATTGTATATATTTTCTCATAATTTTTTGTTAAATTACAAATAGTAAATCCACCATGTGTTGTACCTAAATCTAATAATCTTACTTTTGTATCAAATACATTTGTTAAATCTCTTAAAAAACCAACTTCTCTTTCAAATAAACTTAATTCTGGATACAGTTTTAATGTTGTAAATTCTGGATGTTTATATTCATTGAATTCATTCTGCAAAACTAAATACTCCTTATTATTTAATTTAATTCTTTTTACAAAATCCATTTCTGTAAAAACTATTACTTAAAAACTATATATTTTTATTCTTCTTTTAACTTACTTTATTTTTTATATTTTAAATACACTATACATTCTTATTATATTACATGTCTCATTACACAGTTTATGATATCATTGATCTCATATCACTGTTTATGATATCATTGGTCTCATATCACGGTTTATGATAATTTTTGGATTCATATCACTGTTTATGATAACACGGGATTCATAACACTGTTTATGATAAAACGGGATTCATATCGCGGTTTATGAACACGGATATCATATCACGGTTTATGAACACGGATATCATATCACCGTTTATGATAACACGGGACTCATATCACCGTTTATGATAACACGGGACTCATATCACCGTTTATGATAATATTGGGATCATATCGCGGTTTATGATAATATTGGATCATATCGCGGTTTATGAAAATATGTTATTAATATGTAAAGTTTTCAAAATATTTAGGTATACTATCTGGTAACCATCTAATTTTCTCAAATGTTGATGTACCAATAAAGGATTCACCATCACGTACTGAAAATGGTATAATTAATTTATCTGTCTTTGGATTATAAATAATTGATAATGAAAATTCAATAAATAGATTTTTAAAATAGAATGGTTCTCCAATCTTTAATAAATTCCAATCTCTATCAAACATTAAAAATCTATGAATATACTTTCTTGTACCATGCATTATTACTTCATGTGTCATTATTAAATAACATTGATGTTTTTCAATCCAAATTGGTGGTGCAGATCCTCGTAAATCACCTAAATGATATTGATATTGTTTATTAACAATTTCTTCACAATTACCAGTTTCGGGATCAACTGATAAAATTACAAATGGTTGATAAGAATATACAAAACATAATTTACCTTCATATTCAAATGGTACCCAATTCTTTTGAATTCTATCTTCATGATACTTTAAAGATACTATTTTATCAATTTGATATTTATCATTCAATCTTGTTAATACCATTGAGGCTTTCGCTTCTTTACCATATTCAAATGATGTAAATGAGATATAAGTTTTACCATTATATTTAATATGACGACCATCTTCCAATCCTTGAATACCATAATATTGTCTTTTATATTCAGTTTGCATTGTTGGTGATAATTTAATACGATATTGTTCAACAATTTTATTATCATTTAAAACTGTCCAATAATTTTCAGTATGAATATAATCCATATGTGGGGGGTATAAATAATTACCATTATCATTAATTGAATAATTAACAGTTCTTAAAACACCTTCATAAATATTTAAATCATCATTTGGTGAATTCTCTATAGAATATCTAAAAGAAGAAGATGATGGTTTATAATATTGGAAGACCATTACATCTTCTAATCTCTCCATTTTCTCAAATTCAAATTGTTTTAGATAAAAAACCATATTATAATACAAATTACTTCTAACATGTCCTGGTGTTTCAACTCTTCTATCCATTAATAAATATTGACTTGCTAATAATCCTTCGTGTTTCATATTTAAATAATATGCTATTATTGCTAATTCATTATATGGTTTATAAGTATATGCTGAATAATCAATAAATAATACATCATCAACTGGATATTTTACTTTTAATAACTTTTCTATAAATAATAGAGCTAAATGATATTCACGAGTATTTTTATAATGTTCAACTATCTTTAAAATACCTTCTGATCTAACACCACCTGAAGCTTGAAAAGACTTTAAATAATAATGTAAAGCTAAAGGCCAATCATTTTTTACATCTTTATACATATTACCAATCATTAAATTTGAATAAAATATCTCTTCTCTCCATCCTCCAACATCTATTCTCTTTTTATAGTATTCTATTGATTGATCAACCTTTCCAACACAGTTATATGATTGAGCTAAATAAAATAAATATCTTTCATTATTTGGTTCATCTATTAATCCTTGTTCTAATAATTTAATATCTCTCTCAAATTTATCATTCTTTGAACCACCATCTCCTATATCATCTATATAAATACTTGTTATTTTCTTATTCTCAAAATTACCGGGTACATTATAATATTCATGTGTCACTCCTGCACAAGTGATATCAATATCTGATCTACAAATACGGGTATTATAATATTCCATTCCTGGATTCTTTTGAATTAATTGTCCAACATGAACATCTCTTAATGAATTCTTATTAAATTCTGGTTTTATTACTATTTTCATATCTGCATCCACAAATAATAAATAGATCTTGGTTAAATCTTCATCTATCTCTTTTAAATATGTTCTTGCATTATAAATACTATTTGTTCTATTATATCCAAAATTTTGCCATGGTTCAAAATATACTTTACCCTTTTTATTATTCTGTTCTAAATACTCCTCTATTAATTCCTTTGTATTATCTGTACTACCTGTATCTGTGATTACCACATAATCAATAATTGAAGATAAACTATCTAAACATCTCTTTATGATTCGTGATTCATTCTTCACAATCATATTTAAACAGATTTTAATATCACTCACTTCCATTTTATTTTCCATTATTATAATGATGTTATTATAATAATTTATTTTTTTATCTTTTTTTAAACGAAAAGATTTATTTGTTTAAAAAAATATTCGTATGATGTGGTGTTCCTAAACATATAAATTCATCCTTCTTTATTTTTTCTATTTTAAATTCATATCCATCTTCTATCATATTTTGTATTACTGTTGATGTGTAATACTCATTCTTTTGTCTTATATCTTTATCTATTATATTTTTACAATATATTCTTAATTCTTTCCAAGATCTAAAACCATACCCTCCTGTTGATGCCCAATCCGATATTCTCTCTTTTTCAACTATTCTTTTTATTCTATCTTCTTCATCCACTTCTGAATATGAATATATTGGTTTTTCTCCATCATCTTCAAATACTATTATTTTATTATCATTATTCCATCTTTCTATAACATTTATTTTATAAAAACCATCTCCATCTAAACATATAATAGAATCATCATCTAAAATATTATCTTTATTCTCTAATATTTTATATATTGATTCAGCTGCTCCTAATGTATCTATATCCATTCTCATAAAATCAAAATTTATATGAGGATATTTAGTTCTTACAATCTCTTCAAAATTAAAATTTGATAATTCTTTATTATAAGGAATTAATATCTTTTTTACATTTTTTAAATCTAAATTATCTAATAACCAACCTAATATAAAATTATCACCAACTTGAATTAAAGGTTTAGGTATATTATATCCAACTTCTTTAAAACGACTACCTATTCCACCCAAAGGTATTAATATATACATCTTTATGTTTATTTATTATTTTATGTACTTTTTTATTACGCATTTTTTTATAAATATTTATATTTTATATAATATATAAAATGAAAATAGCTGTTTTAATAAATCATAATACTGCATCAAAATTTTATTGTGAAATTTTTAAAAGTTTAGGTCATGAAGTATATATACCCTTAAAATGTGATATAGAGAATTATACTTTACAAGGAGATGATGTCAAAAAATATAGAAATATTAATGATGAAAATATTATTGATATTTTAGATAATTTTAATTTTTATAGTAATAAAAATAATAATATTCATAATATCATAAATATTTTTAATAATTATTTTGATGTGATTATAACACTTCATGTTATAAATCAAGAATTAAATAGACAACTTTCGTTAATAAATAAAAAAGTATACTATATTTTATGGGGTGCTAAATATAATAATAATCCATATTCATTAATACATCGAAATATATTAAATAATGAAAATAAATATTATTTATTTTGTCATAAATTTTTATTAAACAATATTGAAATTAAATTTAAAATACCTAAAAATAAAATTAAATTTTTGAGACTCGGATTGATTCAAATGTCTTCTTTTGAAAATACTTATTCAGTAAATAATAATGATCTATTAATTATTATATCTAGAATACATTTAAATGGTTTAAATGATAAATTAATTTTTATTAAAAAATTAAGTAAAAATATACCAAATTTAAATATTCATATTGTTGGAAAAGATAATAATATTGATTTTAATGAACCTAATATAATTAAACATGATAGTTTTGAAAAAGAAGAAGATTTAATAAATTTTATTAAAAATTTTAAACTTAATTTAAATATTAATCATGATCCTAACATAATTCAATACTCCACATTAGAATTATCATGTATTAATATGCCAATTATTTATTCTAAATCTAGTTCTCTTTCTAAAATTATTGAATATGATAATATTTTTCAATATGAAAATTTTCAAGAATTGTGTCAAATAATAATTTATTTTATGAACACTGATAATTTATTATTACATAAAGAAGTTTATGAAAACAATAACAGAATTATTTATGAAAATTATAAATTTACAAATATTATTAATGATTATCAAATAATTTAATTATAATTTTATATCTATTTATCTTAGAATATGTTTGATTTTTGTCTTACACATCGCCATTTACCTAAACACCTTTTTTTAGTATCATTTGTTGTTTTTATTTTTCTTAATTTAATTGAAAATATTATCCATTTTAGTGCTGGAAAACATTTTGATGATGAAAAAATTATTCACTTCGAAATGCCTTCAAAAAAAAATCTTATTAAAATTGTTATTATCATGTTCATATTCGCCTTTTTACAAGGTATTTTTACTTTACTTCTTTCTAACTATTTTTAACTTAAAATAAGTTCTAAAAAATAATATATATAGTAATATTATTTTATAATGGGAAATATAATTAAAAAAAAAATAAAAATATATGAAAATAATTCAATATATTTGATATGTGATAATAATGGTATTATAAAAGAAGTATCAGAAAATGTTTTAGAAAAATTAGGTTATAATGATTATGATTTAAGGGAAAGATTTATAGGAATTTTAATGAATGAATTTATGAGTTATTTACATAAAGAGATATTATTGAAAAGATATCAGAATTTAAATATTATTGAAAAAAAAGTGGTACATCTTTTTTTGTCAGCACATTCATCTAAGAGACCATTAATTATTTATGATGTATATAAAAATCCTAATTTTGTTAATTTATCTGTAAATATTTTATCTGAATATAAAGAATCAATAGAACAATATTTTTCAGGAAAAAATATTAATTATGTAGATAATTGGTTTTT
>JACCDX011743549.1_pt1 | contig 11560 bp, 12 predicted proteins | sample 7449681 | NCBI WGS metagenome assembly JACCDX01 (sample SAMN15323450, study PRJNA562643) | freshwater metagenome | isolation source: river surface water | place: USA:Blue River Watershed | collected 2017-08-18 | reverse complement strand
TGTATAAGCCGGATTGGGAAGGTTGTAAAACTCCGAACAAACTGATTTGCCTCCCACGCTGCCTGTAATCGATTGTGAAAAGCTAAATATGTTCGTTTTTTTATCGCAGTTGTTCTGCCCCCATCTCGAAGTGGGCTGCATAAAATAACGTGCCGTCATGAAACGGAAAACGCCATCTATACGATTGGTCATGACCACAATCGTCCAGGGCGCATGCCAGTCTGCGCCACCTTTTGTGGAGTAAACCTGATTGACTACCCACTCACCCGGCGGCAGTATAATTTTTTGTCTATCACTCACACGTATAACACCGCCATAGATATCACCTTCTTTGGGCGTACCCTCAGTGGAGCGCATCTCTGCGTTCTGTGCATAGACGCTACTGAATGCAAAGAGCATGAGTAAAAGATATTTTTTCATGAGCGAGAAACTCCGTTTTTTGTACGCACTGCTATACATTGCGCGTCAGATAAGTGCTGATACTTATTTTGCCCCGGCCAATTGCGCATCAGTTAATTCAATAACGACTTTGTCACCAAACGAGTTCTGGTATTCACGCCTTAGCATTAATTGCACACCATTGACTACGCCGATCCAGTATTTCGACGATTCCGTACCTTTGAATTCTTTATCGTTCACTTTACCGACAATCGTAGCGCTCTGACTAATACGCAATGCATTGAATTCATTGAACGGCAATTTTATTTTCTCGAATTTATCCGCCTTATGCTGACTTTTTAAATCAGCAATGAATGAATCACCGACAACGGTAAACGCATTTTCCCATTTGTCGTTTAACGCCGTATTGGCATCGTACATTTTGACCGGCGTCTGAAAATGACAAGCCTGGCCATTGCTCGTACACATCTCCTTGGAGATTACGCCCATTGACTGTGCCTGTAATTCAATTTTTCTGCCAAACAGATCGATTTCGCCTTTGATTTCATCTGGCGTGACTGAAGTAATCACTTTTTGAAATGAAACAGAATTGCCACCAGTGGTAAATTTGTAAGTGAGTTTGTCACCCGGCGCGACATTGGCAGTGCCTTCAATTTTTTGTGCATGGGCGCTGCCAATCGCAATTAATAATAAGAGAAATATTTTTTTCACGAGATTACTACTCCGGTTATAAATTTATATTATTGATAATATTTTAAATAACGAATGCCTGGTTATTGGACTGATCATAATTCATTTTCTCGTATGAAGCGTGAGGCCACGAATAGTCTCCGCTTAAATAAAAGAGGCATGCAGATTTCATCTGCAGCAGATGACATGCATACGTGATGTTCAGACGAACGTGACTGCTATGCCCGGCAGATCCAGGCCAGAGAATGCCGTGCTCCAGACCTCGCCTGCACTAACTGGAAACGGATTGGTCCAGCTACCGGTGGCGATGATTTCGCCGGCGGCCAAGGCAGGAAACTGTGGCTCTGCACATAGATGGCGGTGCAGATGTAGCAATGCATGCACTGGCGAGCCAAATACATCGCCGCCATAGCCTGCTGCGCGCAAGGTAAATCGTTCTTCTGCCTCACATGACAGTGAAACACTGGCCGCGGCCAGCAATGTGATCAACGACTGTTTTGCCTGTTTTTTCAAGTGCTGTCGCTGACCAATGATCAGCGTACCATGCAGACCAAATGCAGCGATTGCATCGGCCACATTGAATTTCCAGTCATGAAAAGGGCAGACTGCAATTTCAACTGCATGCGCTATCCAGTCAATGCAGCCGGTGATCATCTCGAGGTCGGCATCAGCTGCTGGTGCTGCGCCCAGGCCTAATACGACATGTGGCTCAATACGCGGCTGCACGGCGCCAGCCAGGCTTTGCGTACCTTTGTTATCAAGTGCATCGCGTATGGTGGTTTCAAATAATGGCGTCCAGATCGGGCCATGCAAGACTTCATCTGCACCAAAGCATTGCCATACTTTTCGGTTGGAGAATTCGATCTTGCGACCTATCAGTCGCTCGCCCCGGCCCATGCGCAGCGACATGATCTGCCGGGTGATCTGATAGCCTTCTTCTTCGCCCATGACGGTCGCAGAAGATAACAGCGGCAATAATTGCGAACGGGCGCGCGCTTCAAGTAATTGTTCGGCAAATCTGCTGGCAAGCAAGGACGAGAGCATGGCGCTCCTCGCGCAAGTTCAGGTCTGGATCAGGGCGTATCCCATAAGTCCCCATTCGGACTTGTCTTGGGCGCAGTGACACCAAAATGCCGGTAAGCAGCCGGCGAGGCAATGCGACCGCGCGGCGTGCGCTGCAAATATCCCTGCTGGATCAGATAAGGTTCGAGCACGTCTTCGATCGTATCGCGCTCTTCACCAATTGCGGCGGCAAGATTGTCGAGCCCGACAGGTCCACCACCAAATTTAAACAAGATGGCTTCGAGCAGCTTGCGATCCATCAGATCAAAGCCGACTGGATCGACATCCAGCATCACTAATGCTGCATCGGCCATCGCTTTGGTAATGTCACCCTTGCCCTTGACCTCTGCGTAATCACGCACGCGACGCAGCAGACGATTGGCAATGCGCGGCGTGCCGCGGCTGCGGCGGGCGATTTCCATCGCACCTTCTTCGACTATGCTGGCTTTTAACAAAGCTGCGCTGCGTATGATGATGCGCGTGAGTTCTTGCGGCGTATAAAACTCCAGCCGCGCCACAATGCCGAATCGGTCGCGCAAAGGATTGGTCAGCATGCCGGCGCGCGTGGTGGCACCAACCAGCGTGAACGGTTGCAGATCAAGACGAACGGAACGGGCGGCAGGCCCTTCGCCGATCATGATATCGATCTGGTAATCCTCTAATGCCGGATAGAGAATTTCCTCGACCACCGGCGAGAGCCGGTGAATCTCGTCAATGAACAGCACATCATTGGCCTCGAGATTGGTCAACAGCGCAGCCAGATCGCCGGCGCGCTCGAGTACCGGGCCGGAAGTCTGGCGCAGGTTCACGCCCATCTCGCGCGCAATAATGTGTGCCAGCGTCGTCTTGCCAAGGCCGGGCGGGCCGAACAGTAACGTGTGGTCCAGTGCTTCGCGGCGATTTTTTGCAGCGGCAATGAAAATTTCCAGCTGTTCGCGGGTTTTTTCCTGGCCTACGTATTCATCAAGCTTGTGCGGGCGCAGTGCGCGCTCAATCGCCTCTTCATTCGGCGAAACGGGCGTGGCCGCGATAATGCGCTCGTTGCTGAAATCATCAGTCTGTATGCTCATGGCGTCATTGTAGCCTGAGCGGCAGCAGAAACGTTCGTTGCAGGCCGATGGCCATCAGCATGAAAATCGCCCGATCAGGATGTGATCAGGATTTGGACAGCGCTTTCAATGCCTGCCGTATGCCATCAGAAACGCTGCTGCCAGCGGCAACCTGTTTGATCGCATGCAGTGCTTCTTTATCCGAATAGCCCAGCGCAAGCAAGGCATTGAGAATGTCCGTACTACTGTCTTGCGCCGCCACGCCTGCTGCACCGATATCGGCACCGATTTTGCCTTTGAGTTCGAGCAGCAGGCGCTCGGCAGTTTTTTTGCCTATGCCAGGAATCTTCGTCAGGCGCGCCGACTCTTGCAAGGTCACCGCCTGCGACAGATCGGCCACCGACATGCCAGAGAGCAGAGACAAGGCGGTACGCGCACCCACACCACTGATCTTAATCAGCTGGCGAAATACTTCACGTTCTTCAGCCGTACCAAAACCATATAGCAATTGCGCATCTTCACGCACCACAAAATGCGTCAGCAATACGATTTTTTCACCAACTGCAGGCAGGTTGTAAAAGGTACTCATTGAAACACTGACTTCATAACCGACACCATTGCAATCAATGAGCAGTTGCAAAGGATTTTTATCGAGCAGTACGCCAGAAATGCGGCCTATCATGAGTCAGCACCTGAAATGAGATGAATGGAACAGGATGATACCGCACCAAAGCAGCGGCCTAGCCTATCAGGCGGCCACCCTTCATGCGCAGTCCCTTGTTGCCTGAGGAAGGCGCCAGTACCGCAAGCGCTGCCATGGCCTGGCCACTATGCGCATGGCAGATCGCCACGCCCAGCGCATCCGCAGCATCAGTGCCAGGCAGGCCTTTTAACAACAACAAGCGCTGCACCATGTCTTGAACCTGCGCTTTCTGCGCCTTGCCCTGACCGACTACGGCTTTCTTGACTTGCAGGGCGGTGTACTCGGCCACGCTCAAGCCGGCATTGACGAGCCCGCAAATTGCCGCGCCACGCGCCTGACCTAGCAACAGCGTCGACTGCGGATTCATGTTGGCAAATACGATTTCGATTGCTGCGCAATCAGGCTGATAGCTGCGCGCCACTTCAGTTATACCGTCCAGAATAACTTTCAGTCTTGATGGCAAATCACCCGGCGGTATCCGTATGGTGCCTGAGGCGATATACGAGAGCTTATTACCGTCTTTGCGGATCACGCCAAAGCCGGTGATATTGAGGCCAGGATCTATGCCAAGAATGATCATTGTTTATCTCAATGACAGATAATGATCGTGCCGGTAGAGACCGGCAGCGTCGAATTGTTTACATTGCGCTTAATGTCTGAAATGCCTTGTGCCAGTGAAGGCCATGACGATACCTTGTTCATCCGCTGCGTCGATGACTTCCTGATCACGCATGGAGCCGCCCGGCTGTATCACCGCCGTTGCGCCAGCAGCAACGACGACATCAAGTCCATCGCGAAACGGGAAAAACGCATCTGAGGCAACGGCCGAGCCTGCCAGCTGTAGCCCGGCATTTTGCGCCTTGATAGACGCAATGCGCGCTGAATCCACGCGGCTCATTTGTCCGGCGCCCACGCCCAGGGTCATGCCATTGCCGCAGAAAACAATCGCATTGGATTTAACGAATTTGGCCACGCGCCACGCAAACATCATGTCTTGCAATTGCTGTGGCGTTGGCTGTTTTTTACTGACGATTTTCAGCTCGGCAGGGCCGACATTTTTTGCGTCTGGCGATTGCAACAACAAGCCGCCGCCTACGCGCTTGAAATCGAATGCATTGCTGGTACGCGCCAGCGATATTTCAAGCAGGCGTACATTTTGTTTGGCTTCGAATATATTGCGCGCTTCATCAGTAAACGCAGGCGCGATCAGTACCTCGACAAACTGCTTGGCAACGGCCTCGGCTGCCTTGCCGTCCAGTGTGCAGTTAAAGGCAATGATGCCGCCAAAAGCAGAAGTCGGATCTGTCTGCAGTGCCTTGCTGTAGGCTTCCAGCGCATCTGCACCCAGCGCCACGCCGCAAGGATTGGCATGCTTGATGATCACGCAGGCGTTGCCATCGAGGGTTTTCACGCATTCCCATGCCGCATCGGCATCAGCAATGTTGTTGTAGGAGAGCTCTTTGCCTTGCAGCTGCCGGTAATTGGCCAGCGCGCCATCCACCGCATGCAGGTCACGATAAAAAGCAGCCGACTGGTGCGGGTTTTCACCATAGCGCATATCTTGTACTTTTTCGAAATGCAGGTTCAGCGTTGCCGGATAGGGCGAACGATTTGCATGTAAGCGGTCTGCCCCAAGTGAAGTAAAGTAATTCGTGATGGCGCCATCATATTGTGCAGTATGCGCAAAGACTTTCATTGCCAGCCCGAAGCGAGTTTCGATACTGACCTTGCCCTGCTGCGCCTGCATTTCAGCCAGCACCTGTGCATAGTCGGCAGGATCACAAATCACGACCACATCCTTATGATTTTTTGCCGAGGAACGCAGCATTGCCGGCCCGCCAATGTCGATGTTTTCGATCGCGTCTTCCAGCGTGCACTGTTCTTTCGCAACCGTCTGTTGAAACGGATACAGATTGACCACCACCATATCAATGGCAGGAATCGCGTGTTGCGTAAGCGCCTGCATGTGCTGTGGAAAATCGCGGCGCGCCAGAATACCGCCATGGATTTTCGGGTGCAATGTCTTGACCCTGCCATCCAGCATTTCAGGAAAACCGGTGTAGTCCGCCACTTCTGTTACCGCCAGCCCCTGCTCGGCCAGTAATTTGGCGGTACCACCAGTGGAGAGCAAGCTGACGTTCATTGCTGCGAGAGCGCGCGCAAATTCAATGACGCCGGTTTTGTCGGAAACAGAAATCAGAGCTTGTTTGATCATCGCTGGTTGACTGTATGAAATGCATTAATGAATAGGCAAACTGGTTGGCACAGGCTGCCTGCTGTAGTTTGTTAACTGGACAAGCTTAGACTTCAGAGCAGGCCGTGCTGCTGTAGTTTTTTGCGTAAGGTATTGCGGTTGATGCCCAGCATGTCGGCAGCATGTGACTGATTGCCCTCTGCACGCGCCATGACGGCTTCAAGTATCGGCTTTTCTACGGTAAAAACGACCATTTCATAGACATGAGAGGGCTGCTGCTCGCCCAGGTCACGAAAATATTTTTCGAGACTTTTTTTAACAACGTCCTGGATATTGTCTTTACTCATGTCTAACCGGAGAGAATCAAATTTTGAGGTGTCAGGCTGCCAGCTTTTGTCCAGCGGGCACATATTGTAACCGCTGACCAAACTTATATTGCGATTCAAAATACGCATCAACTGCATCGAGCTGGGCATGGCAATCTTCCAGCAGATTCATCTGCCGGCGAAATGCTTCGCCACCAATCAAATCCTGTACATACCAGCCGATATGTTTGCGCGCTGTGCGCACGCCAAGATACTCACCATAAAACGCATAATGGGCACGCAAATGGCGCGCCATTAATGTGCGCACTTCGCTAATTTCCGGCGATGGCAACAGGCTTCCCGTCTCCAGGAAATGTGCGATCTCGCGAAAGATCCAGGGCCGGCCCTGCGCAGCACGACCGATCATGACTGCATCAGCACCGGTCTTGTCTAAAACATATTTCGCCTTCTGCGGGCTATCGATATCGCCATTCGCAACGACTGGTATGCACACTGCAGACTTGACTGCCGCAATGGTGTCGTATTCAGCCTGTCCGCTATAGCCATCGGCGCGCGTGCGACCATGCAGGGTCAGCATGGCAATGCCGCTTTGCTCGGCAATGTGTGCGACCGTCAGCGCATTTTTATGCGCACGGTCCCAGCCGGTCCGAAATTTCAGCGTGACGGGCACAGTGACTGCGCCGACAACGGCTTCAAGTATCCGGGCAACGAGTTGCTCATCTTGCAGCAATGCAGATCCGCTCCACTTGTTGCAGACTTTTTTTACCGGACAGCCCATGTTGATATCAATGATTTGCGCGCCACGATCCGCATTGAATCTTGCCGCTTCAGCCAGCATCTGCGGATCAGCACCGGCGATCTGCACGGCTTTGGGCTCCATTTCGCCTTCATGATTGACACGGCGTGCACTTTTTTCGCTCGCCCACACGCTGGGATTGGATGCTGCCATTTCTGAAACGGCATAGCCGGCGCCCAGCTCTTTGCACAATTGCCGAAATGGCCTGTCCGTCACGCCAGCCATAGGTGCGACAAAAACAGTATTGCGAAGTTGATAGGGTCCGAGTTGCACGCGCGTTGTCCGGCCAGATTGCCTGCTTAAATGAGTCGCGTATTTTATCGGAAAGATTGCCGGCGACGGTATTTTTACGCGCGCCGCTTACAGCTCATCGAGTGAGAGGGATGCAAGATGTGCGGTCTGTGCCCATTGTATGACCCGGAGTTGCTCGGCATCCCATTGCAGGCGATTGATCGCGGCATTTTTTATTTCAAAATTGCGCTCTGCTTGCAGACTCATGTCCTGTGCTGCCCGATAGAGCGAATCCAGTACACCGCCATGCGTCAAGACAAGAATTTTTTCACCGGGATGGCGCTTAGCCAAGGTCAAGACAGCCGCGACCGATCGCAAATAAAACTCATGCGCAGTTTCCGCCTCACGCTCGCCGGAAGGAAATCGCGCATGTGGATCGCGCGCACGCCATTGCGCAAAGGCCTCGGGAAAATGCTGGCTGATATCGTCATAGCGCAAGCCTTCAAATGCGCCATAGCAGCGCTCGCGCAATGCGATCTCGATGTGTACGCTCATGCCATGTATATCGGCCACCGCTTGCGCCGTATCGCGTGCGCGCTGCAAATCGCTGGCATAGATTGCCGCAGGTGGCTCGCCTGCAAGCGCCTTTGCCAGCGCCTGTGCCTGCAGCCTGCCATGCGAATTGAGACCGATGTCAATATGACCCTGCATACGACGCACGCGATTCCAGTCCGTCTCGCCATGGCGTATGAGCAGTATTTCTGTCATCAATAGACCTTTATTGCCCAAGGCCTGATGCCGGGTTCAATGAATACAAGCCGGTAATGCTGGCTTGCGCAAGAATATGGCCAGCCATTGCTGCACGCACTTGCCTGCCATCGAAATGTCCTTGTACATCCAGATGCGGCACATTCAATGCAAACAGGGTAAACACATAATGATGAACTATCGCATCATTCCAAGGCGGGCATGGGCCGTCATAGCCGAAATAATTGCCGCTCATGTTGTCATCTCCGGCAAACCAGCCGGTGTAATCATTGAGGCCCTGACGCACACCATGTGCCACATCAGGTCCGGGCTTGCCGCGCGGCGTAATGCTGTCGCTGTATTCGCCTTCGGCGATTGACTGTATGCCCGGCAAAAGATCAATCAGTATCCAGTGATAAAAGTCCACGCGCGGCAGATCTGCAGCAATCACCCGGCCGGCCTGGTTCACATCATCGCCAACTGAAGGCACATCCGGATCATGACAAATCAGTGCGAGCGATTGCGTGCCGACAGGCAGATTGCTCCACGCAAAATGTGGATTGTGATTGTCTGACAATGCAATATGGCAGGCGGGATCAGTGACTGCAAATGCAAATCTGCCGGGTATGATGCCTTGATCATTGAATGAATCGCTCCAGAATTTCATTTGTTACTCCTGCAGAAATGCGTATGCGGCGGCTCTGCGCCAAAAATTTACGTAACAGCGGCCTGCGCTACAGGCTTGACCTGTAACCAGAACGTCACCGGGCCATTGTTCACTAACGATACCTGCATGTCCGCACCGAAGCGACCGGTTTGCACAACCGGATGCGATGCCTTTGCACGGCCGGCAAAATAATCAAACAGGGATTTCGCACGATCAGGCGCTGCGGCAGGTGTGAATGAAGGACGTGTGCCGGAACGCGTATCAGCGGCCAGTGTAAATTGCGGCACCAGCAATAACGCACCGTCGGCCTGTGACAGGTTCAGGTTCATCTTGCCGGCCTGGTCCGCAAATACACGATACGACAGTAGCTTGGTAAGCAGCGAGTCGGCTTCTGTTTCTGTATCGTCTTTTTCCGCGCACAGTAATACCAACAAGCCTTTTTCTATGCGCGCAATGACAGTGCCCTCAACTGTGACGCTGGCCTCTGTCACTCTTTGCAATAGCGCAATCAACTCAGCGTCACTCTGGCAAATTTGCGCTTGCCAACCTGCACGACAAAAGTACCCGCCTCGACTTTGAGGCCTTTGTCGCTGACAGATTGTCCGTCTATACGCACGCCGCCCTGCTCTACCATGCGCAAGGCCTCGGAAGACGATGCGCACAGATTGGCGAGCTTGAGCAACTGGCCTATGCCCAATGGTGCGCCTGACAAGGCAACTTCAGGCACGACATCCGGTATGCCACCACGCGCGCGACGATCGAAATCTTCCAGTGCCGCTTCGGCATCGGCGCGGGAATGGAAACGCGCAACGATCTCTTGTGCAAGCAGGACTTTGATATCGCGCGGATTGCGACCATCTTGCACTTCCGTCCTGAATTGTGCGATTTCAGCCATGCTGCGGAATGAAAGCAGAACATAGTAGCGCCACATCATGTCGTCGGAGATACTCATGACCTTGGCAAACATCGTGTTGCCGGGTTCGGTAATGCGGATGTAATTGCCTTTAGACTTGGACATTTTATCTACGCCATCCAGGCCTTCAAGCAAGGGCATGGTCAATATGCATTGCGGCGACTGGCCGTAGTCTTTCTGTAGCTCGCGACCAACCAGCAAATTAAATTTCTGATCCGTGCCACCTATTTCCAGATCGGATTTCAGCGCGACAGAATCATAGCCCTGCATGAGCGGATACAGCAACTCATGCACGGAAATAGGCGTACCGGCCTTGTAGCGCTTGGTGAAATCTTCGCGCTCGAGTATGCGTGCCACTGTATAGCGGGCCGAGAGTTCGATCATGCCGCGCGCACCCAGCTTGTCGCACCATTCCGAGTTGTAGCGGATTTCGGTGCGATCAGGATCAAGCACCAGACTGGCCTGTGCAAAGTAAGTACGCGCATTGGCCTCGATTTCTTCGCGCGTCAGTGGTGGACGGGTGATGTTGCGGCCGGACGGATCGCCGATCATGGAAGTGAAATCACCGATCAGAAAAATAACAGTGTGGCCAAGGTCCTGTAACTGGCGCATTTTATTGAGCACCACCGTGTGACCCAGATGCAAATCGGGCGCGGTCGGATCCAGACCCAGCTTGATGCGCAATGGCTTACCGGACTGCTCGGCATGAGCGAGCTTTTGGATGAATTCGGATTCTATTAACAGTTCGTCAATGCCACGCTTGATAATGGCAAGAGAAGCTTGCAAGTTTTCAGAGAGAACGGGTGCCGATGCTGAATCAGGCGTAGATTTGACATGCATATGTTTTCTTTATTGCAATTAAAAGCTTTGTCGGCGCTGGCGTTTGGTATAATCGCCAGCTTAATTTTTGCAGAATGAAAAGTGTGAACTGCGCTCGCTGCACTCAATTGCGCGCAGAAAAACGCCAAATTCTAGCCTATTGCATGCGCCTTAAAGATAAATTCCTTCATGCTGTCGCCGCCGCCTGGTCCGTAATCCGTACCTCACGTAAGGCTCGTTCGTTGTCGGCCTATGCATTGGGGCTGGGTTTTATTGCCTTTGGCGCTGCGGGTGTCGCACCCGCTCCGGAAGTCTCCGATATTCCCGTCACGCTCAAGGTCGAAGAACTGGCACTGCCGGACCTGGCCTCACAAATTGCCACCCTGAGTCCCGACATGCAGCCCTTCACTATGGAAGAGCGTGTGCGCAGCGGCGACAGCCTGGGTGCCTTGCTAGAGAGGCTCTCCGTCAATGATCCGCAGGCGATCAATTTCATCAAGACGGATGAGGCTGCCAAAGCCTTTATGCGTCTGCGCCCCGGTCGTATCGTGCGCGCAAGCGTGACTGCCGGCGGTAAGCTGATTTCCGCAAGTACGCTGATCACCGAAGGTAAAACAGTAGCGAAAAATCTGGTCATCACCCGCACTGATTCAGGCTTTGTATCTCATGAGACGGAAGCTGCGATTGAAAGACGGACTGAAATGCGCGCCGGTGTCATTTATTCCACGCTTTTCGCCGCAACCGATAATTCGCAGATTCCGGATGCGATTGCGATGCAGATGGTGGAAATATTCGCTGCCGACATCGATTTTGGCTCAGACCTGCGGCGCGGCGATTATTTCAAGGTCATTTACGAAACGCTGTGGCAAGGTGGTGAATATGTGCGCAGCGGTCGTGTGCTGGGCGCTGAGTTCCACAATGGCAGCAAGACATTGCAGGCCGTATGGTTCGGCCAGCCTGACAG
>JACCDX010744024.1_pt1 | contig 11561 bp, 8 predicted proteins | sample 7449681 | NCBI WGS metagenome assembly JACCDX01 (sample SAMN15323450, study PRJNA562643) | freshwater metagenome | isolation source: river surface water | place: USA:Blue River Watershed | collected 2017-08-18 | reverse complement strand
TTTTCCGATTGCAAAGGCGATTGTGGCTCGCAGACAAGAGCGGGGCCCAATTTCATCCACCGCCGATTTGGCCGGGATCGTGGCTAGCACGGTCAAAACCCGCGAGCCGGGCAAGGACCCTGCAACGAGGACATTTCAGGCTCTTCGGATTTTCATCAACGCCGAGCTTGAGGAGCTTGAACAAGCGCTAGAGGCCAGTTTGCAAGTATTGCAGCCGGGTGGGCGTTTGGTGGTGATCAGTTTCCATTCGTTGGAAGACCGCATCGTGAAGCAATTCATTGCGAAGCATTCCAAAGAAGTTTATGACCGTCGCGCACCCTTTGCCGTGCCGCAGGCCATGAAACTGAAATCCATCGAGCGCATTCGCCCCAGTGAGGTGGAAGTGGCGGCCAACCCTCGCTCGCGTAGCGCCATCATGCGTGTGGCCGAAAGAACCGAGGTGGCCGCATGACCCGCCTGAATGTGTTTTTGGTCATTGCCATTATTTTCTCAGCCATGTTCTTGGTGCACAGCCACTACGAAGCCCGCCGTTCGTTCATGGCCTTAGAAGTTGCCACCAAAGAAGCAACACGACTTGAGTTGGAGCACGAGCGCTTGCAAGTGGAGCGACGTGCGCAAGCATCGCCTTTGCGCATTGAGCAAATTGCCAAGCAACAATTGCAAATGCGTTTGGTCACGCCAGGCATCACGCAATATGTGAAGCAGCCTTCTGACATGACGCGCCCTGACGTGCAAACGCAAGTCAAAACAAACACGGGCCAGAAACCATGAGCCGCAGCGTTCAGCTTTCCTCCAGCCCGCTGCTGGCCAGCAAGACGCCCGTTTGGCGCAGTAAATTAATTGTGGCCGCCATGGCCATGGCTTTTGTGGGCTTGGCGGGTCGCGCGGCCTATGTGCAAGTCTTTGACAATGCATTTTTCAAACGTCAAGGCGAAGTGCGCTTTGCGCGGACCCTCACTTTGCCGGCCAACCGCGGCAGAATTTTGGACCGCAATGGCTTGATTTTGGCCTCCAGTGTGCCTGCACCCAGCGTGTGGGCCAATCCAGAAGAAATCGATCGTTCGCCAGAAGGTCTGCGGCAGCTGGGCAAGTTGCTTGAAATGACGCCAAACGAATTGGCCAAAAAATTAGAAAACGAAGACAAGACCTTCGTGTGGTTGCGTCGTCAAATGGACGAGTCGGTGGTGAAAGAAATTTTGGCCTTGAACATCAAGGGCATTTACACCATCAAAGAATACAAGCGCTTGTACCCCGAAGGTGAATCGGCTGCACACATTGTGGGCTTCACCAATGTGGAGGACAAAGGTCAAGAAGGCATTGAGTTGATTTTTCAAAATCAATTGGCAGGTACATCGGGTGCGCGTCGTGTGATCAAGGATCGTCTGGGCCGAGTGGTCGAAGATGTGGGGCAAATGACATTGCCCGTCGATGGTGAAGATTTGCAATTGAGCATTGACAGCAAAGTGCAGTTCTTTGCGTACCAAAAATTGCGCGAAGCGGTACTGGAAAACAAAGCCAAAGCTGGCAGCGTCGTGGTGCTTGATGCGCAGTCGGGTGAAATTTTGGCTTTGGCCAATTACCCCAGTTACTCGCCTGACAAACGCGTCAATTTGAGCGGCGAGCAATTGCGCAACCGTGCATTGACGGACAGTTTTGAACCTGGCTCCACCATGAAGCCTTTTGCCATTGCATTGGCATTGGAAAAAGGCTTGATCAAGCCCGAAACAGTGATTCAAACCGCCCCAGGTCGAATCAACATCACGGGCTCGACCATCACAGATGCGCATCCACATGGCGCCTTGACCGTGAACGAGGTCATTCAAAAGTCAAGCAACGTGGGCACTGTGAAAATTGCCATGCAAATGCAACCCCGCGAAATGTGGGAGATGTTCACTGCCGTGGGTTTTGGACAGAAACCACAACTGCCATTTCCGGGTGTGGTCAGTGGCCGCTTGCGCGCAGCCAAAACATGGCGACCCGTTGAACAGGCCACCATGAGCTATGGCTATGGCGTGTCGGTCAGTTTGTTTCAGATGGCACGCGCGTACACCATCTTTGCCAGCGATGGCAAGTCGCTGCCTGCAACCTTGATCAAGAATGGTCAGATTCCTGTGGGTGTGCCAGTGATCAGCCCTGACCACGCACAAGCCATGCGTCACATGTTGAACATGGCAGCTGGCCCCGGCGGTACGGCTCAAAAGGCCCAAACCGTTGGTTATTCGGTTGGTGGCAAAACAGGCACGGCTCACAAACAAGAAGGCAAAGGCTACGCCGGTAAAAAATACCGTGGCGTGTTCGTGGGCTTGGCGCCCATAGACAAGCCCCGCATAGTGGTGGCCGTGATGATTGATGAGCCCTCCAATGGTCGTTATTACGGTGGCGATGTGGCCGCACCTGTGTTCAGCCAAACCGTGCAGCAAAGTTTGCGTTTGTTGGGTGTGCAACCCGACATGAGCGTCAAACCACAAATTGTGGCCAATGGTGTGGAGGAGTCCTTCTGATGCAAACTCTGCACAGTCCGATTCAGGCTGCACAATGGTTGCGTCAGCACGTGACGGGCGTTTTGTGCACCGACAGTCGTGCGGTTAAAGCCGGCGATGCGTTCATTGCTTGGCCGGGTGCCGCTACTGATGGCCGTGCGTATGTCACTTCTGCGCTTGGCAAAGGTGCTAGCGCTTGTTTGCTGGAAGCGCAAGGCAGCGATCAGTGGACTCAAGAGTGGCTGAACACTTTGGCGCATGCGCCTGCGCAATTGGCCACTTATGTTGGATTGAAGGCCGACACTGGCTGGATCGCCGATGCCTATTACGAACAACCCAGCCAGGCCTTGAAGGTCATGGCCGTCACGGGGACCAACGGTAAAACATCCTGCACATGGTGGTTGGCGCAAGCTTTGAACACGCTGAATGCGACAACGCGTCAGACCCGTTGCGCAGTGGTGGGCACTTTGGGTGTGGGCGAGCCGCCCCACTTGGTGTCAACAGGAATGACCACGCCCGATCCTGTGTTGTTGCAAGCGCAGTTTCAAAATTTTGTCTCTGCCGGTGTGACACACTGCGCCATTGAAGCCAGCTCTATTGGAATTGCCGAGCAACGTTTGGCAGGTACCCGCATTCAGTTGGCGGTGTTCACCAATTTCACGCAAGACCATTTGGACTATCACGGCTCCATGGCCGCTTATTGGCAGGCCAAAGAAGCCTTGTTTGCATGGCCCGATTTGCAAGTGGCGGTTGTCAATGTGGACGATGCGCATGGCGCGCAGTTGGCGGAAGATTTGCATGCGCGCCAAACCACAGACTTGTGGACTTGTTCAAGTCAAGGCAAGCCCGCGCGCTTGCAAGCACTGAATTTGCAACGCACTGCTGCAGGCATGGCCTTTGATGTGAAAGAGGCTGATCAGGTTTTGCACTTGCAGACCCGTTTGATGGGTGATTACAACGTCGACAATTTGCTGGGCGTCATGGCGGCCTTGAGAGCTTTGGATGTGCCTTTGGTCAAAGTGCTCGAAGTCTGTGCAAGTTTGCAAGCTGTGCCTGGTCGCATGGAAAAAGTTGCCGGCGTAGACGGCCTGGCCTTGCCTTTGACGGTGGTGGACTATGCGCACACGCCCGATGCAGTCGCGCAAACTTTGGCCACTTTGAAGCGGGTTGCGCAAGACTTGGGCTCGCAGCTCTGGTGTGTATTGGGTTGCGGTGGCGATCGCGATGCCAGTAAGCGTCCCATGATGGCCGCCGCCGCCGAGTCTGCCGCCGACCATGTGGTGTTGACCAGCGACAACCCGCGCACGGAATCACCGGCCGCCATCGTGCAAGACATGCTCAAAGGCTTGAAGGCGCCGCAGGCCGTTCATCAAGAGCTCGACCGTCAAAAAGCAATCGCCCACGTGGTGATGCAGGCCAGTGCCCATGATGTTATTTTGATTGCTGGCAAAGGTCATGAAGTGACGCAGGAGATTGCCGGCGTGAAACATCCGTTTGATGACCGCTTGCAGGCACAGCGTGCACTGCTTGAGCGTGCACGACGCCTGACGACCCAAGAGGCTCGGCCATGAACCTCTCCTTGACCCAATTGCAAAACTGGTTGCCAAATGCAAAGGCAGTGCCAGGTACGCTCACCGCAGTACCACTGGCGTCTGTGCGCATTCAAGCGGTTCGCACCGACAGCCGCAGCGTGGTCGCCGGTGATTTGTTTGTGGCTTTGAAGGGTGAGACCTTTGATGGCACCGCATTTTTGCTGCAGGCCCAGACGCAGGGCGCTGTGGCGGTATTGTTTGAGGCGGACGATTTGCAAAACAGCGACGTCTTGACGCATTTGCAAGGTGTGCACATTCCCGCATTTTGTGTGCCCAATGCACGTGAAGCATTGGGCCAACTGGCTGCGCAGTGGCGACGTCAATTTGATGTGGCGCTCATTGGCGTCACAGGCAGCAATGGCAAAACCACTGTGACGCAAATGATTGCATCTGTGTTGCGTGCCGATGCGTCGCAACCCTCCATGTCAACGCAAGGCAACTTGAACAATGAGATTGGCGTGCCACTTACATTGTTCAATGTGCGGGCCACACACCGCCGCGCGGTGATCGAGCTTGGTATGAACCATCCTGGTGAAATTGAAGTGCTGGCTCGCTACGCTCAGCCCAACATTGGTTTGGTGAACAACGCTCAACGCGAACACCAAGAGTTCATGGCCACGGTAGAAGCCGTCGCTCGTGAAAATGCCGAAGTCATTCGGGCGCTGCCTGCAAGTGGTGTTGCCGTGTTTCCTGCAGTCGACGCATACACCAGTTTGTGGCGCGAGTTGGCAGGTCAACGACAAGTCATCACCTTTGGCTTCGAGGTGGGTGACGTGCAGGCGCATCAGATTGTGTGGACACAAGGTGCTTGGCAGTTCAACTTGGTGGCTGCTTCACAAGCGTTGCCTTGTCGCTTGAACATTGCAGGTCGCCACAACGTGCTCAACGCTTTGGCCGCCACTGCCTGTGCATTGGCGGCGGGCATGCGTCTGACGGACATTGTGCGCGGGCTTGAAAGTTTTGAGCCTGTCAAAGGCCGCTCTAAATCTTGCCAGTGGCACATCAAAGGCCATCCCTACACCTTGGTCGATGACACCTACAACGCCAATCCCGATTCTGTGCGTGCTGCCATTGATGTCTTGGCCGAATTGCCAGCGCCCCGTTTGTTGGTGCTGGGCGACATGGGCGAAGTGGGGCAGCAAGGCCCTGAGTTTCATGCCGAAGTGGGTGCTTATGCCAAGTCACATGGCATCGAAAGTATGTTCACGCTGGGCAGTTTGTGTGTGCATAGCAGTCAAGCCTTTGCAGGTGCGCGTCATTTTGAAACGATCGATGCGCTGCAAGCCGCTGTCGTGGCGCATATGCCAGCTTGCAACAGTGTGGTCATTAAAGGATCGCGGTTTATGAAAATGGAGCGCGTGGTGGAGAGCTTGCGCGTGCTGACCGAGTCAGCTCAAGCAAACGAAAGAGAGTCTGTTCATGCTGCTTAATTTGGCACAGTGGTTGCAAAGCTTGTCGCCCGAGTGGGGATTTTTGCGCGTGTTTCAGTACATCACGTTCCGTGCTGTCATGGCGGCTTTGACCTCGCTTTTGATTGGTTTGATTGCCGGCCCAGCCGTCATTCGACATTTGGCTGCTTTGAAAATTGGTCAGCCTGTGCGTGGTTATGGCATGGAAACACACCTGGCCAAAAGCGGCACGCCCACCATGGGCGGTGTGCTGATTTTGTTGTCGATTGCCATCAGCACCTTGCTGTGGTTTGACTGGGCCAATCGTTTTGTGTGGATTGTGTTGATTGTGACCTTGGGCTTTGGTGCCATTGGCTGGGTAGACGATTGGCGCAAGGTGGTCAACAAAGATCCTGAGGGCATGCGTTCTCGCGAAAAATATTTCTGGCAATCCATGATTGGGTTGTTGGCTGCGTTCTATTTGGTCTTCAGTATTTCCGAAAGTTCCAACATGCGCGTGTTGGATCTTTTTGTGAAGTGGGTCATCTCAGGCTTTGATGTCAACTTACCGCCCAAGGCGGGTTTGTTGGTGCCGTTTTTCAAAGAAATCAGCTACCCCTTGGGTGTGTTTGGTTTCATGGTCATGACCTATTTGGTCATCGTGGGTTCTAGCAATGCCGTGAACTTGACTGACGGCCTTGATGGTTTGGCCATCATGCCTGTGGTGATGGTGGGTTCTACCTTGGGCGTGTTTGCCTACGTTACGGGCAGCTCTGTGTATGCCAAGTACTTGTTCTTGCCCTACATTCCGGGCGCAGGTGAATTGATGATTTTTTGCGCCGCCATGTCGGGCGCAGGTTTGGCCTTCTTGTGGTTTAACACGCATCCTGCACAAGTGTTCATGGGCGACGTGGGTGCTTTGGCTTTGGGCGGCGCCTTGGGCACCATTGCCGTCATCGTGCGCCAAGAAATTGTGTTGGCCATCATGGGCGGTATTTTTGTGGTGGAAGCTTTGTCGGTGATGTTGCAAGTGTCTTATTTCAAATACACCAAGAAGAAATATGGCGAAGGCCGCCGCATTTTGAAGATGGCACCTTTGCACCATCACTTTGAGAAGAGTGGTTGGAAAGAAACCCAAGTGGTTGTGCGTTTTTGGATCATCACCATGCTCTTGTGCTTGGTGGGCCTGTCGACTTTGAAGTTGAGATGAGCATGAATTACCTTCAAGGCCAACACATTTTGATTTTGGGTCTGGGCGCCTCCGGCCTGGCCATGGCACGCTGGTGTACTTATGCGGGTGCAGAAGTCACTGTGGCCGATACGCGTGAAGCGCCTTCAAATTTAAGCCTTCTGCAAAGTGAATTGCCAGCAGTGCATTGGGTATCTGGCCCCTTCAATGCCAGCTTGGTAGAGGGAACTGCCATTCGCGCTGTTTTTGCCAGCCCTGGTTTGGCACCTGCTGATACGGCGCCTGTGTTGGATGCCGCCAAAACCATGGGTCTTTGGACCGGTGGCGAATTGACCTTGTTTGTCCAAGCGCTTGAAAAACTCAAAGCCACGCGTGACTATGCCCCCCAAGTGCTGGCCATCACAGGGACCAACGGCAAGACCACCGTGACTGCTTTGACCGGTCAGTTGGTGGCGCGCGCTGGCAAATCAGTCAAAGTTGCGGGCAACATTGGCCCCACGTTGCTGGACACCCTGCGTGAATGCATCGACGAGGCGTTGCCGGAGGTGTGGGTTTTGGAGTTGTCGAGTTTCCAGCTTGACAATGCTGGCCCCTTTGAGCCCACTGCCGCCACTGTTTTGAATGTGACGCAAGACCACTTGGACTGGCACGGCAGCATGGATGCCTACACCGCAGCCAAAGCAAATATTTTTGGTCAACAGACCTTGCTGCTGTTGAACCGTGACGATGCACGTGTGATGGCCATGCTGCCAGAACCCATTCGTGCCAAGCTGCAAAAACCCATCGTGCGTGAACACATCACCTATGGTGCCAACATGCCCGAGCGTCCTGGTGATTTTGGGTTGGAGACCGTCAATGGCATGACCTGGTTGGTGCGTGCATTGGAGTCCGATGAAACACGTCGATTGCGCAAAGGCGAAGTGGAAGAAATTCACATCCAGCGTTTGATGCCAGCCGATGCGTTGCGCATTCGGGGACGTCACAATGCCGTCAACGCATTGTCCGCATTGGCTTTGGCCAGCAGCACAGGGTGCAGCTTGGCGAGCATGCTGTTTGGTTTGCGCGAATACAAGGGCGAACCCCACCGTGTGGAATCTGTGGCCATCGTCAATGACCTTGAGTATTTTGACGACAGCAAGGGCACCAACGTTGGTGCCACCGTGGCGGCTTTGGTGGGCTTGGGTTCAGAACGACGTGTGGTGGTGATTTTGGGCGGCGATGGCAAAGGCCAAGACTTTTCGACACTGGCCGAACCGGTTGCACGCTACACACGTGCAGTGGTGCTGATCGGCCGCGATGCCCCCATCATCCGCGAAGAACTGAAACTGTGTGGCGTGCCATTGATTGATGCCAGCACCTTGCCTGAAGCGGTGCTGGCTGCCAAAGCGGTGGCGCAACCAGGCGATGCTGTTTTGTTGTCACCTGCATGTGCAAGCTTTGACATGTTCCGAGATTACCCGCATCGCGCACAAGTGTTCTGTCAAGCGGTTGCCGACATTGCAGATGCAGCTGGACAAGTTGTGGAGTCTGCACTGTGAACGCCTTCGTGACACGTTTATCCGCTTGGAGCGCCGGCTTGTTCAGCCGCGCGGGCGGCGGCGCGTCAGTGCAGGGGGCTGCCGAGATGGGCTTGCCTGTCAATTTGGGAAGTTACGACTACGCCAAAAATGGCGCTGCGCAAGGCAAGATTCAAAACATCGATCAAGCCCTGGTGTGGGTGGTCTTGGCCTTGCTGATGTGGGGCATGATCATGGTGTACTCGGCCAGCATTGCCATGCCAGACAATCCCAAGTTTGCGCGTTACTCGCAAACCCACTTTCTCATTCGCCACGTCATCTCCATCTTGATTGGTTTTGGTGTTGCGCTGTTGGCATTCCAGGTGCCTCTTGAAATGTGGGAGAAAAACGCACGGCCTTTGTTCATCTTCGCTTTGATTTTGTTGGCCGCTGTGCTGATTCCTTTCATCGGCAAAGGTGTAAACGGTGCACGTCGTTGGATTTCATTGGGCGTGATGAATTTTCAGCCGTCTGAATTTGCCAAGCTGGCCGTCATCATCTATGCCTCCGATTACATGGTGCGCAAGATGGAAGTGAAAGAACGCTTCTTCCGCGCGGTGTTGCCCATGGGTGCCGCGGTGGCCTTGGCCGGTATTTTCTTGTTGGCCGAACCCGACATGGGTGCCTTTTTGGTGATCGCCATCATTGCCATGGGTATTTTGTTTTTGGGGGGCGTCAATGCCCGCATGTTCTTCTTGATTTTGGCCATCTTGGTGTTTGCTTTTGCCATGATCATTGCCGCATCGCCCTGGCGCCGGGAGCGCATTTTTGCGTACCTCGATCCTTGGGATCCCACACATGCCTTGGGCAAAGGCTATCAGTTGTCGCACTCTTTGATTGCCATTGGCCGCGGTGAAATTTTTGGCGTGGGACTGGGCGGCAGTGTGGAGAAGCTCCACTGGTTGCCTGAAGCACACACCGACTTTTTGTTGGCCGTGATTGGTGAAGAATTTGGCTTGGTGGGCGTGATTGCCGTCATCGGTATGTTCTTGTGGCTCAGCCGCCGCATCATGGTGATTGGCCGTCAAGCCTTGGCCTTGGACCGCACATTTCCCGGCTTGGTCGCACAAGGTGTGGGCATCTGGATCGGTTTTCAGTCTTTCATCAACATGGGTGTGAACTTGGGGGCGCTGCCCACCAAGGGCTTGACCTTGCCGCTGATGAGTTATGGCGGCTCGGCCATTTTGCTGAACATGGTGGCCATTGCCATTGTGTTGCGCATCGATGCCGAGAACAAACAAATGATGCGAGGTGGTCGCTCATGAGTCGTTGCGCGTTGATCATGGCGGGCGGTACTGGTGGACACATCTTTCCAGGTTTGGCTGTGGCCGAATCATTGCGTGATGCTGGTTGGCGCGTGCACTGGCTGGGCGTGCCTGGCAACATGGAAAGCCAACATGTACCTCAGCGCGGATTTGCATTTGAACCTGTTGAGTTCGGTGGTGTGCGCGGCAAAGGTGTGCTGAGCTTGGCCCTGTTACCGCTGCGTTTGCTCAAGGCTTTTTGGCAAAGTTTGCAAGTGATCCGCCGTGTGCAACCCGATGTGGTGGTGGGCCTAGGCGGCTACATCACGTTTCCCGGCGGCATGATGTCGGTGCTGATGGGTAAACCTTTGGTGTTGCACGAACAAAATTCAGTGGCCGGCTTGGCCAACAAAGTGCTAGCAGGTGTGGCCGATCGCATTTTCTGTGCATTTCCGCATGTCTTGAAAAAAGGCATCTGGGTCGGCAATCCACTGCGTCAAAACTTTTTAAACAAGCCTTCACCTGCCACACGTTTTGCCGGTCGCACCGGACCTTTGAAGGTGTGGGTGGTCGGTGGCAGTTTGGGTGCACAAGCCTTGAACGACATCGTGCCGCAAGCCTTGGCCTTGATGGCAACGGCGCAAAGGCCTGAGGTGGTCCATCAAAGTGGCGCCAAGCAGATTGATGCTTTGCGAGCCAATTACGCCAAGGTCGGCGTGCAAGCTGAATTGACGCCATTCATCGATGACACCGCGCAAGCTTTTGCCGATGCTGACCTGGTCATTTGCCGTGCAGGTGCCAGCACCGTGACCGAAATCGCAGCGATTGGTGCGGCGGCCATTTACGTACCTTTCCCATTTGCAGTGGACGATCATCAAACGACCAACGCCCATTTTTTGGTTCAGCAAGGCGCTGGCTGGTTGATGCCGCAAGCCCAGCTGACGCCTGAATCTTTGGCTGCGCGCTTGAGCAGTTTGACACGTGAAGAATTGTTGGTCTGTGCTGAAAAAGCATGGGCTTTGAAAAAGACCCAAGCCACCCAAGATGTGGTGGCTGCTTGCGAGGCACTGGCTGCATGAAACACGCCATTCGTCACATCCATTTCATTGGCGTCGGCGGCGCCGGCATGAGCGGCATTGCCGAAGTTTTGCTGAACTTGGGCTACACCATCTCGGGTTCTGACTTGTCTGACAGCAGCACCTTGCGTCGTCTAGCAGGTCTGGGCATTCAAACCCATGTGGGTCACAGCGCTGACAACGTTCAAGGTGCTGACGCGGTCGTCACGTCAACTGCGGTGAAAGCCGACAACCCAGAGGTGTTGGTGGCACGTGCGCGGCACATTCCGGTGGTGCCACGCGCTGTGATGTTGGCCGAATTGATGCGCATGAAGCAAGGCGTTGCCATTGCTGGAACACACGGCAAAACCACCACCACCAGCCTGGTGGCCAGCGTGTTGGCTGAAGCGGGCCTCGATCCCACCTTTGTGATTGGGGGACGCTTGAACAGTGCTGGCACCAATGCCAAATTGGGCACGGGCGACTACATCGTGGTGGAAGCCGACGAATCTGATGCGTCGTTCCTGAATTTGCTGCCGGTGATGGCGGTGGTGACCAACATCGATGCCGATCACATGGAAACCTATGGCCATGACTTTGAAAAATTGAAGTCTGCCTTTGTCGAATTTTTGCACCGCATGCCCTTTTATGGCACCGCCATTTTGTGCAGTGACGACCCAGGTGTGCGCAGCATTGAAGCTTTGTTGGCTCGCCCCGTAACCACCTACGGCCTGCAGGAAGGCGCGCAGGTGAGGGCGGTCGATGTTCGCGCCGAAAACGGCCAAATGCATTTCACGGTTCAACGCCGAAATGGGGTGGTCATGCCCGATCTGCCGGTGGTGCTGAACTTGCCGGGTGAGCACAATGTGCTTAACGCCTTGGCCGCTATTTCGGTGGCCGTTGAGCTGGGTGTGGAAGATGCTGCGGTTCAGCGCGCTTTGGCTCACTTCAAAGGTGTAGGTCGACGTTTTCAGCGTTATGGCGAAGTGAAGCTTTTAAATCAAGCCGGCAGCTTTACCTTGATCGATGATTACGGCCACCATCCAGTTGAAATGGC
>JACCDX010224794.1_pt1 | contig 11561 bp, 11 predicted proteins | sample 7449681 | NCBI WGS metagenome assembly JACCDX01 (sample SAMN15323450, study PRJNA562643) | freshwater metagenome | isolation source: river surface water | place: USA:Blue River Watershed | collected 2017-08-18 | reverse complement strand
GGATGCACCGCTGCAGCAGCTGTATCGCGAGATGTGCGGCCGGAGCATTGCGCTCGGTCTCGAGAGCGGCGGTGTCAATGCGGAGCAGGCCAAGACCCTGCACGCGATGCTGGGCACGAGCGAGAGCCTCGGGCGCTGAGAATTTTTTTATCGGATGGTGCCGCTGCCCATCGCCGGGCGCGCGTGGTCTGCAAGGACGCGCGCCGGTTTGGGGAGGCGGATGCAAGGAGTTTGTTTCGTTAGCGAGAGGTAGCGAAACGGACAGGCATGCGGCAGGGACCTCACGGTGCTTGCCCGGGCCAATGTATCTCCCTGGTGGATTGCCCGCGGACCTCACCGGTCTGCGGGCCTTTTTCGGGGCAGGTCGCTTTGCAATGCAGGACGAAAGTGCAGGACGAACATGCAGAACAAAAACACGCAGAACAAAAGGACAAGGATCGAAGAAAAATTTTGAAAGGGAGGTGCAAGCAGAGACGGCTAATCACGAAGTTTCAGTTTTCTGAGGAAAGTCTTGGGGGTGCCATGGCTCCGGTAGCGGTGAGAGCCCGCGGACATGACTCCTTGAGCACAAAAAATACCAAGAAGGAGATAGGGATGAAGCTGAAGTCCAATGTTTTGACAGCCGCCATGCTGGTCGGCCTGTCGTCGATGTCGTTTGCTTCCGATTGGGGCGTCTACGGTGGTGACACCGGCAACACCCGCTACAGCACGGCAAACCAGATCAATACGTCCAACGTCGGCAACCTGAAGGTGAAATACGCCGTCCAGCTGGGCACCAACCGCTCGCAAGAATCGACCCCGATCCTGGTCGACGACATGTTGGTCGTGACCTCGTCCTACGGCCCGAAGAACGTCATCGCCGTCAACGCGAAGACTGGCGACCTGAAGTGGCGCTACTCGCCTGAAATGCCGCGCAACGTCGACCAGTTCACCTGCTGCGACGTGGACAACCGCGGTGTGGCACAAGCCAACGGCCGTATCTTCGTCGGCCGCCTCGATGCCAAGCTGACCGCGCTCGATTCCAAGACCGGCAAAGAGCTGTGGACCTCGACCGTGATGGACTACACCCAGGGTGCAACCATCACCTCGCCTCCGACCCCGGTCAAGAACCTGGTCATTACCGGTTACGCTGGTGGTGAGTTCGGCGTTCGCGGTGCACTGGTCGCCTTTGACCAGAAGACCGGCAAGGAAGTCTGGCGTACCCACACTGTCCCGGTCGGCAACGAGAAGGGCGCTGAAACCTGGAAGGGTGATTCGGGCAAGACCGGCGGCGGTACCGCATGGCTGGTCGGCTCCTACGATCCGAAACTCAACCTGGTCTACTACGGCACCTCCAACCCGGCACCGTGGTCGGCTGGCGTTCGCGGCAATGACTCCTCGGACATCGGCCCGTACACCAACCTGTACACCGCTTCCGTCGTTGCGCTGAACCCGGAAACCGGCAACATCGTCTGGCACTATCAGTTCACCCCGCATGATGCATGGGACTACGACGGCGTGAACGAACTCGTGTTCGCTGACCTGCCGGTCGAAGGCAAGACCACTCCGGTGATCATGCAAGCGAACCGTAACGGCTTCTTCTACGTGATCGACCGTGCCAACGGCAAGCTGATCTCGGCGAAGCAGTTCGTCGACGGCGTGAACTGGGCCTCGGGCATCGACATGAAGACCGGTCGTCCGATCGAAACCGCAGGCAACGTCAAGCGTCCTGGCTTCAAGCGTAACGCCAAGGACATCTGCCCGAACCTCGTCGGCGGCAAGAACTGGATGCCGATGAGCTACAACAAGCAGACCGGCCTGGTGTACATCCCGACTGAAAACCTTTGCATGGACATGGAAGGCATTCAGGAAGAGTACAAGCGCGGCCAGTTCTACCTCGCCGTGAACTTCGACCTCGGCAAGTGGGGCCCGGGCGGCCATGGCGGCGGCCTGAAGGCATGGGACCCGGTCAAGCAGAAGGAAGTCTGGTTCCACAAAGAGACGCTGCCGCTGTCGGGCGGTACGACCACCACCGCTGGCGGTGTCGTGTTCCAGGGCGACGTGTACGGCAAGTTCCGCGCATTTGACGCCAAGAACGGCAAGATCCTGTGGGAGTTCAACACCGGCTCCGGCATCATGGCTGCACCGATGACCTACACCATCGACGGCAAGCAGTACGTCGCAGTCGTGTCCGGTCGTACCCAGTCGATCCCGGCCTTCTACGGCGAGATCGGCGAAAAGATGTACGCTGCCAGCCCGGAAGGCGGCACCATGTTCGTGTTCGCGCTTAACTAATCTGGAGATGATGTGATGTCCAAGTTGTTTGCTTATACCAGTGCAGCCCGTATGGCGATCGCCGTCGCTGCTATCTTCACTTCGGCTCTGGCGGTTGCCGAGCCACTGAAGGTCTGCTCGGATCCGGACAATCTACCGTTCAGCAAATCCGAGGGCGCCAGCCGCGGCCTCTACATCGAGCTGGCTGAACTGGTTGGCAAGCAACTTGGCGTTCCAGTCGAATACAACTGGTACCTGACGTACAACCAGCGTCGCGCCATCCGCAATTCCATGGATGCGTGCGACGCCTATTTCGCACTCCCTGCCAGCCCTGACTACAAGGCCAATGGCATGGACCGCACCAAGCCCTTCCTGGATGTCCGCTATGCCGTCGTGGCCAAGCCGGGCTTCAAGATGGCGCAGATGAATGACCTGAAAGGACGCACCGTGGGTGTGACCTTCAGCTCGCCGCCGCAGATCTATTTCTCGACCGCCGAAGGCTATACGGTGAAGGCGTATCGCAATTCGGAGCAAGTGATTGCTGCGATCCAGTCGGGCGAAGTCGATGCTGGCGTACTGTGGGGCCCGCATATCGGGTACCTGAACCAGACCGAATACAACAACTATTGGCAGCTGACGCCGATCGCAGGCACCGGCCTGGGCGGCCAGGTGGCCGTGGCCGTCCCCAAGGGCAAGGATGCGCTGAAGCTGAAGATCGAGGAGGCGCTGGCCAAGCTGCGCCCCGAGATCGACCAATTACAGAAGAAGTACGGCTTCCCGACCGGCGTGCCGGTGGCGCTCGATGCCAACAGCTCGTGGAACATGATCTCCAGTCATGTGGCAGGCGGCAAGAGCGTGGCCAGCGCCAAATATGCAGCGCGCCCGCAGCCGCAGGCGATCAAGGCCCAGGCACTCTCGTCCGACGCCTCGGACTTCCGCACTTACCTGCGCAAAGTGAACGATGGCGGCGATATCGACGAATTCCGCAAGGTCTTCAACAGCCGCTGCTCGCATTGCCATTCGCAGAATGGCGCGAGCCCGCAGCCGGAACGCGACCTGCGTCGCCTGAGCAGCCGCTATGGCGAGAAATGGCGCGAAGTGGCGCTGACGACGATCACCAATGGCCGTCCGGAATACGGGATGCCGAACTGGGGCGCATCGCTGTCGAAGCAGGAGATCGACAACATGGTGACCTATCTGGAAACGATCCAGAAGAAGCCGCAGTAAAGGGGCGTGTCGGGTTTACCGGGGAGTCGGCCTGGCCGGATGCCCCGGGGCCTGAGGGAAGTACAGCAAAGAGGTACAGCAAAGAGGTAAAACAGAGAAGTACAACGATGTGGCATACCGCCGTCAGCGACGGCGGCATCCAGCCGGGAGGCGGCGCTCGCCGCTTGTCCCCCTGATCAGGAGCTGCTGGCTTCCCGGATCATCTTGCGGGCTTCCTTCAGCACTTTCACGGCGTCCTGATCGCGGCCTTCGTCATGCAGTTTCTGGCCTTCGGCGCGCATGGCCTTTACTTTTTCGAGCGTGTCCGCTTTCAGCGATCCCGATGCGATCGACGAATCGACCGCCTTCATTTCGCAAGTCACCGGATCGGGGCAGTGGGCAAAGGCGCTGGATGAAGCCATCAGGGCCAGGGCGATGAGCAGTTTTTTCATGTCGTCTCTGTGGGATTGTTATTGGAATTTGCGGGGGACTATCAGCTGCGGCATACCCATCGCGAAACCGGAAAAACCCGGTGTTTTGGAATGCAGAACAGCCAAGTGCATCACAAGCACTGCTACGAATTGTACTATCCGACAGTCGAAAGAAAACCCCCATTGACATGGGGTTGATGGTTCAAGAATTTTGAATGTGAAAGCATAGGAAACAAGCATGAATATCGGAATGATCGGCATCGGCCTGATGGGCCACGGCATCGCCTCCAACCTCGTCAAGCACGGCCATCAACTGACCGTTCTCGACCACCCGGGCAACCAGCCGCTGGATGCCTTGCTGGCAGCCGGTGCGAAGACCGCGCCCACACCGAAGCAAGTGGCGGCGGATGCCGAGATCGTGATCATCTGCGTCACCGGCTCGCCGCAAGTCGAAGCTGTGCTGACCGGCGAAGGGGGTGTGCTGCAGGGCCTGCGCAAGGGTGCCATCGTGGTCGACTGCTCGACCGCCGTGCCTTCGTCGACCGAGAAGCTGGCAGCGCTGGTCAAGCAAGCCGGTGGTGAGTTCATCGATTCGCCGATGACCCGCACCCCCAAGGAAGCTGCCGAAGGCCGTCTGAACCTGCTGGTCGGTGGCGACAAGCACCTGTTCGACCAGTGCCTGCCTGTGTTGCGCTGCTTCGCCGAGAACATCAGCCATGTCGGCGCGATCGGCGCTGGCCACCGCATGAAGCTGCTGCACAACTACGTGTCGCTGGGCTGCATCGCGCTGATCTCGGAAGCAGCCGCCAGCGCGCTGTCGGCCGGCATCGAGCCGGACGTGTTCATTGACGTGCTGGCCAAGGGTGGTGGCGGCGGTGCGGCGCTGGAGCGTCTGCGCCCGCAGCTGCTGTCCGGCGACGCCGGCGCCTTGCGCTTTGCCATGAGCAACGCCTTCAAGGACCTCGGCTATTTCACGACCATGGCTTCCGACAGCGGCACTGTGCATCGCATCGCCGATGCAGTACAGTCAACCTTTGAGGCGGCGATTGCACAGGCTGGCCCTGACACCTTCGTCCCGCAACTGGTGAACCTGCTGCAGCAGGCGGCAGCCCCCAAGGCCTGAACCGCCTGAGCTACCTGATCCGCGAACTACCTCGGCTCAGGTGCCCCTTGCCTGCACTGGCTATACTGCAGGGAGCGGCACCCTCTGCCCCAGATCTTTTTTTGACCTTTTACTGAATTCGAGGCTCGGCATCATGAACGACTTCGCACCCGGCGCAGTTTCCATCAATCCTGCCAATGGCGAAATGATCGCCCGCTATCCGTTCGACGACGATGCGGCGATGAACCGCGGGCTCGACCAGGCCCGTCAAGGCCAGCGCGCGTGGGCCGCCACGTCCGTCGACGAACGCCTGGCTTTCCTCACCCGACTCGCGCAACTGCTGCGCCGTGACATCCGTGAACTCGGCGAAATGGCCGCCCGTGAAATGGGCAAGCCCATCACGCAGGCCATGGCTGAAGTCGAGAAGTGCGCGGTGCTATGCGACTGGTACGCCGCCAATGGCGGCCCCATGCTGAATGACCGCCCGACCTCGATTGGTCCGGACGCTTACGTGTCCTTCCATCCGCTGGGCACCGTGCTGGCCGTGATGCCGTGGAATTTCCCGTACTGGCAGTCGATGCGCGGTGCGATCCCGATCCTGTTGGGTGGCAATGGCTACTACCTGAAGCATGCGCCGAACGTGATGGGCTGCGCCTACCTGACCGAGCGCGTGATGCTCGAAGCCGGCCTGCCGGCGGGTACCTTCAAGGCGGCCAACCTGTCGAACGACCAGGTGTCCAAGGCCATCAACGATGACCGTATTGCGGCGGTTGCCGTCACCGGCAGCGTGCGCGCCGGTTCGGCGATTGCGGCGCAAGCCGGCGCAGCGCTGAAGAAATCGGTGCTGGAACTGGGCGGCGCTGATCCGTTCATCGTGCTGGCCGATGCCGACCTTGAGTCGGCAGTGAAGGCTGCCGTGATCGGCCGCTTCCAGAACACCGGACAGATCTGCATCGCCGCCAAGCGCATCATCCTCGAGAAGCCCATCGCTGCCGAATTCACCGAGCGCTTCGTCGAAGCGGTGAAGGCGCTGAAGATGGGCGACCCGCTGGATGAGTCGGTATACATCGGCCCGATGGCCCGTGCGGACTTGCGAGCCGAACTGCATCGCCAGATCGAAGACACCGTGGCAGCCGGCGCGCGCCTGCTGTTGGGCGGCAAGCCGGTCGACGGCCCTGGCAGTTACTTCCAGCCGACCATCCTGACGGGCGTGAAGCCGGGCATGGTGGCGTTCAAGCAAGAGACCTTCGGCCCGGTGGCAGCGCTGATCGAAGCCGACGACGTCGAGCATGCGATCGCGATGGCCAATGACAGCGAATTCGGCTTGTCGGGCGCCATCTGGACGTCCAACAAGGAGCTCGCCAAAACGCTGGCGCGCCGCATGGATACCGGCGGTGTGTTCGTCAACGGTTTTTCGGCATCCGATCCGCGTATCCCGATCGGTGGCGTGAAGAAGAGTGGCTATGGCCGCGAGCTCAGCGACTATGGCGTGCACGAGTTCATGAACATCCAGACCGTCTGGTTCGACCGTCGTTGACCCGTTCCGCCTAACTTGGACCGCTGGCGGTCCGACAAAAAAAGAGACCGGCGCAAGCCGGTCTCTTTTTTTGGGGATGCTGTTCAGCGGCCGTGCCCGTGTCCGTGGCCGTGTCCGCGGCCATGGCCATGGCCGCCACGGTCTTTCCAGCCGCGATCCCAGTCGCGGTGATGGTGATGGCGAGGGCCCCACGCATTGCCATACGGCGTGCCATAGATGACGCGCGGTGCCGGATAAACGACGGCCGGCGGGGGTGGTGGGGCATAGACCACCGGCGGCGGTGCATACACCGAGTACGGGTAACCATAGCCATAGGTGACGCTGACACCCGGGCTGCCGCCTGAAATGGCGCTGCCGATCACAGTGCCGGCGGCAACGCCGACGAGCACATCGCCAGAGTGGGCCTGGGCAGCGCCTGCGCAGGCGGTCATCAGGACGAGGGCGGCGATTCGGGTCTTCATGACGGGTCTCCTTTATTGAAGCCTATGCAAGCAGTGTAAGGACCCGTGATGCCGGTTGGAAGCGGAAAAGTGTCACGACCTGTAAGACGGCCAGCGGCGATAATAGGGGCATTTTTCACGCCTTTGTTTGCCATCTGGCAAGGAGAACCCTGCATGAACCTGAGTTTTTCGCTGATCCTCGCGCTGCTGGTGCTGCTATCTGCTGGTTTCGGCGCTGGCTTGTGGTTCGGCCGCCTGCTGGCGCGTGCGCGCGCCGACGGGGAACTCGCACAGGCACAGGCGGAGGCAGCTGCCCGGCTGGCGGCAGCCGAGACGCGGGCCGCACAGGCGCAAGGCTATGAGCGTGAACTGGCGCAGCTGCGCGATGACCATGCACAGCTGCGTTCGCTGCTGGCAGCGGCCGAGACCGAGCTGAAAGGCGAGCGGGAAAATGCAGCAGAAAAAATCGAATTGTTGAGCAAGGCGCGCGAGGCGCTGTCCAATGAATTCAAGGCGCTGGCGGCGCAGGTGCTGGACGAGAAGAGCAAGAAATTCTCCGAACAGAGCGAGAAGGACCTGGGCAACCTGCTGAGCCCGCTGAAAACCAAGCTCGAAGAATTCAAGCAGCAGGTCGACCATGGCCGACTGCAGGATGTGCGTGACCGCACCGCGCTGGCCGAGCAGGTCAGCCAGCTCGCCAAGCTGAACCAGGCGCTGTCCGACGATGCGAAAAACCTGACCAAGGCGCTGGTCGGCGACAGCAAGACCCAGGGCAACTGGGGCGAACTGGTGCTGGAGACCATCCTCGAAGCCTCGGGCCTGCGCGAGGGGCATGAGTTCTTCGTCCAGCACAGCGCGAACAATGAAGAGGGTAGCAACCGTCGTCCGGACGTCGTGGTGCAGTTACCGGGCAATCGTCAACTGGTGATCGACTCCAAGGTATCGCTGACCGCGTATGAAGCGCTGGTGTCGGAGGAAGATGCGACCCAGCAGAAGAAGCGGCTGGACGAACACCTGACGTCGATCAAGCGCCACATCGGCAGCCTGTCGGACAAGAAGTACCACCTGCTGTACGAAGGCGTGCAGTCGCTCGACTTTGTGCTGATGTTCATCCCGCTCGAACCGGCTTTCATGACCGCCATCTCGAATGACAAGGGCTTGTTCATGAGCGCGTGGGAAAAGAACGTGCTGCTGGTAAGCCCATCCACCCTGTTGTTCGTGGTGCGGACTGTCGCCCACCTGTGGCGCCAGGAATCGCAGAACCGCAATGCACAGGAAATCGCCAAGCGTGGCGCCGAGCTGTACGACAAGCTGGCGCTGTTCGCCGACAGCATGGAAGCCCTCGGCGACCGCTTGCGGCAGGCGCAGGACTCGTACACCGAAGCGACGTCGCGCCTGTCGACGGGCAAAGGCAACCTGATTCGTCAGGCCGAGATGCTGAAGGAGCTCGGCGTGAAGCCGACCAAACAAATCTCGAAGAAGTTTGCGGATGCAGAAGCGGATGTGGCGGGGTCGTCCATGGCCTCCGAGCCACTGCCCCGCTTGCCGAAGCAGGTTCGAGATCTGCTCACAGACAGCGATTGAGGTGCTTTCGTTTTTTGCAGCGTTTCGAATCGCGCTGTTAGGAATCTGAAAATCTTTGCACTTTCAGTCCTGAAAGCCCCGCATTTTTCTCACCTACAGACAACGCACGCATAAGCCAATCAAATCAATCGTTAAGCCATCACTCTGCAAGCTGATTGTAGAAAGATGCCAAATTGATGCGAATTGATTGATTGACACCACCCCGTGCTTGCCCGACATTGATGGGCAATTCACCAGCACGGACATCTCCATGGGAAGTATCGACAAGCGTTTGCTGAGCAACCGGCAAATGGCGGACACGCGCATCGACTTCGAGACTTCGATACGCGGCAATATCGAATTCGAGGGCATCTTCTATCTCGATGGTGCGCTTGATGGCGACCTCAAGGGCAAGGGCAGCGACAAGACCACGGGCGTGATCGGTATGCGCGGCCGACTGACTGGCAACCTGCACTGCCGCAACGCCGTCATTGCCGGCGTCGTGCACGGCGACATCCATGCGCATTCGCTCGAGCTGCTGGCCGGTGCGCGTGTGCTGGGCGATTTGTATTACGAGACCCTGGCCATCGATCCCGCTGCGGAGATCAATGGTTCCTTCATTCCTTCGGATGCTTCCACCAACCCACCCGACCTGCAGAGAGACAAACATGCGTCGCGCTGAACTGATCGAAGAACTGAAACTGCTGCACGCGATGGAGTTTGACGTATGCGAAGAAGCGCTGCGTCTTGCGCAGGAAGTGGACCTGTCCTCGTTCGCGTCGATGTCGGCGCGTGCCGCGGCGGTGGTGATCACCAAGCGCGGCCTCGAGCAGAAGCATCCGGGGCGCGAGATCGCGACCATGATGCGTACCAGCCGACTGGTGCGCAAGCGCACGAGCGCCGGGATGCAGGCCTGAACTTGTCAGGCTTTCCGGCTTACGGACTTTCCGCTTTCCGCCGGCAGAGATCGGCGAGGGATCCTCGCCGCCCTCGACGATTTACTCAGTAGTGTTTGGCCTGCACCTTGCCAGGCCGACCCGAATAGCGGTTCATCGCATCCGACACTTCGAATTCCAGCGTTGCGGTCTTGCCGCCGTAGACGTTTTCCTTCAGCCACGCGATTTCTTCTTCCATCGCTGTGCGCGTCAGCACCGTGGTGTACCAGGTCCGGACTTCGGCATCCCAGCGATAGCCGCGTCCCTTCAACGCATCCTTGGTGCTGAACGGCGAGTTCAGCGCGCGTACCGTGCAGGTGCTGCGGTTCACGAACTCGGTCAGTGACTTCAGCGCCGGCGTGCCCGAATTCGGCAGCGGGTGCTGCAGTATCTCCAGCAGTGCACGGCAGTCGGTCTCGGCGCGGTGCGCGTCATAAAACAGGCCAAACTTGTAGGCGATGAATTCCAGCTTCGCCGAGCCCAGACCTTCTTCGTCCCACGCCACTTCTTCGAACGAGCAGCCCCACGCATAATTCTCGAAGAATGGAAAGCGCACTTCGCAGAAGCCGCGATCGAAGCGCGCGTTATGCGCGACGATCAGGCTCGCATCCTTGATGAATTCGGCAACCGCTTCGTCGTCGATCTGTTTGCCCTGCACCATCTCGTCGGTAATGCCATTGACGGCCGTCGCCTCGGGCGGGATCGGCATGCCCGGGTCTTCCAGCTGGTTGAACGTGCCAAGGATGCGGAAGGCCTCGCCGGTCTCGGTGTCATATTCGAAGGCGACCATGCCCAGTTCAATGATCTTGTCGCGGCCGGCCGTCTTGCCGGTGGTCTCGGTGTCGAGGATGATGCCCTTGCGGACCACACGCTCGCCGGCTTGGCCCGGATCGGCATAGTGGGTGCGCTCGGGTATGCGGGTCAGCACACGATAATCGGGATGGGAGCGCAGCAGCGCGAGGGCGGCGTCGAGGGAGGGCAAGGTATCCGGCATCGGTCGGGGTGGTCTTGTTCTGGTCGGGGTTGGAAGGGCGCCCGCAGGCGCCCCCCGGATTATTCCATGCTCGGGCAGCAGGGCGTTGAAATCGCTCACCTGCGTCGTCAACCGGGTCGCTGGACGTTTGGGTTACAGTAGTGACATGACCAGCCTTCCCGGAGGTGAGCATGAAGCTACTGTCCTTCCTGCAGGATGTCGGCCCAGACCATCAGGGGCGCTACCTGTCGGACATCTGGCAGTTCAACGACCAGCAGATCGAGAGTACGCATGACTTCATCCAGTGGGTCTTCCCGCTGGCCGAGCCTAGTAATGCCATCCCCGATGCACCGGTGCTGGAGCCGGCCGAAATCGAGCTGATCCACAAATCATCGCCGGCGACGATGAATCTCGAGAGATCGGCGCAATGGTTCCTCGATTTCCTGGCGCGCAGCAAAGGCTGGCTACGCACCTCTGACCATAATCATTTGCGTATCACGCGCATGATCAAGTCGGAGCGTTTGCTGCTTGGTGAACTGGCTGCCGAATCGACGAAGGAGAGGGTGCTGCAGATGGCGAGGAAGGCGAAGACGCCCATCAGCGATGCCGCTTACGAGTTCTGGCGTGCGGCCTGAGATGGCGGGCGTTCGGCTCGCACCCGGGTGGGCGCAACAAGCGTCGCTGGCCCGTGGTACGCGGCATTCGTGGCATGCGTGGCATTACTTGCATGCGGGTCGCGCGTGGTTCTTTGCGACCGTCTTGCTGGTGTTGCTGACGACGCTCGCACTGCCGCGTTTCGCGCAGGCCGAATCCTTCCTCGGCCTCGAGCCGCTGCAAACGCTATCGTCAGTGCGGCAGCGCTTCCCCGGTGCGAAGCTCGATGCCGAACATCCGCCGTGGCTGAAGGAGAACCAGTACTACTGCATGCTCGATGCCGACGGCGCCGATGGCCTGGTCGCGTTGTTGTTCGAGCACGATGACGACAAGCGCAAGCAGAAGCTAGCTGACCTGCAAAAGAATTTGCCGGCTACCGTCAACCATGCGGACAACCCGCAAGCCAAATCGCTCAACCTGCTGATACGCCAGCAGCGCGAAGCACTGGCCCGCCCGCTGGAAGACAG
>JACCDX011690971.1_pt1 | contig 11563 bp, 23 predicted proteins | sample 7449681 | NCBI WGS metagenome assembly JACCDX01 (sample SAMN15323450, study PRJNA562643) | freshwater metagenome | isolation source: river surface water | place: USA:Blue River Watershed | collected 2017-08-18 | reverse complement strand
GTCAGGGTAATCCCTTGTTTCAACAATTACCGCCGCTAAATTCATTTGTTGCTTATGTATCTGTAGTAATATAAAATTTTATCTATGTAAGTTTCTTTTTTAAGAAGTCCGCTATCTTTTATTTGTGTTGCCCAGTCAGTATCTTCGCCAAAGTTTGTTTCAGGAAATTTAAATTTCTTTGCTATTTCAGTTTTAATAACGTTTAAATGGTTAGGGTATCTTTCGTATGTAATTAGGTTTTGAGTAGTCTTATATTCGTTATATTTGATTGAGTGTTCAAAGTATTTAGGTAGTTGCCCATCAATAGTTATTATTCCTTTTAAACTTAAATTATCAGGTTTGTTTTCTATTGCTGAAAATATAGTTTTAAAGTAGTCATCACTTACTTTGTCATCGTCATCTATAAAACAAACATATTCTCCATTAGCTAAATTTAAAAGATAATTTCTTTTTTCTCCTATGCTTTTGTAAATTGAATCATCTGTTATTATTTCAACCTCATTTGTTTTATCTAATGCTTGCAATTGAAATTTTAAATCAAACATTAAATTAGAAAACACTTCAAATCTATTTGGCAAAGTTGGTATTAATACACTTAATTTATACATGAAATTTAGTGGGTTTATTAATTATAAAATGATCTGGAATGTTATAATTTTTGTTTCTTCTTTGAATAAATGTTTTTAAATCCTTTTCATTTACTTCATGAGCTTCTGTCTTCATGTATTGTTGATCATAGTCAGACATATTCCAAGCCGGGTGCATGTGAGTAAATAACTGTTTTAGGTCGCCCATGTATTTATATTTATTCAGCATCCATGCTACTTCTGTAGCTTCAGCATCACACCAAAGAGACTCGTAAGAAGGATGGTAAATGTATTTAAAACGATTATAATAATCAATACCCATGATACTCATAGTCATAATGTTTCCTTTTTGAAACCCATCTGAATAATGAAGTACTTGGTCATAATAACCGTTAAAATCCTGTCTTATTATTTCATCAAAACCTTTCACATTAAACACCATGTCATCGGATGTATTTATTAAAATATCCCAATGTGTGAAAATATTCATGTCACGATTTATAGCATCTATTTTATTTTTTGATTTACCTCTGATAATATAAACGTTATCGTCTTTATAATCAAAGTTTTTCATTGTTTCATCGTCATCGTCAATGCTTACTAAAATAGTGTAATCATTTGAGTTACACTTTTCAATGATGTTGTCAATTGATGCTTTTGCCTTTATTGGTCGGCTTCTTGTTGTTAGCTTAAAGAGTATGTGTGCTTTCACTCTGCAAAGTTATAAAAGATTTGAGGGCTTTGTAATTCCTTTAAAAAAACATTTCTATTTATGTTAATTTGTTTTTGCTTTTCGGCTTCACTTATGCTGAATTGTTTAACCACTCCGCATAGTTGACCGCTATAATCCATAGCAAGCAAATATTTATCAGTGTCTTTTAGTTGTTGGTAAGGCGAAGATGTTAAGCCAGCTTTATGAATCCTGTTTGAATAGCCCGCATGTTCAAAACCATATTGCCCGTATTCAGAATTAAAATAACCTACCTTCTCGAATGTTCTTTTGTTAAGGTACATAAACACACCTCCACAATCTCTATACATCTCTAAATTTCCTCTTTTAGCGTATATGTTGTGGTTTGGCTGTAAGTATAACAAATGGTTTTCTAAAGATTCGATAAAATATTCAGCCCATCCCTGTTTTATTGGATAACAATCATCATCGAATAAAAAAATATGTTCGCAACCTTTTAATGTTTTTAAATTTTGATTCTTTGAATAAGCTACACCCTTATAATGTACGTCATCATGTATGTGTAAATGATAGCCTTTAGGCTTTACTTTATTGAAGCACTCAAGCCATTTATCTACATACCCCTTTCGGTTCGGCGTTGTGGTTACGCCAATGCCGATCTTAGTATTTGTTTGCGTGTGTTTGTCCATTTGTTTAAGTCGTAATTTTTAGTTGTGTATTCTTTTAATCTTTGTGAATAATCCTGTATTAATGATTTATCTGAGCTTAAACGCTTAATTGCTTTAAACCAACCATTAACATCACTATTCTCTAAAAAAATAGCTGTATCGCTTGGAAAAGTGTTATAAGGCAAACAATTTGAAACTATTGCAGCGTTGTTATGTGCTGCGGCTTCCAAAAGTTTGATTTCACTTTTGCATGCGCTAAAGTCTGATTTCTCTAAAGGTATTAAAGACACATCGGTATGATTATAAGCTGTACCATAGTCATGTACTGGCATTGAATTAATCCTCATGTAACTATTAGAATTAAGGTTTCCAGCTGTCATTACATTCTCATAATATTTATAATGATCGTTATCATTATAACCTCCTAAAACAAACATAGCATTTATGTTTTGCCTTAATATTTTTCTGATAGGCATTTGTAATATCCGAATATCAACCATGTGGTGAACCCCAGCAATATAGCCAAATCTAACCTTTTCAGAATAAGTTTTATTTGATTTCCATTGTTCATCTTCTAAATCTAGACAGTTAGGCAATACCTCAACTGATTTGTTAAACTTGCTTATTTTACTAGCTAAATGTTTTGTTGTGGTTGTGACTAAATCAACATGTTTTAAAATATCTTCAGTTTGTTTTACGATGTTGAATTCTTTAAAAACCTTGAATAGTGGGTGTGTTTGAGGTAGCACCCAATAGTCATCAATATCAAATATTACTTTTAACCCAAGTGAATGATAGTAATTAATTAACTCAATTGATTTTCCGTTAACATCTATTTCTCGTTGAAAAATTACTGCACTATATTCTTTTAATTTATTTTCATCTAATAGGCTAATATCTTGAAAAACGTCAATCTGAAATTCTTTCATGTCGCTTACCTTAGCATAAGGAACAATTAGCCTATGGTAAGATAAACCATTTAGATTGCTCATGTTTGCCTTAATGAGAATTTTTTTCATTGTGTCTTTTTTTTAGTTTATCCTTTATTTGTTTAATGTCATTGACTACTGTTCTATAAGGGATTTTGGTCTTATCACTTAACTTTTTTGAATCTCCGCATTCGATGTATAAGCGCAAAAGATTTTGTTCATAGTATTCAGTATCATTTACCGGAGGCTTTGATAAAAACTCAATTAATGTTGAGTAATTTATTTCGTTTTGCTTTTCCTCTTCTTTGTTTATGTTATCAATAAACTCTAAATGATTTTGAAAATACTTTTTTTTGAACTTATTTGAGTGCCATGTTTTCCAAACTACAGCTGAGAAAAAATATTGAAGATTTCTGATTTCATCAAAGTTTATTTTTTTCTCTATTATAACTAGAATAGCTTCGCAGTGGAGGTCGTCTTGTAATTCGTGATTGTGGCAAACATTACGGGTAATTTGTTTATATAATTTGTTTTTTATTAGTTCGTCAATCACTTGACAAAATTAAACATCTTTAATAAATATTCCATTAACTGTTTTACCTTTTCTATTTTGAATTACTTCATAAGCTGATTTCAAAGCGTCTTCATAATTAATCCCTAATTGTTCAGCTAAGATAATTAAAACAACTTGTATGTCACCTATTGCATCAATTTGCTCTTCTTTGTTATCTTTCAAGATAGCCCTTGCAAGCTCTCCGACTTCTTCACTTAGCTTTAATGCTTGTTTTGGGGCGTTATTAGCACTTATTAGTTGGCGTTCGTTTGCCCATTTTATTATTTTGTTTTTCATATTTTATTTATTATTTTTTTAAGAAGTAGTATGGTCGCTTGTTCTGGTAAAACAATTAACATCCGTTAACCTATGCAGGTGCACCTGCCGAATGATGCTGTATGAACCATACTACTTATATTCTTTTGTAGCGCATATATGGTAGTTACCCAAAATTAAAATGGGCTTTTAGAGTTCTCGTTCTTATCACGAAATCCGTTATTGTCTTTGCACCAAGCACATCTATCATACCAACCCCATCCGTTATAATTACATGGTGCATCTTTAAATCTGCAATGCTCTTTAAATCCTTTATTCAAGTCTGCTTCTTTTGCTTTTACAAACTCGCCTTTGTCGTTGTATATTTTTGTTTCTAAGTTTATCATATCAATTAAATTTATCGTAAGCCTATTTTAACTTCGGGTAACAGCATATAAAAAACATTAAAACGATTTTTTATACGCAAACCGTTATATCATATTTTTTTATTTTGTTTTTCATATTTTATTTTCTAATTAACCAACTTCTTTTATCTAAATGATATTCGCAATCCTTCCAAGTCATTAAATAGTCTTTAAAATTTTCAGCTTTATGGTCCTCCTCAGGATTTTCCACGAACCAAACATCGTAGTTAAGTTCATTGCTTTTTATGGCTTCATTCGGTATTTCATCGACCTTTTCAAATGAATGAAAACTAAATGTGTGAAATGGAGCGATTACACCTTTATCTTCAATGTATTTAATTTCTGAATAAAAAGTAAATTCTTTTCCGTTTGAAATCTTCACAAAGTCACCTTCGTTTAATTCATTTCCTAATCTGTCTTTTAATATTAATTTAAACATATTTTATTTATTATTTTTATAAATAGTATGGTCGCTTGTTTTGGTAAAACAATTAACATCCGTTAACCTATGCAGGTGCACCTGCCGAATGATGCTGTATGAACCATACTATTTTTATAACTAATATATGGTAGTTAGTAGCAAGTTTTTTAAAGTTTTTTTCCATAGCTCACTATACTTTTTTAAATACTAAAATATTTTGATGGCATTTAGCTACTTTTTTGTTTTTATCAAAAAATTGTCCTACTGAAATAGCTTTAGTAGCCACTGGTTGTATTAATATTATTTCATTGTATAATTTTAATGAAGATTTATAAAAAGCATTTTTTGTAATAGAAATAAAATCTTTATAAAATCCATTGTTATCTCTAACATCGCCAACAACAAAAACTGCATACGACCCATTTTTCAATAAATTGCAACTTTTTTTAATTATTGATTCGTAATTAATTATAAAGTCATTATCGTTCATGTTACTTAAATCACCATCTAAATATGAATAAACTTCTAAATCCATATAAGGAGGGCAACTAAATAAAAAATCAAATTCTTTAATCCATTTATTATCCAAAATTATATTTGAATCCCCAACGTAATACGATGGTTGATTATCTATTGGTAAAATATTAAATGCTTGTTCTCTATTGCTGTCTACTTGCTCTTGTCTTAATTCAATTCCTGTATATTTATAGCCTAAATAATTGGCAACTATTCCTCGAACAGAACCGCCAGCGAAAGGGTCTAATATTGAGCCGCCATCAGTGGCAAACCATTTATACATTAACTCACATAAAGCTGGGTCAAAAATTGATGGTTCTGTTTTTTGTATTCCTTTAAAATATTTATTTTTTCTATTCCAGTCGTTGGATTTGTTTTTTTTTAAATCACGACCAACCTCTGATTTAATTCCAAGATTTTTATATTTATTTTTTAATTTTTGCCATTCACCTGTTCGTGTATTTATTACAGATGTAGGAGCTAATAAAAATCTATCTGCTAAACTTTTATTTTTATTTTCTATTTCTCCAAAAAGATTCATTTATTTAATTTTAATTATTTATAAATCAAACCGCACCGCTCAAAAACTTTAAAAAACCAGACTACTAACAGCACCTAAAATACAGGCTAAACTATTCGCTGGTGCTATAACGCCCGATATTTTATTTGCATACCGTTATATTATTTTCAAATCATTAAATGTTTTGTTTTGCTCTTTTAGTTTTAAAGTTAAAAAAATCAATCTTTCAACTTTTGTATAGTGCTCAAAAGTTCTATTGTTTCCATCAACTACTGATTTTATTATTGAATTATAACCTTGCGGATCTTTTTCTTTTAAATCAGATTTAACAATATACTTATTGTATTTTACCTTAGATTTTTTAATTATAGTTTTGTTTGATTCATCTGTAAATGATATTTTAAAATTATCGTTTAAAAAGTCCATTATTGCGGGCAAAAACATCACGTTGTCTTCATGATTAATTACCGTTCCAAAACGCTCAGAATTTTTAGCTTCGCAGATTTTAAAGAAATAGTTAGCTATATCCATGTTTTGATCAAAGAACTTCATCACTGGTTTATTCGTGGTTAATGGTTGGTTTTGTAGCTTCATCCATTCTTTTAATGCTTGCTCTCTTTTTGCTGAAGTCATGTAACCTTTTAAAAATTTTGAAAAGGTAGTAACTCCAAATCCTACATAATCCCCAAATTCGCCACGTAAACCGCCATTAAAAGCATTTTCTAACTCATTTAGTGTTGTAGCCTTATACTGCTCAAAAATAGTGTCATAAATGAATCCTGACACGTTTTTTGTTTGTTGATTATCTAAATTGTATTTTTTGCTTTCCCCGCTGAGTTCAATCGTTTTTACAATTAAGGCATAAATTTGAGTTAACACTTCTTGCTTCTCGCAATGAATAATTTTTTTCTGATTCTTTGCTTCAATAAAATACCTGTAATTATCGGGTAGCTTCTGCATGGCTTCAAGTTCTATTCCTGAGAATCCATTTATTGTGTTTAGTTGGTTCATCGTTTTTTAGTGTAATCGTCCCAGTTAATGTTTTCAATCCCTTGCATAGCAGTTATTATCCTTACTTGGCTTGTATTGTTTTCTTTTACAAAATCAATCTTAGCTTTTTTAAAGGCATCTTTAACCCACATATTGATAGCTCCGTAATCTGATTGATATGTTTTACCAGTTGCAGATTTATAATTATTTAATTTATCAAAAATCCAATTTAACTCATTATCATTAAATTCATTTTTTAAATTATTAATTTGATCTTGAGTTAAAAAAACAAATTCTCGTATATATATTTTTTCTTTTTTTTGTTTATTAGTTTTTAGTTTATTAGTATTATTTTCATTAGTATTTATTAGTTGTAAGTTTTCCATAGTATGGTCAACCACATCATGGTTTTCCATAGTATGGTTTTCCATGGTATGGTTTTTAATAGTATGGTTTTTTTCATTAAATGGATAATCATAAACTACATGTTCCCAATATACTTTACCATCTTTACCAAACTTTTTAACCGAAATTAAATAACCTTTATTTTGCAACTCTTTAAATATCTTATTGCATTTTTGAACGCTTATATTAAAAGTTAAATGAAGTTTAGTTTTGTAAATTACCCAGTCATGAGGTAGACTTAAAAAATAAGAAAGCATACCAGTAGCTTCAATACTTAAATTGCTTTTAAATATTTCATTTGGTAATACCGTAAAGTTACCTGCTTGTTTTGATTTAATTATTGCCATTTTCTTCTAAAAATTTAAGTAAATTAATTAATTTATTAAAATCATAAGTTTGATAATTAATAAATTTATGATTTGCAGTATAACATGTAATTGTTATAAATATTATACCTTCATTATTAAAATTACTATCAACTTCAAATTCAGTATAAGCTCCAATTTCGTTTAAATCATTTAATGTTATTTTCATTGTTTTGTAAATTAAAAAACCCCTAAATGTTCGGATTGACTTACGAAGTCAGTAAAGCTATAACTCTTTACACCGAACACTTAGAGGTCTAAATGTTTTATTGTTATAGTATGTATTAAAATCGGTTCGTTACTCCGATGCTGCAAATATACAAATAATTACTTTATTTTTCTAAACCATTATAAAATTCTTCCCTCATATTTGAATTAACATTGTGATAAATGTCTGATAGCTTATTCATGTATTCGTCATGTATCATGTTCTTTTTTTCAAGCTCTTCCACAAGCTCAAACCCTATTCTTTGCCACCTGTTAAAGTCTTGCTTCATCTTTTGTTTATACTTGCCTGTTAATAGTGTCGATTGCTCTACAGCCGCTTTAAATAAGGCAATTAACATGTGAGATTCAAATTCTATCTTTGCTTGTTCGGGTGTCATTATTTTTTCCATAGTTATTTTAATTTTTGTTTGTAATATTCGTCCACAAATTTTTCTATACTTAATCCTAAATATTTTTCTCCATTGTCTCTAAACCACATGAAGAAATCAATAAGTTGTTGCTTTTCTTTTTTTTTAGCAATAGAATAAGTAAAAATTGAAGTTTCAAATAAATCGCCATCATGTTCAAAATGACTTTTAATTTTATCATAAAACCATTCAACCGCTGTTTTTTCCATGTTATTTTTTTTAATGCGCTGTTACTGTTGTAAATTCAAATTCATTTTCGTTTAAGTCAAACACTATCGCTGGATGTCCATCCTTTGAATAGTACCTTCTCATGTATAGCTCTAAATTATCAATCGTTTTATTTAAAACCTCTTCATCTTTAATAGTTCTCGATAACACTCCTCTTAACGTTAATGTGTATGTTTCATTTTCCATCTTTTAATTCTTTTAATATTAAATATTTTCTTTTTTCATCATTTGTTGTTTTAAATATATTTAAAAAAAAATCGTTCCACTTAAAAATTTTTATCCATTGATTAAATGAATAATTTTCATTTTTAAACATTTCTTTTATCATGTTCTTTTATTTTTGATTTGTAAATTTTAATTAATTCTTTTATTTCATCTAAACTTAATTTTAATGGTTTATCTTTTTCTTCAATAAGTTTGTTAAACCTTTCTTGACCTATTCTTGCTGGTAATCTTAAAGTATATTCGGCAATATTACCATGTAGGTGTAAATTACATTCGATGCAGCTAAGATGCGTATTATCTTCATTAAATCTTAAGTTTGGATAATTGCCAACTGAAAATAAATGCGAAGCGTGACCATTGATTACTTTTTTTCCGCACGATATACAATTTAATTTTTCATCTCTTAGCCTAATCCATTTATTGTAAATAACTTGCAGCATATTTAACCATTCAGTTCGTGTTCTCGACTTACAAATAAGTTCAGCTTTTTTCTTTTTCCAAACTTTTTTCTCTGCTAAAATACTGGCACATTTAGGGCTGCAAACTTGCTGAATGCTATTAAATGGAGTGTAGATTGCTCCACACTCCTTGCATTTTTTATCTTTAATTTTTTTCACAAATTCCCGATTTCTTTTTTAACTTCCCACCAATAATCATAATCAGTCAATCCTTTTCTATTTAAATGAACAACTTTATTACTTGATTGGCTTATTATTTCATTTACTGCAATTATAGCACATTCTTTTGCTTGTTGCCAAGATTTATATTCTTGCCTTATCAAACCTAAAGGTGGATTAAACCAATTTTCATTTGGTGTTGTATTGTAAAATCTATCTAACAAATCAACTGCTTTTTCTTTTGGTGTCATGATTTTTTCCCATTAAATGATTCAAAATATTTGTTGAACAAGTCACGTGCTACCATTACTTTTTCTTTCATCTTAGCATGTACTTCTTCGTTTGCGTTTACTCTAAAAATAAACAGTCCTAAATCACTAATAATACGAGGATCAAATGAAACGAAATCACACCATTTGCGGCCAGATAAAAGCATATAGCATTGCATTTGGTAGTAGTACTCATGGATCTCGCTTAACATCGTTTCTTCGTCTGTAATAAAACAATGCCTTAAATGATTAGCACCATTAAACGGGCACTTTATTTCAATCATGCCTTCATCTCCCACTAAACCATCTGGACTACCTGTTAAGCCTTCAATCTCATTTGAGTAGAGTAGTTTACTATCTATAATTTCATTCCCTGTTACTGAGGTGTAAAATTTCTTAGCGGTTGGTTCGTGTTCGTTTCCAAACTCAGTTGCAAAATTATTTATCCCTTGTTTTACCTCACCGCTTAATTTTTCCCATACTTTTTCTAAGATGTATGTTTCAGCGGTCTTTGAAAGTAAATCTTTTTTTGACCTTGGTTCGCTCATAAGGCGCCAGACCTCGGATCCCGTGAAGTTACCGCATCTTTGCTGCCACCATGTGGCGCTGTAAATTTCAATATTTTCCATAATTTATTTTTAATTTATTTTTTTATATTTAAACAACTACTGTACTTCTAAGTGTAACTCACTGCCTCTCCCACTACCTAAAAGAGCCTTATTGGTTTAGATGGAACATAAATGCCATCAGGTTGTTTCAGTATTGAGCTTAACCTAAACCACTCACATCTTAGACTGTGAGATAACATTTTACTTTACCTCATTACAGGAATATCCTATTTTTATTACTGTTTAGTGTTAATCAGTAGTTGTTTAAGTAGTCAGGATAGGAATTTAACCTATATTTTCATAATATCACACAAATAAAAGTGCTACCTGACTATTTTTGAACAGGTTACAAATTGTAACCGTTTAAATTGATCTAATTAGTTTTACCTCAACATCATTGCTCACCTCATATTTTGCCTTTATAGCATCTATTGAGCCACCTTTCATTAAGTATTCAACCGCTTTACCAAAAGCATCTGTATCTGAATTTAAAATAGGTTTACGGGCTACCTCTTTTTTATTGTCATGATCTGCATCTGCTTCCGTTTCATCAATTAAGAATAAACCATTTAAAGCGTATTTACGAGCGTATGAGCTTGCCGTTCCTGTGCATTGTTCCGAACTCATGCCTTTATGTTCGCTCATTTCTGCATAGCCATTTACAGATATTGATTCACTATACAATGAAATGTTTGCAGTTGATTTAATGAATAGTTTATTGCCAACCATTACAACATCATCCGATAATGTTAATGTTAATCCATATTTATTTAAAAGGGGTTTAACGGCTTCTAATATATCTTCGGCACTTCTATATTTGTATTTGCCAAATGAATTATAATTTCCTTTAGGCACTTTTAATTCATTTTGAATTGCAATTAAACACTCGTTAATTGTCTTTTCGTTTTTCTTTTCCATAGTTGTTTGATTTTAAAATTTTGATTTTACTTCGTTGTATGCTTGCATGAATTCATCTTCGCTTATTTGCTCAAATTTTAAAGGAAAGTCCATAATGTAATTGTTAAATGAAATCGAATTACTGCTGTATTGCGTATTAGTTACAATAGTAGTTCTGTGATGCTCTAATTTGTAGTAATGAATGACATCCTTTGAGTAAAATGGCAATTCATACTCGACTTCAATTTTCTGTAAAACTTCAATTGTTGCTTTCATAGTTGTGTGTTTTTAGTTTTGCAAAATTAAATAAATTATTAATATCTTTTTAAATAAAAATAAAATAAATTACTAAAAAGGTAAATCATCATTTGCTTTTGTAAATGTGTTCGAATAAGTCTGACTTTGATTCTCTTTTTTATACAACTCTGAAAATGCTGCACTGAAATAGTTAACCCCTTTTTGTGATTGCCTTAACCAAAGGCTTATTTGCATTTCTTTTCCGTTCACTACGCAATTTCCTTGGTAGTCAGGTTGTTTCTCATTTGTTTTTTTAGCATTCTTAAAGATTGCTCCGCTGTTATTTTTTGGCTCCATGTTTTTTATTTTTTATTTTGTTTTTTTATTTCTTCTAATGTTTTTGGTGGATTAATTATAACATCCGTTAAAGTTTCAATTGAGTGCCTTAAAGTTATTGGAGAATCAGAATTGCAACAACTAATAGTTAATTGAATAGTTTGTTTAATAATATCTTTTACTTGT
>JACCDX011009624.1_pt1 | contig 11563 bp, 9 predicted proteins | sample 7449681 | NCBI WGS metagenome assembly JACCDX01 (sample SAMN15323450, study PRJNA562643) | freshwater metagenome | isolation source: river surface water | place: USA:Blue River Watershed | collected 2017-08-18 | reverse complement strand
GAGGATATGTGATCATTCCCTTAAATGATAAAATACCTGTTCAGAAAGAATGGCAAAATATCAAATGGAATCCAGAAATTCCCCATGAACTTTTAGAAAAATACACAAGCTTCGGTTTTCAAATTCCCGATGAAATTGTTGTGATCGATGTTGATAATCACGATGAAGAAAATCTTGGCTCACAATCCATAAAGAAACTTTCTAGTGACTTCAATTATGATTTTGAGGCCAATGCTGGCTTTATTGTAAATACCGCATCTGACGGCCTGCATCTTTACTACAAAATACCAAAAGGAGCCTTTAAAATTAAAAATTCTTTAAAGGCTTATCCCGGTATCGAGTTTAAATCAAAAGGTAAGCAAGTTGTTATTCCGGGTTCAAAATTATCCAATGGTAAAAGCTACCAATTAGATGCGCTCTCCTGCACTTTGGATGATATTAAAGATTTGCCAACCACACTTCTATCTCAATTACAAAAAGAAGTAATAAGCACTCCGAATAAATCATCCAATCTGACATCTACAGATGAACCTTGCGATATTATTGCCTTTAAAAACTACCTTGATTCAAGACCAGAAATTTTAGCCGGAAACCGAAATAACGCGCTTTATCCCATAGCATGTAAAGCCCTAAATTTTGGATTATCTCGTGAGGTTGCGATAGAACACCTTTCAGAATGGCAATTAACTAAGGTGCTGCCGCCACTAGATCTAGAAGAATTATCAAGCATCGTTACTAATGCTTACAATTACTCTAAGGAGAAAAACGGTATCGATTCAATAGCACAAATCTTTGAAAAATCTCCTGATCCAAAAAGTTTAAATGTGGTAAATATTGCTGAATTTCTTTCAATGCAGCTGCCAGAAAGAGATTGCATCATTGAACCAATTCTTGCCACGCAGGGTCTTGCAATGATATACGCCGCTAGGGGAGTAGGAAAAACTTATTTATCTCTTTTTCTAAGTTTAAGTATTGCTAACGGTTCGAATGTTTTTGGTGAAAAATGGAAGGTTTCAAAACCTTGTAAAGTTCTATACATTGATGGCGAAATGTCCGCCAAAGAAATGCAAATGCGAATAAAGAAATTTAATATCTCTCCTAAAGATCCAGATAATTTTAAAATTCTTACACGAGATTTACTTGGCGAAAAATCTATGCCAAATCTTGCCATTGAAAGTGATCAAAAAATTCTCGAAAAATATATTGAGGATCGAGATGTAATAATAATCGATAACATCTCTACTCTTTGCGTAAGCGGTAAAGAGAATGAAGCAGAGAGCTGGAGACCTACACAACTTTGGGCCTTACTACAAAGATCACGCGGCAAATCTATAATATTTATTCACCATGCTGGCAAAGGTGGTAATCAAAGAGGCACTTCTCACCGGGAGGATATATTAGATACCGTGATAAAACTTCAACACCCTGAGAATTACGATAGAACTCAAGGAGCTAGATTCGAAGTTCATTTTGAAAAAACTAGAAGCTTTGCGGGAGAACATGCTAGGGCTTTTGAGTTAAATTTTGAAGAAACGAAAGATGGCTTGGCTCAGTGGAAGATAGACAATATCACAAATGATAAAAGCGTTGAAGAAGAGGAAGTCATAAGACTTTCAAATCAGGGTTTTACACAATTTAAAATTGCCAAAGAGCTCGGTTTAAGCCAAACAAAAGTAAGCCTAATTTTAAAGGAAGTGAAGACCAAAGCCAAAACAGTAAAAGAGGTTTTTTCAAACTAGAAAATTATTCATTATTCAGAGCCTAGGCAACGAATAATGAATAGTTTGCTACCATTGCAAGTTGATGAGATAGAATTGCAATGCGTGAGGTATAAACAAAATGTACATATAACTAGTTTTCCTGTTCACAGTACTGAATTTCATGTAACCTACTTAGGTTTTGTTGTAATCTTTGCAGGAAAAAATGTTGTAATGCGTTTAGGGTCATTTTTTCCAAAAAACTTTAGAATCTCACAATACCTCTTCTTGCAAATGGGGGGGTGTGGGGTCAATAAAATAGTAAAATTCAATCTTACAAATTCAGCTTTGAGGGGTGTAGGCCCCAAATTGTCATCATAAATATTAAACATCAAAAGATCCTAGGAAGAGAGTTCATCAATTTTGAAGACCAAAAAATTACCTTCTTTCTAAAAATTTTTTTTGGAAAAAATTAATCAAATAAAAATTGATGGCAAAGCAAGCAATAATGCCCCAACTATCATTGGTGTAAATATGACCAATGCCGTTACAAAACAACCTATGATCATGGATAAAATAGTACCAATAATTCCTTCACCTCTTACATATCCAAGCAAAAAATCTTGAAAGCCCTTTGGTAGCTTGTTATCAAATATGTAAATGGTCCATCCAAAACACAAAATAACATAGGGGAAAGCTAGAAAAGTAGACCAGTCACGATCCAACGTAAATTAGAAAAAGAAGAAGAAAGTGATAAGGAGTGATAAATTTAAACTCTGCACACTCTTCATAAATTTTTAGAACGGCTTTAAGAAAATTCTTTAACTTCATAAAAGCAGCCACTTTTAAAAATGGCATAAAGTACGATCAATAGTGACTACAGTATACGGAGTCATATCCCGAAAGTAGTACTTATACTGAATTTGTGCACCAATTTCAATAAGACCAGAGATGGATGGATCAGCTTTGCACAACAACTTAGACATCCCTTGTTTAAAATTACTCATTAATTCCTCCATAGTAATATCCTTCTTACGCAATTCTGTCTCAAGGTATTCCTTGTTGTAACTAAGCATTACTACAAATATGAGAGAAGTCTTAATCGCAGCAACTTGCGCTAAAGAAATTGTGCTACTCATTTTCATCGGTAATTGTGGCGCTATATTATCTGCCACTTCTCTAACTCTTTTACATACATCCAATTTTATTAAATTTGGTCTACACTCATCTTTTGAAATTTTTTCAGCTAGTTTTGGGGGGAGATTCTGTTTTGAGTAAAATTCTTGTGTAGAGTTAGCAAAAGATGGAGCAGATCCAAAAGCTACTAACAATAATATAAAGATACTAAAACATTTCTTGTTGAAAATCGTCGCGCAGAAATTGGTGAAACGCATCACCGGTATCAAAGAAAAATTTAGAAATTTACCCATGTGTCTCAACTCCGCTTTTTGTTATCAAATAGCCACCAATATTTTTAGGCATTGGTGACTGGGAGTTGATAACCCGCGTTGAGACGGTGCAGTGCTTTTAGGCAAGCCTTGGACATGGCACTGCCTCCCAGCCATACGATGACTGAGAGACGAGTGTTTTTGTTTTCGATCTGCCTCATCTAGCACAGACCGCTCAACGATGGGGTTATCAAGCCCATACCCACTTCAAACAAAAAGTGAGCGACTATCATTGCAGCAAATTTTCTTTGAAAAAGCAATGTGGTTTCGCCTCGCGCACGTGAGAAAAATTTAGATATCAAATAGGTAAGTACGGGGGTCAAAATCGAATTTCGGGAGGTGCGTCAGTTTTATAAAATTTTTCTTTTACGTGACTCTTTAAAGTAACAAATAATTGAACTGTTAGTTCTTTCGGTGATAATAAATTCATCAATCAATTACACTTGTTCAAAGATAAACTATGCCTGATGAATTAAAATATTTGCTGATTTCCTCAAAGGGTAAAATTGCCTTACCATCTTCTGGAGAGCCAGTATTGAGCGGAATTTTTTTAAAAGAAAAAGAGGGTGAAAAGACGTTAAATAAAGACGATGCCCACCGAATAAAACGCAAGTTCTATTCAGTTTTTCTACAAAATCATTTTGAGAATTTAGTAGCTTTAGCTGGAGCCGGAACCTCAGTTGGGTACGGCGGATTAACCATGAATGAGCTATGGGACAAGACAGAAAAAGAGCTTACAACACCTGTTTTTTTAGCCTTCTGTAAAGCAGTAAAATTCCTAGATAAAGACGCTACCACATTACCAGAAACTGCCGAAGGTAAAAATTTAGAATCCCTCCTTTCAAAGGCTAATATAGCAAAAGAATTTGTTGATCCTGCACAGCTAGACATAAGTAAGTTAATTGAAAAATGCGAAGATCTGATTCAAGAAAGCTGCACCATACTTGACGATCCGTCTAATCCCTCGCCTCATGGAGAATTTTTAAATAAAATAACCAACAGAAAGCTAAAAGATCCTAGGGTAAAACTCTTTACTTCAAACTATGATACTCTTTTTGAGCAGGCTGCCATTTCTGGTGGATTCACGGTGATTGATGGGTTTTCTTTTTCTACGCCTAGGACCTTAAGCGGAAGAAATTTTGATTATGATATTGTGTATAGAGAAAAAAGCCGAATCAGGGAAGAAGAGAGCTTTGTTCCAAAGGTATTTCATTTTTATAAATTACATGGATCTGTAAATTGGGAACGAAAGGAGAATGAGCAAAAAAAGAGTGAAGTTTTAATCAATGAAAAACCCGAAAAAGCTTTGATGATTTTTCCCAGAGATAGCAAATATGAAAACTCTTATGATCAACCGTTTTTTGAAATGATGTCACGATTTCACGAACACTTGAGAAAGAACAATGTTTTACTGATTTGCTTGGGATTTAGCTTTAATGACAAACATATGGTTACAGCCATAAAAGAAGCGGTAATGCACAACCCAAGCTTTAGATTACTTATTGTAAATCGAACGATCCGATATAATTCCGACACCATCAAGTGGTTTATAGATATGGCGGAAAGGCAGCATAACATCACTATTATTTCTGAAGAATTTAGTGATTTCGCCAGAAATTATCCTTCTTCCAAAATCTATTCCAATGAATCATCCAACATAATACCGTCAGGCAATGAATCGGAAGAATAGACCATTTGATCATAATTATTTTATTGGCTACGTAAGTCAGGTATTTCCTGATTTTGCTAGAGTCCATTTTCCATCATCAGTACTTCTGAATAAATTTATTTTTTCCGGAGAAGAGTTTAATGCTGGATTGGTAGGAAATTATGTGACGATTGAAGGAGAGAACCACGGTTTCTTTGGAAAGATTCTTGAGCTTTCTTTGCCGGAAAAAGAGCGATTATCTCTTAATGAGAGAGATTTTCAGAGCAAAGAGTTTCATCCAGCTGGTAGGGTAGAAATCCTTTTGTCATTTGATTATTTTAATCCTGAAAAAGTTTCAAAGGGATTAAGCGCTTATCCAAATATCGGAGCAAAAGTTTTTGTTTGCCCTTCATCATTTATACAAAAATACTTTGTAAAATTCGGTGCCACAGAAAATTCCGAAGAAACAGACGATAGACCAGTTTTTGATTTTGGTGTCCTTATCTCAGACAATAAAACATCAGTAAGCATATCCCAACAAGCTCTATTTGGTAGGCATTGTGCAATAGTTGGAACAACTGGAGGAGGAAAAAGCTGGACTGTGAGTAAATGTCTTACAGAGATTATTGATCATAGCGGAAAAGCTATTCTTATCGATGCAACTGGAGAATATTCTACATTCGATGGTCAGCCAAAAGTTACCAAAGCTTGTATTATGGGAGAAGACAGCTTTTTTCATTATTCAAATTTAACAGTAGAAGATATTTTTGTATTACTGCGCCCAAGCCAACAGGCTCAATCACCAAAATTGTTAGAGGCAATTACTTCATTAAAACTTCTCAAATGTCTTGAGAATAAAACGCCAATAGAAGGTTTAAAAATTAACGACGGAACCCTTGTAAAAAATTCACAGCCCAAAAAGATTTTTTATCAAAAATATAATGAATATATTGCCGAAATTGAAGATCAGAATGCAGATTTTGATATAACCAAGCTTAGCATGCAGATAAAGAGGGAGTGCGTTTATGATGCAAACAAAAGCTATATTAATGGCAAGCAGGAAGCTAAGATAGATGAGTGGGGTGACATTGATAATAATGCCTTTAGCAACTGTTCTAGCCTAGTCTTAAGAACAAATCACTTAATCAACAGCATGGCTTTTAAAAAAGTTTTTGGTTTTAGCGAACAAAAGACCAGCGGCAACGAATTAACAAAACAAATAGATTCTTTTTTGAAAAGCGATTCATCCCTTATGAGAATTAGCTTCGAGAAAGTTGGGTATGAATTTCAAGCGAGAGAAATACTTGCAAATGCTATTGGAAAACACTTGTTAATGAAAGCGAGAAAAGGTGATTTCAAGGAAGAGCCTTTAATTTTATTTATTGACGAAGCGCATCAGTATCTAAATAAAAATGTAAAAGATGAATATTTTGAGTCGGTAAGATTAAGTTCGTACGATCAGATAGCAAAAGAGTGCAGAAAATACGGGCTCTTTCTGTGTCTGGCAACTCAAATGCCCAGAGATATACCAGTTGGAACATTAAGTCAGATGGGAACTTTCATTGTCCACCGCCTAATCAATCAGGAGGATAAAAAGGCTATTGAAAATGCTTGTTCAAGCGCAAGTAGTCACAGTTTATCTTTTTTACCGGTACTAGGAGAAGGAGAAGCAATTCTTACTGGAGTCGATTTTCCAATGCCAGTTGCAATAAAAGTAAAAAAACCAAGAATAGAGCCGAATTCACGCACTCCTAAATTCAGAAATTTACCAGTCAGCTCACAATCTACAAAAAATGAAGCATGACCAAAAAAACTTTTATTATTGGTGCCGGATTTAATTGTTTTTTAAAAAAACACATCAACGGAAAATTAGTTTCACCACCAGTATCAAAGAATTTTTTTAGATACTGTCTAGAGCGTGAAAATTCATACACCATTCATGGCATAATCGAAAAAGTTCTTCATTACATCGAGGAAAATTTTAACCGCTCAAAGAACGACCTGCTGAGTTCGGATTTTGATCTAGAACTTTTTCTTACCTTTATCGAGGCACAGCTCAACGAAGCAAAATCTAAGAAAAGCTTAGATAAGATTGGCTATCTAGAAGAAATCCGACTCAATGTAATGATAGCGATAAGCGAGGTATTTTTTGATTTGGAGTGGAAACCTCCGCAAGGCTATGAGCTGTTAGAGAAGTTTGGAAAAATGATATACGAAACAAAATCCAATATTATCACTTTCAACTATGATTGCCTTGTTGAATGGGGAATAGAAAGGGCTTCAGAAACAAGAGTTGGAGATCACAGAAGGAATGGAGCTCCATATTTCAATTGGGATAGATATTCGTCTTATGGAATAAAATTTACCAAGATACGAACTGGTGGTTGGATGAGTTACTACGATGCAAATGATGGAATCAATATAGCAAAAAAGTTTTACGAGAATTATTACAATCCATCACCGGATTTCAGATTCATTAAACTTCACGGATCAAATAACTGGTTCAAATATTCAACCTTGCTGCGCAACAAAGAGGTATTTGGTAAATTTTCTTTAGAACCAAGTCTTGAGCAGCTTGGAAGAGAAGGAAAGCTTTACATTAAAAGCGATAAAATTCCAGAAGCTCTAAAAAACGAAGTGATGTGTTTCAATGGCGATTGGCAATTTGGTGCCATTCCAACTTGGGATAAAAATGATATTAATCCGCACTATCGAAATGTTTTAGAGCCAATAATAATCCCACCAATTCTGGGGAAAGACAAAGATCTTAAAACCAAAATCTTCCGCCAGCTTTGGGGTGATGCAAAAGAAATTTTGTTGAAGAGCGATGAAATTGTATTCATCGGCTACTCGTTTCCTGAAACTGATTTTTACTCTAAGAAGCTTTTTATTGATGTGTTTTCAAAGAATAAAAATATTGATGTAACTTTTGTTAATCCTGACAGCAGCGTTGTTGATAAATTTCGTGAATTGGTGAATTTCAAAAAAGGAATCAAGATCTATAACGACAGCGCCTCTTACATTCAAGGAATCAATCGTCAATTTTGACTTAGATTTCACGTATTAAAAGGTCAATTTATCGCAATTCTACCTTCGCCACTAACGCTAAAATCATCCCTAAGCTTGCATTTAACAGCATATTTATACAAATTTGCCCACTATGTCTCTATTTGTTAATAACATATCTTAACTAATGAAATCGGCAAAAGAGCTAATTGAAGAGCTAAATCGAATTGATGAACATCAAAAACTTGAGGCTAAATCTGGGCTTGGGAAGTCTTTTTTAGAGACTGTATGCTCTTTTGCAAATGAGCCCGAGATGGGTGGTGGGACTATATTAGTTGGAGTTAAAAAATTAGATGATGACACCTTATTTCCTTCGTATTCAGCAGTAGGAGTAGATAACCTTGATAAGATTACTAGCGATATTGCATCGCAATGCGCAAGTGTTTTTAACGTACCAATCAGACCCAACATACGATGTGAAAATGTTGATGGTAAAAATTTATTAATAGCTGAAATCCCAGAAGTATCGAATTCGGAAAAGCCAGTTTATATTAAAAATACTGGCCTTCCTCAAGGAGCGTTTAGAAGAATTGGATCAACAGATCAAAGATGCTCTGACGATGATCTATCTTGTCTTTTTAATAATCGCGGGAATAAAACTTATGACGAAGCCATAATACAGGGGGCTAAAATGTCTGACATCGACCCTGAGGCAATCGAATACTATAGGTTTTTACGCAAAAGAGTTAACCCTACAGCGGAAGAACTCTTGTGGAATGACGAAGAATTGCTTGAATCGTTATCAGCAATTATACGTGATGGCAATGAATTAAAGCCAACTCTGGCTGGCATATTGATTTTTGGCAATCGAAAGGCACTGCGACGATTACTTCCAATGGTTAGGGTGGACTATATTCGCGTACAAGGTAAAGAATGGGTGGAAAATCCAAACGAACGCTTCTCAACCGTAGACATGCGAGGCTCGCTACTACAATTGGTTCAACGGGTCCAAGATCAAATTTTTGAAGACTTGCCAAAGGCATTTTTGTTGGAAGAAGGTGATGTTCAAGCCAAATCTCAAAGTTTACCCTCAAGAGTATTGCGTGAAGCTATAGTAAACGCACTAATGCATGCTTCATATCGCGAACATCAACCAATTCAAATTATACGCTACAATAACCGAATCGAGATTCGTAACTCTGGATATTCATTAAAAAACCAAGATCAATTAGGTGAAGCTGGATCAAAAACAAGAAATCCTAAAATTGCTGCCATATTCCATGAAACTAATTTAGCCGAAACCAAAGGGAGCGGAATTAGAACTATGAGAAGGCTAATGGAAGAAAATAATTTTGCTCCACCAACCTTTGAATCAAATCGCGATAATAATAATTTTACCGCTCGCTTGCTTTTACATCACTTTTTAAGCAAGGAGGATATGGATTGGCTAGCAAATTTTAATAATGATAACTTAAACGACGCACAAAAAAGAGCCCTTATTTTTGTACGTGAATCTGGAGCAATTGATAACCAAACCTATCGACAAATAAATGCATCCGATACTCTTAGTTCAAGCATCGATTTACGTCGTTTAAGAAGTTCTAATTTGCTAGAAAAAAAGGGCCAAGGGTCAACCACCTATTATATAGCTGGCAACAAAATGCAGATAGATAAAAGCACTAATACACAGCAGCTGGAATCAAAAACACATAACCTACTTAGCGATACACATCAGTTAACGAATGATACACATCAGTTAACTAACGATACACATAAGCTAAATCTACCAAATGATGTTATAAAGAAGTTAAAAACTTTAGGAAAGAATCCTCGCAAGGATACTACTAAATCTATAGTTTTAGAGCTTTGCGCTCATAAAGAAATGAGCGCAGAAGAGATAACAAAAGCACTTAACAAGTCTGACAAAATACATTTAGTCCGAACATTTCTAAAACCAATGGTCAACGAAGGATTGCTGAAATATACTAATGATATGGTCAATCACCCAAATCAGAAGTATAAAGCCGTCAGAACTAATAACGATCCTTCAAAAAAATAGATTGGAAATTCCTACCTTAAGAAGTAATTTTTGGGGGCCCAAATAGGGGCATATGGCACTTTTCTAAAAGTATAGATCTTTATTATTGGGCCTTTAAAGCCTATAATGTGGGTGCATTCCTCGCATCCACTTTTTTAGGATTTATATATTTTTAGCTAGCCACATCGTCATTGCGAGCGCAGCGCGGCAAACCAGTGTAGTGTTGGTTTTACTGGTTTGCCGCGCTGCGCTCGCAATGACGATATGGAAATTTGTAGGGCTAAATCCGAAAATCTAGGGACAGTATCTAATTAACTAATCCCAATCAATGAACCTAATTCATCCCTTCCTCCCATAAAAAAAGCTCCTGAAATTTTTAATTTCAGGGGCTTTTTTTGTGGCGGAGCTGACGGGATTCGAACCGAACCTGTCTCCATTTTTAGCATTCAGTATTTATAAGGCTTCAAGGCATCCCATGCTTAACCGAAAATTTAGAGGAATTTTTTCTGGTTTACATACGGCATAAATTACTAAACAGGTAACTGTAACTAAGCTGCTGTCCAAAATTTTATAAGATTTGCTAAATGAGACACGTCACTTCCTTTAACAAAAAAGTCGTTCATGCCATTTCTTAAAAATTTGTGAATTTTCTCTTTTTCGCCATCGCCGCTATAAACAATAATTGGAATTCCGGCGTTTGTTTGTCCGGATTTTCTAATTTTTCTTACGACCTCATCACCATTCATTGTCGGCATATTAATGCAGAATTCTTAAAGATTGCGGGAGCAACCCCATCTGTGTTGCAGCCTATTTCCTAAAAAGATTTTATAGGTGGCATGTCATGAAGTTCGATACAAAAACAATTGGATCAGCATTTATCAACAAACGATGGTCTTACTTTTTTCAACTCTCTTATCCTTTGAATCAAAAAGTTAGCAAGATTAAAATACTTGCTTTTTTACCTTAGCAGTTTCTAATATGATCATTTTTATAAATAAAAATTATTTCAGCGCATGAACCTAAAAGAAAACGCTAAAAAAGCAGAGGGGATGCTTAAGATTTTAGCTAATCAAAAAAGATTGATAATTTTATGTCATTTAAGCGATGGACGAAAATCAGCTGGCGAGTTAACTAAGGCCGTTGAGCTGTCTCACTCGGCATTGTCACAACATTTATCTAAAATGAAAAACCTAAATTTAGTTGAAGATAGTAAAGAAGGTCAGGAAGTTTTTTATTCGATCAAAAGTTATGAGGTGAGAGCAATTTTATCGACACTTTATTTAATTTATTGCAGGTAGTTGAGACTTTTTTATCTTAGTAAAAACTTAAATATTAACCCTAACTCCAAAATTTATGACAGTTAAAAATATCGATGCCAAAACACTAAAAAAATGGTTAGAAAATAACGAAGCCATTGTGGTTGATGTTCGAGAGCCAGCTGAACATGAAGCTGAAAAAATTTCAGGATCAAATTTATTGCCGCTGGCAAAAGTTTGCAAAAGCTCACTTCCCAAATACGAAAATAAAAAATTAGTTTTGCATTGCCGCTCCGGAAAAAGAAGTGCCAGCGCTTGCCAGAAGCTACTTGGCGAAGATTCAAATCTAGAAATTTACAATCTTGAAGGCGGAATTTCAGCTTGGAGTGCTGAGGGTTGAGCGATTGAAACTTCAGGAAAATTTTTTCTGCCACTTGATCGCCATGTGCAATTAACGATTGGTTTGGGAG
>JACCDX010623640.1_pt1 | contig 11567 bp, 5 predicted proteins | sample 7449681 | NCBI WGS metagenome assembly JACCDX01 (sample SAMN15323450, study PRJNA562643) | freshwater metagenome | isolation source: river surface water | place: USA:Blue River Watershed | collected 2017-08-18 | reverse complement strand
TGCCGCCCGCGAGCGTTTCCGGCTGAATACTCCCATAGCTGCCATTGGCGTACGTGGCACCGACTTCGTGGTCAGCGCGACGGATGAAAGTGTGCGTGCGCTGGTAAACGAGGGGGCCATTGTGGTGCCGCCTTTCTCGCATGACCGTCTGGCGTCCAACTTCGGGCCATGCGCCGTGAATGCGGTCGAGCTTACCCAGGAATCGTTGCAGGTTGTCCAGATGGATGGCCGCACGCCCCTGCCCCGGCTGATGCCCGCTGCAGATGAGAACGGTGTGCTGGCCCGGGAAAACGTCGAAGTTGCCGATACTGGTAAAGAGGCCGGCGACAAAACGGTAGGGACGGATGTTTATCTTGAGTCAGTCACCTCCAGAAAAGTCGCGCTGGTAGCGAGCAATGCCGTCGGGCCTGCGACGCCGCCCACGTTGTTGCCACCTTCTGGCTCTCGTTCGGACTTCACTCCGGACCTTCCCGTTTCTGTTGCAGGCGTCTCTGCCAATCAGTTGGCGTGGGGGCGTTGGGCAAATCTGGAAGGTCAGGGGCGTAACGAGCGCATCACTACAGCCTACGACGTGGCCAGTGCCAATCGATACATTACTGTGGGCGATAGTGTCTATGGATTGTTCCGAACTCAGAATGGGTCCGAGCGTGTTACTCCCGATCTGGGTGTCGTGAGTTTCGGCCTGGACAGCGCACAGGCGTTCTACCATTCGGGCAGTGGTGTAGTCGCCATGCAGGTCAACAGCGGCAAGCTGGACATAGATTTCAATCAGAGCACTTTTGCGACTCAGCTGGGTCTGAGTCACAGCAGTACAGGCAAAGTGGATTTCTCAGCGGCCGGTCGTCTTTTTGACGGTGGTTATTTCCACAACAATACCGACACGCAGAAGATGGCGGGTGCGGTCAGCCTGGATGGTGCTGAAGCAGGCTATTTTTTCGAGAAGCAACTGCTTGATGGCAGTGTGCAGGGTTTGACTCTCTGGGATAAACAGTAATGTCCCTGAATCTCTCGCCTCTGAACCAGATCCCCAGCCCGCTCGCATTCCTGTTGCGTCTTGCACCAGTGCGCGCCCGGTTGGTAATGCTGGCTTTTGCGGGATTGTTCAGTCTTCTTTTGGTCAATCTGTTTGCGGATGGTCTGGACACAATCGAAGAGCGGCTCGGAGCCATGGGCTGGACGATTGGAGCCGAGACAGCTCTCGAACAGCGCATTACCGTTGTCGCCATCGATGAGAAGAGTGTCGCTGAAGTGGGGCCCTGGCCCTGGTCTCGCGACACCATGGCACAGCTGGTCACCGCTCTCGACCAGGCTGGTGTGCAATTGCAGCTGCACGATATCGTGTATCCCGAGGTCCGCCCGGGTGATGACGCACTTGCTGCCGCTCTGCAAGCCGTTTCCGGTGGCGCCGTGCTGGCTCAGGTTCCGGTCCTGCAATCCGAACAGGTGGTGCGTACCGGTGTCATGACCCATGCGCTTTCAGGGATTGACTGTAGCGATACTCAGAATCTCGGTCTCCCTTCGACTCAGAGTTTCCTTGGCAACAACGCCGGTTTCGCCGCTATCGCCAAGGGCCACATTGCTCCCGTCGTGGCGAGTGATGGCGCAGTCCGCGAGATTCCCGCCGTTATCTGTGTGGACGGCAACGCCTACCCCGCTCTGGCTATAAGCGCCTTTCTGCAGGCAGTCAGCAATCAGTCCTGGGAAGCAACCCTCGAGCAGGGCCGCTCATTCTTCGGGCCGGACCAGCTCTTGCAGCTGGATGCCTACCCGGGGCTGCAAATCCCTTTAAGCAGCGCAGGCAACATGCGTATTTCCTACCGCAACGCCCCGGAAGTGTATCGCGCGGTTTCCGCTGCCGATGTGCTCAATGGCTCCGCCGACGTCAGTCTGCTGGAGAATGCCTGGGTGCTGGTAGGTGCAACGGCTTTCGGCATCGGCGATATCGTTCCGACTCCTTATAACGGTGCCACGCCGGGTGTTGAGCTTCAGGCCAGACTGCTTGGCAGCCTCCTCGATACAGCCGTTCCCTATTCCCCGCGCGGGGCGTCAACACTTCTCGCATTGATGAGCATCGCATTTGCAGCGGTGTTGCTGGTTCTGGTGGGTGTTCGTGAGCGTGTGTCCAGTTATGCCCTGCCAATCGCGGGAATGTTGCTGCCGGTGGTGGCGCTGACGATTCACGTGCAACTGCTGGGCAGCAGCGATATCTGGCTGGGCTGGGTTGCGCCCACAATTTACAGCCTGACGGCGGCCAGCTGCCTGATGCTGCTGGAGCAGGCGCGCGTGCGTCACGAGCGCAGCAGAGTCTTCGGCAACCTGAACAGTTATCTGCCCAGTGATGTTGCCAAGGAGATTGCCTACAGTCTGCCCAGCTCCAGCATCAACGCCCGGCGCTGTGAAGTCACTCTGCTGAGCGCCGATCTGCGCAACTTCTCTGCTTTTGGCGAGGCGCGTCCGCCGGAAGAGTCTGCCGCACTGCTGCACTTCTTCTTCGTGCGCGCTGCCGAGATCGTTGAGCAGCACGGTGGCAGGATTCATGAATTCAAGGGCGACAGTCTGCTGGCTGTATGGGATGGTCACGATGCGTTGGCTGCTTCTCAGGCGCTGAAAGCTGCGCAGGACATGCAGGTGGCGATTGATCGCGACATGCTGCCGCAGCATCCGCCCGAAGGACTGGAGCCGCTGGCGCTGGGCATCGGTATCGAGCAGGGCCCGGTGCTGATCGGCTCCATCGGACCTGCGCATCGCCGTACCCACACGCTGTTGGGCGACACGGTTACCATTACGTTGCGAATTCAGGAAATGACCGCAGAGCTGGCGCAGCCGATATTGATCGGCGAATGCGCTGCCCGTCAGCTCAGCGATCAGAGGCTCGAATCACAGGGAAGTTATCTGCTGAGTGGCTTGCGTATTCCGCATGTCCTGTTCTCTCCATCTCTTTCCGATACAGCTTCGCGGCGCAGCCGTCCGGAGCAAGTGTCCTTGACCCTCATTTCCGGCGGGCGTCGATAGCCTCCCTTGTTCTTCCTTGTGGGAGCGGGCCTGCCCGCGATTGACGTAAGCTCAAGACTATCGCGGGCGGGCCCGCTCCCACAAAAACCATGGTCCCTTTCGGGTTGCGCCTGCGCGGTTGAATCACGATAATTGCGCGCAGGTTCAATTAACGACATATGCTCAGATATGTCCATGGCTAGTCTGGATACCCAGGGTATATGCATCGGTCGGTTCTCTTTTTCCTTTTTCTGGTACCCCTGTCGGCGCAGGCCTGTCCGGATCTGCGGCCTTTTTATAGTATCGGACAAGATACCCCCGGCGGGTCTGCTCAGTTGGAAGCGCGTCTGGCGCTGTTAATGTCGGAATGTCTCGAGAGCTCGGAGTATTTTGCGCTCTACGGGGCTGCGCAGATGGATGTTGGCAAGCTGGCGGAGGCGCTTGAGACTCTGGAGCGCGCGCTCCTGCTGGACCCTGCGAACGGTGCCGCGCAGATTGACTATGCTCAGGCGCTCTATTTGCGCGGGCAACTGTTTTCCGCGCTCGATCTGAACGACCAGATTTTGCAACGTTCTGATTTAACCCCTGATCTTCAGTCGATGCTCGCCGAGCGTCGCCAAGCCTGGCGGCGGCAGACTCGCGAGCATGGATTTCAGGCGGATCTGCTGACTGGCTACGACAACAACCTCAATGGCGCTCCCGATCCAGGGCAGATCACGCTGACACTGTCAGGTGAGCCGGTCTTGTTGACCCTCAACCCGGAATATCGGCCCGTCAGCGGCCCTTTCCTGAATATGCGACTGGCAGGCCGCTACCGCCAGCTGGCATCGGACCATCAACATAATGCCCTTGTGGAAATGCGCGGGCGCGTCAGCGAAGACAATGAATCCGATCTTTTGCAACTGGAGAGTCGCTACGCCTTCGTGCGTCCACAGCGCGACCACACCTGGCAGCTCAACGCAGGCATGAGCCATCTATTGTTTGGTGGCAGCCCTCTTTATACCGCCTCTGAGGCTGGCGCTCATTATGAAGTGGCCACCGACACAGCATGTACCCCGCACTACGATCTGGTGGTGCAACATCAGCTGTATCACAACCAAAGCAATCTGAACGCCGTCGAGAGCAAGGGCAGCGTGGGCCTCGATTGTCCGCTGTCCATGGGCGAGAGGCAGGCGCAGATCGGGGCAGAGTTCAGTGCACTGCATAATCGGGCCATCAACGACGGCAGGCCCGGCGGCAATCGCAACGGCTGGCAAATGCGGCTCGACTGGCAGTTCCCTCTGCTGCAGGGTGTGTTCAGCAGTCAACTCAACCATACAGAACTTCTTGATCAAAACGGCTACAGCCCGCTGCTTGCCAATGATGCCGACCGCCAGCTGAGCCGGAGTTACCTGCTGCTGCAATACCGTCAGCCTCTTCGCGCCGACATGGCGCTCATGGTCAATCTCTATCACCAGCGTCAGCGCAGTAATATCGAGCTCTTCCGCAGTGTCGATACCACCCTGGAAGTTGGCCTGAGTCTCGCCTTTTGAATAAGCATATAATTCTTTAAAAATAGGCGGTTACAAAGGAGTGTTAAGGCAAGAAACAGGTTGTGTTTGGTATGGAGTGCTAGTACCATCGCCGAGCGTGTCCGCTTGTGGTCAAGATTTAATGAGTAACCCAAGTGGGAGTTATCACGGAAACGTGGGAAATTTTCTTCAGTGTGACTACAGTCACAAGGGGGCAGAGTTGACTTGCGTATCCTTGGCATAACCGAGTGGGGTCATCTGCTGATTATTGGCATGTCACAATCGGATAAAACAAATTGTAATAAACTTAAGGAGTTACAAATGGCTATAACAGCTGAAGCTCGTACCGAGATTATCACCCTGGTGGTTGGCATGTTTGGTGCCGCACCAGGCGCAAGTGTTCTGTCTGACCTGGTAGCAGCAAAAGACGCAGGCTCATCTCTCAAGCAGATCGCCGCCAACATTGCGAACACTGTTGAATTCAAGAGCATTTACCCAACATTCCTGACTAACCAGGAATTCGCAACCAAGTTCGTAAACAACCTGCTTGGTTCTGAAGTCGATGCAACCAACAAAGCTGCCGCTGTAACTCAGCTGACTGCCTCCCTGAACGCTGGTGCAACTCGCGCCAACGTGATTGTTGATGCAATCGCTGCTCTGGACAAAGTAGCTTCAACAGACGCAGTCTGGGGCAAAGCAGCCGCAGCACTGGACAACAAAACTGCCGTTGCCGTGTACTTCTCTGTTGAGAAGCAACTGTCTGGCAGCAGCCTGAACGAACTGCAAGGCGTTATCGCAACAATCGATAGCACAGCAGCTTCCGTGACTGCCAAGAAAGCCTCTATCGACACAACCAGCAACCCAGGCCAGGTTTTCACGCTGACTTCAGGCGTGGACATCAAGTTCGGTACTGCCGGTAGTGACACGTTCGACGGTTCTGTAAACTCAAACGGCATTGCTACCCTGACTTCTGTTGACCAACTCAACGGTGGCAATGGCGAAGACCTGCTGATCGCTGGCTTGTCGGGAACAGGTACAATCGCTCCGAAATTGTCCAGCATTGAATATCTGGAACTGATTACATCAGGTGCCGGCACTTTCGACATGGTCAATTCTGCTGACGTTGACTCTCTGAAGATTCGTAACTCTACTGCACTGCTGACAGTTGACAACATTGCCACATTGACTGGTACTGAGTTCGTTGTTGAGAACCAGGCTCAGGGCGCAACTCTGCGCTTCAACAATGACGCGCTGGCTGGTGCCAACAACGTCACCATCAACGTCAACGGTCTTCAGAACGGCGGCGCAGCAACCACACTGACAGTGACTCAAATCGCTGGCGCGGATGCGTCAGGTGTTGAGACGATCAGTCTGGTGTCTGGTGGCAGCAGCCAGAACTTCCTGCAGTCAGTCGTTGGTCAAGGTACCACACTGAAGACATTGAATGTTTCTGGTGGACAAAGCTTGTCAATCGCCGCAGCGATGAACGCGAGCGTGACTGCTGTGAATGCCGGAACGCTGGTTGGCGGTGTCACCGCAACACTGGGCAACACCTCTGATGCAGTAACTGTGTCTGGTGGTTCAGGCAATGACTCCATCACATTGAACGCCAATACCGTAAACGCCAACATCACAACAGGTACTGGTAATGATACAGTTACCTTCAACGGCACTGCCACATTCACTTCCGCAGACTCAGTTGCTGGTGGCGACGGTACCGACACCCTCAGCGTGACAACAGCAAATGCTTCTGCCGTTCTTGCTGCGCTGACAACAGTGACTGGTTTCGAAGCGCTGACACTGAATGACAATACTGCAGGCCAAACTGTGACGGCGTCTCGTTTCGGCAGCATTGATCTTGTCACTCTGGAAGGTACAGCCAATAACGCGGCGACTGTGACATTTGCCGCAGGAACCAAGACAGTGTCCCTGAAGAACTCCACCAACAATGCTCAGCTGACTGGTGCATTGACTGTGAATGATACTGGCACGGCAACTACTGACGTGCTGGCGCTCAGCATCGGTAGTGTATCCGGCGCTGTAGATGCGATTAACGGTCAGGGCATCAACATCAATGGTTTCGAAACCTCCAACCTGAACACAGGTGCGGTCGTTACTGCTACACAGACAACTGGCACTATTGCCATTGCCGGTGACAGCACAACAGGCGCCAATGTGGTGAACGTGGCTGGTGTCAACAGCCTGCAAGTGGCCAACATCAACTCCAACTCCTCTGGTCTGTTCACCATCAACGCTAGCGGTCTGACTGGCAGCGCGGTGTTGAACATGCAAGCGGCGCCAACTTTCACCGGCGGCGTGACTGGTACTATGTCAATCGTTGGTGGCGCTGCTGCGGCTGGTGACACCTTGGTTGGTCATGCCACTGCAGCCAGCACCATTGATGGCGGCGCAGGTAACGACACAATCACTGGCGGTTCTGCAGCAGACAGCCTTGTCGGCGGCGCAGGTCAGGACAGCATCACTGCCGGTGGCGGTAACGACGTGGTAGACGGCGGTGAAGGCAACGACACCATCATAGTAACCACTGGTACAGTGAATGTGGACGGCGGTGCCGGCAACGACACCATCACTCTGGCGCAAACACTGACCGCTGGCGACACAGTGAAGGGCGGCGACGGTACAGACATTCTGTCCATCACCGGTTCATTGGGTGGTACCGCTGCTCCTCTGGCGGCGGTTCTGTCCGACGTGTCTGGCTTCGAGACTCTACAAGTAGCTGCTGGTCTGACCACTAACCTTGACATGGTGCAGTTCACTGGCAACAGCACTTTCACCCGCCTCAACAACACTGCAGCTGCTGCGAACACTTTCCAAAGCGTTGCTTCTGGTGTTGCCACTCTAGGTCTGGCTACTGGCTCTACAACTACAGTGACTCGTCTGGTAGATACAGCTACCAACGCGATTTCAGTAGCACGTACTGACACAGCTGCTACCAACGTGACAGTGGCTGCGCTGACAATCAACGATGAAGAAACCATCTCCATCGCTGGCTCATCAACAACTGGTTCTACAACTATTACCACGTTGACAGCCAACGATCTGGTGACTCTGACACTGACTGGCGCAAGCACTGGTGCATTCGTGATCACCAACGCAATTGCTGGTGCAGCTAACCTGGCCACGGTCACTGCCTCTGCGGTAGTGGGCGCTGTGACAGTGAACGCTTCTCAGTCTACTGCCAACATGACCTTCACCGGCTCATTGACTGGTTCCAACACGCTGACTGGCGGTACTGGTTCTGACACCATCACCGGCGGTACTGCTGCTGACACCATCACTGGCGGAAACGGCGCGGACAGCATCACTGGTAATGCCGGTGACGACGTCCTGGCTGGCGGTATCGGTGCTGATGCACTGGTCGGCGGTATCGGTGCTGACACCCTGACCGGTGGCGCAGGCAACGATTCGTTGACTGGTAACGAAGGCGCAGACGCGTTTGTTCTGCATGCTACCAACGGCGTTGACACAATCACTGACTTCCTGGTTGGCACTGACGACCTGAAAGTGGCGACTGGCCAGTCTGGCGAAACCGCAATGCTGGGTGCTGTCAACGAAGTAGCGCCGATCACTGCAGCCGGTGCAGCTAACTCCGTGACGTTCGCGGACAACAGCGCCTACTACGTGTCTTTCAACGGTGCGGCAGCCAACCTGACAACTGCAGGTACTGCAACTCTGTCTGTGGCTGATCTGACAGCTACTACTCTGACTGCACTGGCGGCCTACCTGGACGAGCGTTTCGCTTCCAGTGCCACCAACGGTGACGACGTAGTACTGGCTGTAAACTGGACTGCCGGTGGCTCAACCACTACCTACATCTACGAGCACGTAGAAGCTGATGCGACTGCAACTATCGTTGCAGCCGAGCTGACGCTGGTAGGTATCGTGTCTCGCGGCACAACCATCCTGACCACTGGCGACTTCATCGCTTAATCTCCCCTCGGGAGACACCCCTCGCGCGAGCGGGGGGTGCCGTTCAGGAAACAAGAAAACCCCGCTTCCCATAAGGAGGCGGGGTTTTTTTCAATTGAATCGAGGTGTTTCGAGAATGAAAACGTTTCTGCATGTGGGCTGTGGTCCCAAGTACAAGAATCGCACCACGGCAGGCTTCAACACGCCCGAGTGGCACGAGTTGCGTTTTGACATAGACCGTTCCGTCAATCCTGACCTGGTCGGTACCATGACCAATATGTCGGCCGTCGAGTCAGAGACGGTGGATGCTGTCTTCTCAAGTCACAATATTGAGCATCTGTATCCGCATGACGTCCCTGTGGCGCTTGCCGAGTTCAAACGCGTACTCAATCCCGGTGGTTTTGCAGTCATCACCTGTCCTGATCTACAGTCCGTCTGCGCACTGATAGCAGACGACAAACTCACCGAGGCGGCTTATACATCACCCGCCGGCCCGATCGCCCCCATCGATATTCTCTACGGTTACCGTGACGCCATGGCACGAGGCAATCTCTACATGGCACACCGTTGCGGGTTCACGCAAAGGGTACTGACTGGCACGTTGCAAGCCGCCGGTTTCCCCGTGGTCATCTCCATGCGCAGAGCAGGCCCCTACTTTGACTTGTGGGCGTTGGCCTCACGGGCACCGCTTGCCGATGATCACCTCAGAGCTCTGGCGATGCAGCATTTTCCGAAGTAGTTCTCGGCAAGGAATGCTCAGCATATGACGCAACCGGAGTCCTGTACTTGCCGCCTGCGCGGCGCCTCCAGTAGACTCGCAACAATTAATATGAAGGGAATCCGATGTCGTTGCACGATGAAATAGCCGCTCAGCTGCAGGCACAAATCGATGCGCCGGGCGATGCTAAGGCCAAACTCAACAATTCACTGCGCCTGCTGTCGAAGTGGCGGTGCGTTCTCATCCAGAACACGCTGTTGCAGCAAAATGGCACGCGGGTGATGGCGGGGCCTCTTCAAGGGCTGGACTTCCTCCCGCAGTCCGCCGAAGGCTGTCATATCCCCAAGCTCCTCGGTTGCTACGAGCAACCGCTGCACCCTTTTCTGGAGCGCGTCGTACAGCTCAGTTACCCGTTGATTCTCAATATAGGCTGTGCCGAAGGCTACTACGCTGTGGGACTCGCGCGAAGAATGCCGGCCACCAAGGTGATGGCTTACGACTTGAACCCCGTAGCTCAGGAAGTCTGCAGGACGTTGGCAGAGAAGAACGGCATCTCCGACAGAGTAAGCGTCGGCGCGCTGTTCCGCCCTGAAGACTTCGCCGCCTACAGTGGACAAAAAGTCTTGCTGATGTGCGACATCGAGGGGGCGGAAAAGGCACTACTAGATCCACAACTGGCCCCTGCCCTTTGCCACATGGACATGATCGTTGAGAGTCACGAGTGCCTGGTTCCTGGCATCACCAACCTGCTGATTGAGCGCTTCCAGCAAACGCACGAGATCAATTTAGTTCAGGACAATGGCCAGCGCACACTCCCTCAGGCTCCCGAGTGGTTCAGTAGCCTGGCGAACCTCGACCAGTTGCTGGCGGTCTGGGAATGGCGCAGCGGGCCGACCCCCTGGCTGGTCATGAGCGCCAGGAGCTGAACACATGACAGCGGCCATTTTCTATCACCCCGAGGCTTACTCGACGCAGGGCCCACGACTGATGGGGCGCAATGCGGCGGGAGAATCCTTTCTGCGGGGCTTCCTGGCCTATAGTAAGACGCAAGAATTCTGGGTGCAGATCAAGAACCGGGAAGCCGGAGAACTCTTTGCACAGACAGCGCGTGAACAAGGCCGAACGGAGCCAGTACGTGGTGTTGAGAAGAGCTCGCTGGCGGCGCTCTCACAGGCGGGCGTGCTTTACCTGCCTGGTCCCAATATCGGCGAACACGCTAATCAGCGTGCAGGCTTTGGCCACCACTCATGGAGTCTCTGCGGAATTACCCACACCACCTCTTCCGCGATCGCGATGGATTCGATTACCAGCCTGATCACAGCGCCGGTGCAGCCGTGGGACGCGCTGATCTGCACCAGTACCGCAGTCAAGGACAACGTCAGTCGGCTGTTGCAGGCGCAGATCGAGTATCTGCAGCAGCGTCTTGGCATCAGCAAAGTGACGCTGCCGCAATTGCCCGTCATTCCCTTGGGAATACATACGGACGACTTCCAGTACACCCCTGCGCAGAAAGTGGCAGCGCGCGAAGCACTCGGCGCGACGGCAGACACTCTAGTGGTGTTGTACATGGGCAGGCTTTCCTTTCATGCCAAAGCTCATCCTCTGGCGATGTATCAGGCTTTGCAGCGCGCCGCGGATGTCACCGGACGGCAGGTCCTGCTGGTGGAGTGCGGCTGGCATGCAAATGATTCCATTGCTCGAGCCTTCAGTTCAGCCGCAGAGTTGGTCAGCCCAGGGGTCCGAGTGGTGAATCTCGATGGCCGCAATGCCGCCGAGCGTCAGACCGCCTGGGCCAGCGCGGATGTCTTTTGCTCACTGTCCGACAACATTCAGGAAAGCTTCGGCATTGTTCCCATCGAAGCCATGGCTGCTGGTATCCCCGTGGTCGTCTCCGATTGGGATGGCTACAAAGATACGGTGCGAGATGGCATAGATGGATTCCGGGTTCCGACCCTGATGCCCAACGCCGGGATGGGAACGGACTTCGCGCTGCGTCATGCGCTGGAACTGGATACTTATGACATGTATTGCGGTCACGCATCGGCGCTGGTGGCAGTGGATGTCGATGCGACTGCAGATGCGTTCATCCGCCTTTTCAGCTCCCCGGAGTTGCGTCAGAAGATGGGTGCAGCTGGGCGCCTCCGCGCACGCGAAGTCTACGATTGGGCAGTCATCATTCCACAATACGAAGCATTGTGGGCCGGGTTGGATGACGTGCGCGCGACGCATGGCAAGTCCCTGCCACCACTCACCAGTCCCTGGCCAGCGCGCATGGACCCCTTCCTTGCCTTTGCTGCCTATCCAACCCGTACGCTGCAGCCCGAGACCGTCCTGGCGCTGGTGGATGGCGATGTTCCGGTCGCACAGAGGCTGCACGAAATGCGTCAGCTAGGGATGATCAGTTTTGCCAAGGTGGT
>JACCDX010752064.1_pt1 | contig 11568 bp, 6 predicted proteins | sample 7449681 | NCBI WGS metagenome assembly JACCDX01 (sample SAMN15323450, study PRJNA562643) | freshwater metagenome | isolation source: river surface water | place: USA:Blue River Watershed | collected 2017-08-18 | reverse complement strand
CACCGGCGGCGGGGGCGGCGGCACCGGCGGCGGGAGCGGCGGCGCCGGCGGCGGGCGTGGCGGCCTCGGCGACGGCCTCTTCCTCGATGCTGAGGACGGAGACGACGGAGTGGCCGGGGAGATCGCGGAACTCGACGCCGGCGACGGCCTTGAGGCCGCCGACCTTGATCGACTCGTCGATCTTGAGCTCGGAGACGTCGACCTCGATGACCGGGGGCAGATCCTTGGGCAGGCAGCGCACGCGGAGGGTCTTGGCGGAGATTTCAAGCACGCCGCCCTGGCTCTTCACGCCGAACGCCTCGTTGACGATGGCGACGGGCACGTTGACGTCGATCTTCTCGTCGGCCTTCACTTCCTGGAGGTCGACATGGAGATACTTGTCGGTGATGGGGTCGCGCTGGACTTCCTGGAGGAAGGAGAGGGCCTTCTCGGCCTTGTCCTTGCGCTGGAGCTCGATGATGAGCGCGCGGCCGGCGACGGCCTTGACGAGGCGGGTGAATTCGGGCGCGTCGACGGCGAGCGTCTCGGGGCTGGTGTGCTTTCCGTAGAGGATCGCGGGGATCTGGTTCGCTTTGCGAACGCGGCGGGAAGCCGAGCGGCCGGTTTGGGCGCGCGGCGTGATGGTCAGGCTGAGCGGTTGTTTCATAGGTTTCGTTCCCCCTGTCGCACCGGAATTGATGGCAGGCGTAATGGAAAAGAGGTTGAGCTGAAGCGGCGGCGGCGGGCTTTGGCAACCAAATCTTGGGTGGCCTCGGGAAAATCTGCGCCTTGGTGGTAAATGGGCGTTGACAAAGGTGCCCGGCGCTTGGTTTTTCCCCCGCCCCTTTTCAAAGAAGGGAATCATTGCCCGATAGCTCAGTGGCAGAGCAGGTGACTGTTAATCACTTGGTCGTAGGTTCGACCCCTACTCGGGCAGCCACTTTGGCCCCGGAGACTTAAAAATCTCCGGGGCTTTTTGTTGTCCCGGACTTTTCCCACTTGGCCACTTTTCCTTCAAAGCGAACTCCCATCAGCGCCCTCGCGTCGGGCAGGCGAGGCAACAAGGGGGGCAACTGCGCCCCCCACCCCAGCGCAACAGCTCGCTCGGTCTCGCGGACTCGCCCCTGAGTGAGGGCCTGGGCAGGCAGCGAACCCCAGCGCGTCGCGTTGCGCTGATCACGGGCCTGCGGACCTGTGCAGCCGTTGGTCGGCCTTGCGCCGGGCCTAGCCCCCGGCGTCTCAAATGTCGGAATGCCTATCGGTTACACTTGCTGGCCTGGGGGTTCCTGGTGCGCTTTTTCAGCGGAGTCCCTGATGAACAAAAAATCCCTCAGCGAGCGCGACATCTGCACCAAGTTCATCACCCCCGCGCTCGCCGACGCCGGTTGGGATGTCCACTCGCAGGTTCGCGAGGGGGTCGGCTTCACCGACGGGCGCATCTACGTTCGCGGCAAGATCCACGCGCGCGGCACCCAAAAGCGCGCCGACTACATCCTCTACCACAAGTTCAACATCCCCCTCGCCATCATCGAGGCCAACGACAACACCCGACACCGTCGGCGCCGGTCTCCAGCCCCTGAGTGAGCAAACGGAGATCGTGGCGCGGGTGGAGGGCTTGATGGAGCGGTTTCGGAAGCTGGATGCGGAGATCGCGCGGAGCCGTGCCCACGCCGAGGCCCTGCTCCAAGCCGTCCTCCGCGAAGCCTTCGCCCCCGCCGTAGCGTGAACGAACATTCTCCAGAACGTTTAGAGCAAATCCTATCCAGGGCTGACCCGCCGCCCATTTTCTATCGCTACCGGCCACCGGGTGAATTTGCCCTGCGTGAGGTTACGTCAACGCAGGTTTACGCGACAAAAGTCGAAGACCTCAACGATCCGCACGAGTTTCGTGCGCCCGTGTCCATGTGCTTGAACGATCTACAGAAGGCCTACCGCGACTTATTACTCCACAATGGCACGGATCGAGATTCGGCCCTGCGCGAGTCCGAGAGCGTGACTCGAGACCAGTTGGAACTGGTTCTCAACGGTTTCAATCAACGCTGCCAATCATCCGGCCTCGTCTGTGGAACCTCTGACCCACGTTCGAACCGCATGTGGGCATACTATGCTGGCAGTCATCGCGGCATATGCATCGGTTACGATTCTCAGCACCCTCCGTTTTGCTACGCCCGCAAGGTCATCTATGCGGATCCAGATGGCCCCTTGGATTTGTTGGGCGCTATCCGCCGGGATCCCATGCTGATCTCTGATCACATTTCCTGCCGAAAAGGTGCCGAATGGGCTTTCGAAAACGAATACCGGATTCCGGTCAGTGCGATTGCGCCGAACCACCCCCGCCTTTTCCCCGTCCCTCCCGAGGCCATCGTGGAAATCCGTTTGGGCGTGAACATCACGCCTGAGTTCCGAGACAAAGTCGTGGCGGCGGCGGGAAAATCTCTACCGCATGCGCGGCTGATTCAGATGGGCTGCGATCACCGATATTTCCGACTTACCGAAACTGAAATCTGAGCCCCCTGCACCTTCGCCACGTCATGGAGCCCATGACCTACGTCTATCGCCTTCGCCGCCACACAACGATCCGCGATCAGTTCCAAGTTGCTCCCGCGCCTGACCGTTTGCTGCCGCGTAGACAACCTCCTCGCTCGCCCTCGTGGCTCTCGACTCGATGAAGCGAATCTCCGCCGCGGTCAGGCGCGGAGGGCTTCGCCGACGTGGTCCTGGTCGCCGACGAGCTTTTTGAGGTCGAGCGGGGATGGGTTGTCGAAGAGTTTCCCGGCGGCGCGGAGGAGGATGGGCTCGGGGTTGAGGCCGCCTTCTCGCGCTTGGCCTTCTAGGCGAGGACGGCGGCCTTGGCCGGTTCGAGCACGCGGTCGCGGCGGCGTAGTCCGGTCAGGGCGCGGAGTAGGAGACGGAGAGGCGCAGGAAGCGGCGGAGGCCGGGGGCGCCGAGCTGGACGTCGTCGGTGTAGGTCGAGGTCGAGCCGACCGTCTCCGTCGCGCCGGTCGCGGTGGAGAAGCCGGCCGCGAGGTCGTCGTTCGCCTGCACGGTGTAGGTCAGCGCGGGGTCGGCGGGGCTGCGGCGGGTGTAGACGAGGGTGAGGACGTCGCCGGAGCGCGCGACCGCGACCGGGTTGGCGCCGGCGACCTTGGGATCGGTGCCGAGGGCGTATTCGAGCAGGTTGGCGAGGCCGTCGCCGTCGTGGTCCTCGGTGTCGCCGGCGAGGACCTCGGGCGTGTCGGCGTAGACGCCGAACTGCTGGAAGCGCCAGAGGTTCAGCGGCGAGGCGGAGGGCGTGAAGCTGACCGTCACGGAGGTGGCGGTCTGCTGGAGCGTCACGGAGCCGTAGTCGGAGAGCGAGCGGCCGGCGGCGTCGACGGTGACGGCGCCGAGGGTGAAGTCGCCGGTCTTGGCGACGGCGTTCAACACGGTCCAGCCGCGGGGCTGGCTCCAGAACGCGTCGGCGAAGTTCACGGTCGAGCCGGAGGCGTTGAATACCAGGTCGACGACCGCGCCGGCCGTGACGTTGACGACGCCGGCGGAGACGCGGCCGGCGGCGTCGGTGGCGTCGTTGTTGGCGGGGAGGCTCCAGCGCAGGCGCGCGCCGTTCGCGTAGGAGAGCGTGCCCGTGACGGTCTGGGCGCCGGCGGGGCCGCCGGGCGCGTGGATGGCGCCGGAGGCGAGGCTGAGCGCGCCCTGGATCGCGCCGGCGCCGGAGAGCGTGGCGCCGTTGGCGACCGAGACGGGGCCGGCGCCGGAGAGCGAGCCGGAGATCCGGAGACCGCCGGCGGACACGAGGGTGGCGCCGGTGTAGGTGTTGACGCCGGAGAGCGTGAGCGTGCCGGAACCGAGCTTGGTCAGGGCCAGCGTCTGGCCGGAGGCGCCGTTTTGGAGCGAGCCGGCGAAGGTGGAGCCGGCGGTGGTGTTGGTCGTGAGCGTGGCGGTGCCGGCCGCGAGGTTGGCGATCACGCCGCCGGAGCCGGAGAGGCGGCCGATGGTCGGGCTGAAGCCGTTGAGGTTGAGCGTGCCGCCGTTGACGGCGAGGTTGCCGATCGCGGCGCCGAGGGCGGTGGCGTGGCCGAGGCGCAGGACGCCGGCGTTGAGCGTGGTGCCGCCGGAGTAGGTGTTGGCGCCGGAGAGGATGATCGTGCCGGTCGGGTTGGCGCCCTCGGCGAAGGCGATGCCGCGGGTGCCGGAGATCGCGCCGGTGAAGGCGGAGGTGGCGGCGGCCAGGACGTCGGGGTTGGCGGAGGTGACGACGACGTCGTTGGCGAGGGTGACCGCGCCGCCGAGGTTCGTGTTGCGGCCGAGGGTGAAGTTGCCGTTGAGGACGACCGCGTTCGCGAGGGTGCGCGTGGCGCCGGAGGCGCGGAGGTCGCCGCCGTTGATGCGGAGGGTCCCCGTGCCGATGGCGTTGTCGATCGCGAGCTGGAGCGAGCCGGAGTCGAGGTGGACGCCGCCGGTGAAGGTGTTGGCGCCGGCGAGGACGACGGCGTTGTTGCCGGCGATGGTCACCGAGCCGGCTCCGCCCGCGCCGTCCTTGACGAAGCTGTAGAGGAGGATGTCCGCGGTCATGGGCGCGAGGACGAGCTCGTTGTTCGCGCCGATGAGGATGCCGAAGGAGTAGTCGTTGGTGACGTTGGCGACCGGGTTGCCGATGGTGAAGGCGCCTGTGCCCGCGTTCATGAGGCCGCCGATGGTGAGGAGGTCGGCGGCGTTGTTGCCGGGCTGGCGGGCGCCGGCGCCGGTGTAGCGGAGGGTGTTGACGCTGCGGGCGAGGCCGGTGGCTCCGAGCAGGCCGGCGCCGCTGATGTCGTAGTTGGCCGTGCCGGTGCCGCCGGAGGGGATGCCGCCCCACGCGCCGGTGGTGGCCATGGAGCCGGCGGCGGTGTAGGCGACGACGTTGTTGGCGCCGTCCTTGGTGGCGTAGGCGTGGCCGGCGGCGGAGTTGTTGGCGGCGGCTCCGGCGCTCTTCACGATCGCCCAGGGGCCGACGATGCCGGTCGAGCCGGCGTTGACGATGCCGGTGGAGATCACCGCGCCGCCGCCGGCGGACTTGTCGACGAGCAGCACCGAGCCGGCGCCGCGCGAGAGGGCGCCGGTCAGCATGAAGACGCGGCCGCCCGCGACGGTCCAGGACTGCTGGCCGGCGCCGAGGGCGAGGGCGGCGGCGATGGAGAGGTTCTGGGTGGCCGCGGTCATGTCGAGGCCGCCCGGGCCGAGCGTGAGTGTATTGCCGGAGCTGATACCGATGGGGCCGCCGGTGGCGCCGACGACGAGGCGGTTGAGGGCGAGGTTGGCGCCGAGCGAGACGGTGTTGGCGCCGGCGAGGCCGGACCAGCGGGCGCCGTCCCAGGAGGCGGGGGGGACGGCTCCGGTCCAGCTGGCGGGGAGGTTGAGGGCGACGGTGTTGTCGGCCTTGTCGACGAGGGTGGGCGCGCGGGGCGTGGCGGAGGTCTCGGCGGAGGCGTCGCTTTCGCCGAAGGCGTTCACGGACGCGACGACGTAGTAGTAGGTCGCGCCGTTGGAGACGGAGTTGTCGGTGAAGGAGGCGGTGGCGACGTCGGTGGCGACGGTCTCGTAGGGGCCGCCGGCGACGGCGGAGCGGCGCACGGTGTAGGAGACGGCGCCGGAGGCGGCGGTCCAGGAGAGCGTCACGGCGCCGGGGGAGGCCGAGGCGGAGAGGGTGGCCGGGGCGGAGGGCGGGGTGGCGCCGAGCGGGTAGAAGACGACGGAGACGCCGGACACGCTTTGCTGGAGGTGGAAGGAGCCGTAGGCGGAGACGTCGCGTCCGCCGGAGTCGGCGCCGATGGCGCCGAGCGTGAACTGGCCGCTCATCGCGGTGGCGGAGAGGACGGGCCAGACGCGGATCTGGGTCCAGAAGGCGTTGGTGAAGTCGACCGCGCCGCCGGGGCCGTTGAGCGTGAGGTGGATGGCGGCGCCCGGGGCGACGGAGACGGACTGGGCGGCGACCCGGTTGAAGGAGGAGGTGGCGACGCCGTTGGCGACGAGGTTCCAGTTCAGGCGGGCGGTGGAGCCGTAGGCTAGGGTGCCGGTGAAGGTCTGCGCGCCGGTGGAGTTGGCGGCGCCGCCTGGGGTGTGGATGCCGTTGATCGTGGTGGCGACGCCGCTGGAGCCGACGCCGGAGAGGGTGGTGCCGGCCGCGGTGCTCAGCGAGCCGGCGCCGGCGAGGCCTCCGTCGAGGCGGAGCGCGCCGCCGGAGAGCGTGGTGGCGCCGTCGTGGGTGTTGGCGCCGGAGAGGACGAGGGTGCCCGCGCCGAGCTTGGCGATGCCGAGGGAGTCGGCGGCGCCGTCGGCGATCACGCCGGCGACGGTGATGTTGCCCGCGCCCTGGAAGGTGAGGGTGCGGTTGCCGGTGGCGGCGGAGGAGATGCCGGAGCCGAAGGCGAGCGAGCCGGCGTCGGACTGGACGAGGTAGTTGGCGCCGCCGGCGTTGAGGGTGAGGCCGCCGAGGATGTTGGCGCCGGCGAGATTCTGGATGGCGGGGACGGAGCCGTTGCGGCCGGCGAGGGAGACGGCCGGGAGCGTGATGGAGCCGGTGGTGCCGTCGATCTGGAGGCGCGAGCTGCCGCCGGTGTTGTTGTTGATGTAGATCGGGCTGTGGGCGGCGGCGAGGACCTGGTTGTTGACGACGCGGACGATGCCGTCGTCGGCGGAGGTGCTGCCGCTGTCGACGTGGAGGGTGCCCTTGAAGGTGGAGCCCGGGCTGTTGAGGACGAGGGTGCCGGCGCCGGCCTTGCCTAGGGTGCCGGCGACGACGGAGCTGCCGAGGTCACGCGTGTAGAGGGGGCTGCTCAGCGTGAGGTTGCCTCCGGAGGCGACGTTGAAGACGCCGCCGTTGACGTCGAGGAGGATGCCGCGGTTGGCGTCGTCGATGGCCTGGGTGCCGGACATCTGGAGGGTGCCGCGGTTGAGCGTGAGCTGGTCGGTGACGAGGGCGGAGGGGTTGGGCCCGAGGCGGGCCTCGGAGTCGATCAGGAGCGAGCTGACGCGGCCGTCGCCGACGAGGATCTTGCCGGCGAAGGCGCCGTTGGCGCCGGTGAGCGCGACGGTGTTGTTGACGAAGAGGAGGGACTTGGAGCCGGCGAGGTTGGCGGAGAGGATGACGGAGCCGTTGGCGGCGCGGACCATGGCGTCGTTGGTGTCGACGGTGAGGTTGCCGGCGAGGGTCCAGGTGCCGGAGCCGGCGTGGACGAGCTCGGGGCCGCCGGAGAGCTTGAGATCGTTGATGGTGAGCGAGGCGCTGGCGGTGCCCTTCCAGAGGAGGCCGCCGCCGCTGATCTTGAGGGATTGGCCGGCGAAAGTGCGGGAGGCGGTGTCGGCGGGCGTGCGGAGGCGGAAGTTGGCGGTCTCGTAGGTCTTGCCGGCGCCCGGCGCGAGGCCGTCGCTCCAGCGGCCGGTGGCGGTGAAGGAGGTCTGGCCGAGCGGGTCGTCGGCGGTGAGGTAGACGTCGGCGGCCTGGCGGTTGGGCCCGAGGGCGTAGTGGGCGAGGATCTCGTCGCGGGTTAGGGCGACGTTGCTGACGCGGACCTCGGCGTATTCGCAGTTGGCGAAGGCGTCGCCGGAGTAGGCGGAGCGGCCGAGCCAGTTGTTCACGTCGGGGAAGGCGGAGAGCGGGTAGGCGACGTCGAGCCAGGCGACGGCGTCTCCGTCGCGATACCAGGTCCAGCGGCCGCCGCCGGCTCCGTTGTCGGCGAAGGTGATGGCGTAGTGGTGGGGGACGCCGGCGGTGGTGGGCAGTCCGCTGTCGAGGGAGACGGTGGCGCCGCCGACGATGGACTCAAAACGCTGCGTGGAGAGGGCGGAGCCGTTGGCGGTGCTGAGGGTGAGGTAGGCGGCGGTGCCGTTGTTGAAGTCGAGCAGGCGGCTCCAGCTTTGGAAGGCGAGCGGCGTGGCCCAGATCTCGATGGTGGCGTTGGCGTAGCCGGAGACGAGGCCGGCGGGGAGCTGGAGGTAGGCGGCGCCGCTGCCGGACGCGCCGCCGGGGAGGCGAAGGCCGGAGCCGGTGAAGGTGGCGCCGGCGCCCTGGACGGTGGCGAGGGCCGTGCCGGACACGGCGTCGGTGACGACGGTGCCGGCGGGGGCGCTCGCGGCGGCCTGGTTGAAGGACCAGCGGCGGACGACGTTGGCCATGCGGGGGGCGGCGACGACGCGGGAGTAGCGGTCGGCGACGCCCTGGGCGGTGGTGCTGATGAGGTAGGAGTTGTCGCCGCCGTTGACGGCGTCGCCGAGGCAACTGCCCTCGCCGACGAGGCGGGCGCCGTTGAGCCAGATGTTGGGATTGCTGTAGTAACCCTGCGCGCCGCCGCCGCAGTAGTTGTGCATCATGACGGTCTTGGGCTCGAGGCGGCCGCCGCGGTGGTCGCAGCCGTAGTTGTGGCCGGCGAGCTCGTGGGCGACGACGGTGGACCAGAACTGGCCGGGATCGAAGCAGGAGTAGCGGCCGGGCTGCTGGGCGACGGCGGCGGCGCCGTCGCTGGTGGAGACGCAGAGGAAGGTGACGAGGTCGGCGCCGCGGGCGTTGCCGGCGTCGACCACGTCGGTCATGCGCGAGTCGTAGTTGGCCATCCAGCCGACGAAGCCGCCCTTGCTGGTGGTCTGGTAGAGGTATTGCGCGGCCTGGTGGTAGCCGACGATGCGGACGCGCGCGCCGGTGCCGCAGCGCTCGTTGATGGCGTTGGAGCCGGCGATGGCGTTGGCGGCGAGGACTTGGACGTTGTCGTGGCCGCCGGCGGAGGCGGTGTAGGTCTGGTCGTAGGCGACGAGCAGATCCGCCTCGGCGGCGGCGCGGGCGGAGCGGCCCGCGAGGAGGAAGCCGGCGGCGGTGAACGCGAGGAGGGTCAGGCGGACGAGGGCGGCGGGACGGAGGGCGTTCATTGGGCGGGTTTGAGTTGTTCGTTGGTCCGGATCGGCTCGCCGCCGGGGATGGAGAGGTAGGTGTCGGGGACGAAGCTGGAGATCATCAGCTCGCCCGGCTCGCGCGGGTGGCCCTGGAGGTAGGTGCCGTCCTCGGGGGAGACGATGGTGAAGGCCTCGCGGCCCTGTTTGAAGGCGATGGTGACGATCGATTCGCCTAGGCCCGTGAGGCGCCCGGTGAGGGTGCCTCCCAGCCCGGAGGGATCGAGGTCGGAGCGCGTCACCTCCACGTCGAGTTCGCGGCCGTCGAAGCCGGGCAAGGTGAAGGCGCGCAGGGTCTCGCCGGCGGCGCGGGCGCGCTCGACGGCGATGAAGACGGGCTCCTTGCGATACACGAGCTGGCGGCCGGTGATGCGGGCGTTTTCGTCGAGGAGGCGACGCTCCTCCCATTCGTTGTGGGCGATCTTGCGGATGACCTCGGGCGAGCGGGCGTCCTCGGCGGTCCAGGCGTGGGCGGCGGTCTCCTTGGAAACGGCGAGCGGGCGGAGCGCGACCCCGGGTGTCGGCGCGGCGGGCGGCGTGACGGGCGTGGCCGGAGGCGGGGGAACCGGCGTGGAGACCGGGGCGGTCCCGGTCCTGGCGGGGGCGGCCGTGGCGGCTGCGGTTTGCGCCGGCGCGGCGCGTGACGCACGCCATTGAAGCCCGAGCACGACAAGGACGGCAGCAGCCGCTAAGGCCAAGGCGACCTTGGCGGGAGAACCGGGGCGTTTCATGGGGCGATCGGGGCCGAAGAGTTTTTTCGATCGGGGTGGGTGGCGCAACCGATCCACGAGTTTAACGTCCACCGTATCGCAAAAACGCTAAGACGCCACGCGGGCGAACACCCCGAAACGCGCAGGCGTCGGGGCCGAGGGCGGGTTTTGGTCGGGCCGGCGGCGGGGCTCAGGCGTCGTAGGCGGCGCGGAGCCGGGCGAACTCCTCCGCGGTGAGCGGCAGGACGGATCCGTGGCGGAAGGGGAAGGGGAAGCGGAAGTCGCTGGCGGGGGTGAAGCGGCCCGAGGCGAGGTCGTGCGTGACGTAGGGCTGGTAGCCGCGCTGCGCCAGGTAGTGGTCGAGGATCAGGCCCCAGAGCGGGGGGCGTCCGGCGGCGGCGGGCTGGATCAGGTAGCAGGCGGGGCCCTCGTGGCCGACGAGGTCGCGCAGCGAGAAGTCGGCGACCTCGCGCCACTCGCCCTCGAGCGTCGGGCAGGTCTGGAGGGTGATGGCCTTGTGTTTCTCGTCCTTGGTGAAGCGGTAGTAGGCGCGGCCGTCGTGAACGATAGTGGTGTCGATGACGGGGGCCTCGCCCTCGATGTAGACGAAGGGGGCGGAGAAGGTCTGGAAATCGGGCGTGCGTGCGGCCCAGATGCGATGTTTGGCGAAATCGTCCCGGGCGGTCGTGGAAGCCCAGAACACGAGGTAGTCGCCTTTTTCCGCGTCGTAAACAGCCTCGGGCGCCCAGGCGCAGCCGGCGTCGGCGGGGGCGACCTCGACGCGGCGCGGGGCGCTCCAGCGCACGAGATCGGGGGATTCCCAGACGATGATCGCGCGGCTGCCGGCGCGGACGGCGCGGGTCCAGTCGGGATCGAGATGGATCGAGAGATCGGTGCCGATGAGGAAAAATTTCCCGCCGTCGGCGGAGCGGAGGACGAAGGGGTCGCGCAGGCCGCGTTCGCCGAGCGTGCTGACGAGGACGGGTTCGCCGTGGTTGAGGGCGGTCCAGTCGCGGCCGTCGGCGCTGAGGGCGAAGTAGACCTGTTCGGTAAGCGGGGACTGTTCGCCGCGGAACGTGGCGAAGAGAAAGCCTGCGGGCGTGGAGGGGGCGGAGGCGTGGGGGGCGGACATGCGGGCTCGGGGACGGAGGGCCGACATGTTTTCAATCCGGCGGCGAGGAGGCAACGGCGCGCGAATTCGTCCCGTCATTCGCGCCCGACGCCGGGGGGCGTGCGCGAATGACGGGATACGAAAAACGGCCGCCCGGTGAAGGGTGGCCGTGGAGGGCGGGGCGGCTGAGTGCGCGGGGAGGATCGCCCGGCCGGGGCCTTTATTCGCGGAAGGTCAGGGCGGGCTCGCCGGATTTGGCGGCGTGCTCGATCCGGGCCGGGGCGGCGTGGGCGTGGGCGGCGGAGCGGTGGACGACGGGGGTCTTCACCGCCTGGGGCGCGGCCGGTTTCGGCGCGTGGTCGGCGTGGCGCTCGGAGGCGCGGGCCGTGCCGGTGGCGCCGACCAGGAGCGCGAGCTGCGCGGCGGCCTGCTGGAGCTCGGCGGACTGGGCGTTGAGCTCCTCGGCGGCGGAGGCGGTCTCCTCGGCGTTGGCGGCGTTGGACTGGGTGATCTTGTCCATCTGCGAGACGGCGGTGTTGATCTGGGCGAGGCCCTCGGACTGTTCGTGCGAGGCGGTGGCGACCTCGGCGACGAGGCGGTCGACCTCGCGGGCCTTCTCGACGATCTCGCGGAGGCTGGTGGTGACGCGGCCGGAGAGCTCGACGCCCTGCGCGGATCGCTGGGTGGCGTCGGCGATCTTGTCGGCGGTCTCCTTGGCGGCGACGGCGGAGCGCTGGGCGAGGGAGCGGACCTCGTCGGCGACGACGGCGAAGCCGGCGCCGGCCTCGCCGGCGCGGGCGGCCTCGACGGCGGCGTTGAGGGCGAGGATGTTGGTCTGGAAGGCGATCTCGT
>JACCDX010726094.1_pt1 | contig 11568 bp, 10 predicted proteins | sample 7449681 | NCBI WGS metagenome assembly JACCDX01 (sample SAMN15323450, study PRJNA562643) | freshwater metagenome | isolation source: river surface water | place: USA:Blue River Watershed | collected 2017-08-18 | reverse complement strand
AGTCCGGGGTTGCTATTACTGGAAAATTCATCCGATACCTGGCTAAACTCCTCCATTCCCGCCGTTTGCGCCAGCTGCGCCACCCGAGAAAATTCACCCGATACCTGGCTAAACTCCCCGGATGCAACCCTACCCAACCCCAACCCCGAAAAATGGAACGAAATGTGTGTGGTGTGCCAATTTCGTCCGGCAATCAAAAGAAATGTGGCCGATATCCCCAAATGTAATACGTGTATCAATCGATCAAAAAATCAGCAAAACGATTGGTACAACAATCCAAATGGAACGATCTGGATTGACGAAGTGGCCGACCAAAACAATCGAATTGCGTTAGTCACGCTACGGTTTGATATTTCGCGGTGGTTAGACGGCAGTTGGTTTAAAACGATTTTTTGCCAAACGTTGGATGAGTGGAAGCGAAATGTTAATTGTAAAGAAAAAAAATTTTGTCAGACCTTGAATGATTGCACCCAAAATAATCCGAACGATAAATGCAAAATTATCATAAGAGAAATTGATCGAATCAAAAACTTTAATATTCTGGCAAAATGCTTAGGTTCCGTAGACCCAAATACCTGTATAACAAAAGCAATTTGTGATGGCCTGGGAGGCAACGCAAAAAATACAATCGAAAATATAGAAAACCGACTCGGACTACGAAGTATAACCTCGCAACAACTTTTAACCTTTCTCTTCACCCAAAACCCATCCCCCGGTCGGTTGGCACGGGTTTGGCAAACCACCGAAAAATTTTTTGATGACGTATCTGAATTTTTAAACTGTGCGGGAAACCGAATCAAATTTTCCGTCACGGGTGAAATGGCGGTATAGGTAGGTAACACCTTGGACATGTACTTTGATTCATCCAAGGGACCGATCACTATCAAAACGGTGTGTGTCGATCAATCTAATAATCAAATCACATTTAAAACGATTGAATCCATTGAACAGCACTTGAACAAGCCCGATTTTTTACTTCAAACGATATTAAAATGGAAGCTGGAAGATGCGCTCATCTGGAATGAATGCAAAATCGCCGTATCGGAACCAAACCAGGAGGCGTATGAAAAAAAGATTTCCTTGGTCAAAGATCCCACGTTTTTTCAAATGCTACTACCAGCATCTGGGGTCAAAGAATTTCTAAGCAAACTAATAGAAAAATATGACACCGAATTTTTTTATGTAAAAGGCAAATTACCACTACACGTCAACGTAACAGTCGCCAATCGCAATATGCCGCTGTACGTGTTAATGGAATCAGGTCGCGCAGCGGTGGCACACCCAACGGAGGACCGAAAATCTTATGAAGCCATGCCAATCTGCCAATCGGACACCAACACGCTAGACGATTTTTTTGGCTATGGCACAACAAAAGCCCCGTGGGACAGTGACTTTAATGTCGGCCACCTTACACACGGGTATCCAGATCAAAGCGGAATGGTCCGTCAGTGGGGTAGATTCACCACAAATTTTTTAAAGTCCTCAGCGGATCGATACAAATTCCCCTCTATTTCATTTACGTTTGATCAGTTGGCGGCATATAAAAAATGTTGGGAAATCTTAAGCGGCCTATCTTCCACCCAACAACAGCGGTTGGTGGGACTGCTAATCGAAAAAGATCATTGGCCCAACGAAGAAAAAGCAGCAAAAGATGCGTACCAACAAATGGTTATGGGGTACGTGGGGGCAAATTTATCCCCCAATGTTCGCGATCAATTTTTGAAAATTGGCCCCCAACAAATACTGGATACATTTAATTTTTACCGACTGATTTTAAAGGAGACATCAAATGACTCAAGACCAACCGACTAGATATATTGGCCGATGCGTGGATCCCATCCACATTGGGGATGGCGGATATCGATTGGGTCGGTTAGATAATGCCATTGTTCGGGAGCCTGCCACCGAAATTCCGTATATTCCAGGGTCATCTTTGGCTGGTGTGATTCGGGCGAATTATGAACAGCTAACCAGTACCAATACCAGGCAATATTTTGGGGATATGGATCAACGTGGCCAATTTCGGTTTTACGATGGCAAAATGGTGTTGTTTCCCATTCCATCCAGTGAAGGACCAATTTGGATATCGACTGCAACTCGAATTCGATTAATCAGCGGCCTGGTTGGCAACCTAGAAATTACAGAACCCCAACATGAGATCGTCAATCTGAAAGGCTTAAAAAGCGCGAAAGTGATGGTGGGCTGGTTAAGTTTGCCGGTGACAAAATTGACCGGTGATGGCAGTGCCATTCAAGCTCCGATTGATCAAATCCAACGCATTGGGGTTGTGTCCGACAAACTGTTTCAGGTATTGGTGAACGATCATTTAGAAGTCCGGACGTCGGTTAAAATCGACTCTGAAACCGGCACCGCCGCCGACGGGGCCTTGTTTACCTACGAGGCCATACCGGCTGAAACGTGGATTGTGTTTGAAATTGGTGGCGCTGGTCAATCCAAAGATGTTTTAAAACCCGCCATTGATAGGATGGCGTTAACCGGAATCGGTGGGTTGACCACACGGGGGATGGGTAGGTTTAAATGCCATGCCATTTCAAATGCCGAATCGAAGGCAGGGCAATGACAAAATATATATACCTCGACTCCTATTGCATGGCCTTTGCATCAGCGGTGTTTTTAAACAATACCGAAATTAAACAAACCGAGATTTTGGCTACCAAGTCGTTGGGTATTTTATCCAATCACGGTCCGTACGCGCTGGTTTTGTACTTAAAAAAAGAAAATTCAACCCCGGCTAAGGGGATTCTAGAGCAGTTCAAACAGTTGCTTCAGATTCAAAACGTATTTGCAACGCAAGTCCAAAACATGGAGGATGTACAAAACGGTGATAATGTACAAAACGGTGTTAAACAACTCGCCACCCATTTGGATGATTACTTACTTTTCAAAATGCTGGTTGATCAATTGCTGATCTACATCCGATACGAAGCCAAAGCCCGAAATGCCAATGCTAATGAATAATCATTTGCGTGTTCAAATTCGATTAAAATTAGAGTCCCCGCACCACATTGGTGTATTGCCCAAAGGACCGGGCATTGTGTTGGCGCCGACACATTTATATGTCACGGGAAAAATGATTTGGGGGGCTTTAACAACCCGGATTACCCAATTGTTATTTACATCGCCAACTCAAGAAAACTATCAAGCCGTGGGTCAGGTGTTAAAAAATTACCTAATCTGCCACTATTTTTTTCCGGCAATTGGAGATCATTCAACTCCTTATTACCCACAATACACCAATGACGGATTGTTTTGGGAAACGGATTGCAATTGTCGATTATCCGATCGTGAGTTGCGATCGCGATTGGTGTTTGCCCAAGTTAAAACCGCGATTGATCATGACAGCGGTTTCAGCGCAAAGCACGGGCATCTGTTTGAAACCGAATTGATATCTGACAAATATATGGAAACCCAACAACAGATTTACTGGGTAGGAAATGTGGAAATGACCAACTGCAATCCATTCATTGATGAGTTGCGCAAAATGTCCAGCCAATCGACTGTGGAAATGAACGACCAAACTTTATTGCGCATTAACCAAACGTCTGTTTTGGCGCGTTTAACGATTGGTGGCGAATCCAATATGGGATATGGCCGATGCAAGGGTACATCAAGTGTTATCGAACCCACCAACACCCAAAATACAAACTACCTGAGGTGCCATTGTCCGGTAGATACCGGTCAAAAATGGATCGGCAAAATTGAACCATTGGTTGATAAGGAATATATTGGCCTTAATGGGCAAAAGTTCAAAACAACATTCGGCTACTTTTGGGCGCCAGGAAGCCAAGTTTCGGAACCTTTAACTACCAAAATACTCGATCCCTGGGGTCGACTAAAATGACAAATATGATACACTCAACCCAATGAAAAAGTCGCACAAACGTCCCCCGTTATTACCTAACGTTATCGACATTTTAAAGGCCGAAAAACCGGTGCTTCGGCGTCAGTTTGGGGTCACTCAGATTGGGGTTTTTGGGTCCGTGCTGAACGGGACGGCTCATGCCAATAGCGATATTGATATCGCAATCGAGCTAGAAGGCCCAGATACATTTACACAGTTTTTCGATACCAAAGACTATTTGGAATCAAAATTAAACGCAAAAGTTGACCTAGGGATTGAACATTCGATGAAACCCGAAATCCGAAAGCAAGTTCAGATTTTTTATGTCTAAACGACCGCGACCAGTGAAAGTTTATCTTGATGACATTTTGGAAGCGATCAACGCGATTCAGTTCTAACTTGAAAATATTACCTTTGAGGATTTTCAAAGCAACAGAATGATTTTGTCAGCGACGATCAGAGAGATACAAATCATTGGTGAAGCAATCGGAACGATCAAACCCGTGATGTCAAAGCGATTTCCTAATATTCGGTGGCAAAGAATAAAAGACCTTAGGAATATTCTTGTGCATGAATACTTTGGTATTGACTACAAAATTATTTGGGATGCGATTCATTACTCGCTTCCTGAGGTTCTAACCTGTGTGCAAACTTTTCGTTCTGAGATCGAGTAATTCAAAATTCACTTTGAATTAAATATTCGTTAAAGTTATATAGTTTACAGTAAAGGGGATGTTATCGTTGCACCAAATATACCTTAACGACTGGACCACCAACGCCGGTATCGTTGGGTTTTTATCGGTTGTGGATACCGCCGATTTGTGCGATACCCCCACATCGCCCGGGTTAAAAATCCACAGTCACAAAATTGAATTTACAGTTGAAACGTTGGATGGCTTCGAACATCGGTACCGCAAGCGATTAATGACGTTGTTTTTTGAACCCCACCGGTGGATTCGAAAATTAAACAAACAACTTAACGAAATAGAATTGGCGTTACAAACCGGTAAAACCAAGGGCCCAACCCTTTCAAAGCGTGTGGATGAGTTGGAAAAATATCCATTTAAGGGACTCTTAAACGGATTGGGTGTTGCGTTGAATTGGGAACCGGATATGTCACTATCTGATTACCGGGATACACTTCAGGCCGTATCTGAAATTGTTCAGGCAAAATTTGCCACACCGGAAGCAATGATTGATTGGCTAGTTAACCCCGAAAATTCGGATGGTGCCGCCTACATCGATTATTTTTTGATTCGGCAAATGAAATCAATCGGGTCTGCTGAGATGGTGCCGGACTGTTTGAACGCCATTCGCTCGGGCCTGGCAACCAAAATCAAACCCAATGCCACCTGTATCAAGTGCAACGAGCGAAAAGCCGAGTTTGACTTAAGCAATGCCATTTCCAACATCACCGGGTTTAACAAAGACAACCTAAATTGGGTTTGGGGGTACAAGGCCAGCAACGTTAAATTGTGCCCGATTTGTGCGTTAATAGAATGTTGCGCCGTGTTGGCATCGTTTCGCATTACCGAAGAATCGGGAAATTTTGTGAATAAGTTTTATTTTTTGAATCAAAATGCAACCGTTGAAACACTGTACAACTCGATACGGCGACTGCAACTGGAACAAGATCAAATTCGATCGGGAGACACCAATCCGTTTATCAAAGCCATTCAACGTATATTGGATGCCCGTGCTAAACAAGCCAGCTATCAGTACGAGTCTATCCAATTTATCGAATGCAGTGAAAATCCGATTTTGGGCGGGCAATCGTCCAAGGGGTATAATGTATTGAGTTATAACCTCACCCCCAAGGCAATAAACGCCATTCATTTGGCCACCCAAGAGTTAGCAGAAAAATCTTATTTTCGGTTTGGGGATATCAGTGGGTCCGTGGCCCATTTTATTATAAAAAAAGCCATCGGCAACACATTAGCTTGGAATGACGTGTACTTTTTTACCAACGGTAAATTAACCAGCTTAGAAAAATCAAAGGGGGTGGCCGCATACTCATTGCACAAGGTGTGCAAGGTAATTTTTGGCTATTTATCAAACGATGAAGGAGACAATATGACCGACTATTTTAAAAACGGATTCGATGCAGGAAAGGACTTTCGTTCAAAAACGACTCAGTCTACAGCCGACAATAATAAGACAGACGCGCAGATTCGCGGGCTTTGTCACCAATTTTTGAACGATTTAAAAGTAGATGATTTTCATTCATTTATGGATCGCTATTTTCGGTTGGCGATATCCAAAAAAGTGCGGGTATATCCAATGATTCAGCAAAATCAAAGTCCGGATCGATTTCGGGCATTTGGGTACGGATTTATCAATGGACTTTTGGGCCAAGAACCAACATCGGAGGCAAATTCATGACATCATCAACCTGCACATTCACAATCCTGTTTAAAGGGAGCAATTTAAATTATGGCGAATCGGTAGGGAATATTTTAAGTTTAAAACGACTGACCCATAACGGTAAGTCCTACTCGTATATTAGCCGTCAGGCTTTACGGTACGACATTGTCCGGTTAATGAACGAGCAATCGAATGTGCCATTAACGCCGGTTAATCGGGAAAAGGGCGTGATTCAGTTTGACCCTGCCGCTAAAATTGATCAATACCCCGAAATTGATTTTTTTGGATACATGAAAACCTCCAAAGCCAAAGGGACCCCCACCGACGACGGCGAAGAATCTGACGGTAAAACCGATATTCGCAAAGCGGTAGTTCGGCTTTCCGATGCAATTAGTTTAGAGCCATATAAAAATGATTTGGAACTGGGCAATAACATGGGACTTGCGTCCGGCACCCGTCAAAAAGATGGAAAATCGCTACAAAACGATCTTTTTAACGCCGAGGTACACAAGTCGTTTTACAGCTATACGGTTACGATTGATTTGGCCAAAGTAGGGGTGGATGGCGATAAGCAACTTAGCAAAGCGGAAAAACTGTCCCGTATCGAAGCGTTGTTCGATGCCATTCGAAACCTATACCGTGACATTCGTGGAAAACGGGAAGATCTAAGTCCGCTATTTATTGTGGGTGGAGTTTACCCAGTGGGCAGCCCGCTGTTTTACCATTTAATTCAGGTTGAGCCATCGACTCAATCGATTGATTTAAGTGCATTGACCGGCGAATTCGGCGTGCTAAATCGCAAGTTGCCGGGCCAACCGAATACGGTCAAAGCATTCACTCTTATCGGAAAAGCAGGTCTTTCATTTGGGATACCGGACACGATCGAGGGTATTAATGTGCAATCGATTGACGCGGTATTTGCGGCGCTGTTAAACAAAATTGATGCCGCACTATGACGCAATGCCTTAAAGTTAACCTATACCAGTCATTGGTTAATTACCGCCGGGAAAATAGTTTTGGCTATGTGCAAAGCTACCCACTGCCAACCCCATCCATGGTTCGGGGCATGATTCACGCCCTATTGGATTTGCGACACTACGAGCCATTTGATGTGGCCATTCAAGGGGCGTTTGATTCGGTATCCACCAACATGCAACGAATTATCAAATTGGACCGGGATCCCAAGTCTCGGCCCAAAAATCCGTACCATGTTACGGTGGGCCATTCCGAAAAAACCGCAACTCATGGGGTTATGTTTGTCGATCAATTGGTGGATGTCCGGTTGCGTTTATATATTCGGTTTCAAAATAATCCAGAGCTGATCCATGCCTTACATGACGCCATGTATAAGCAAACCATTACGCTTGGGCGCCACGAAGATTTTTGCAGATTGGATAACATCCAAATCATTGAGCTAACTGGAGACACAGCGGGCGAGGATTACACGCTCGAGGGTAACACATATGTTCAATTAGCGGATTTGGCAAACCCAATGGGAACGATTTTGAGGTTGCCCTATTATTACGCTCCAGTACAACGCTTTGAAGATAAACGAATTTTTAAGCGAATCGAAGCCAGCTTTTTAGCCGATGGCGCCACCGTTCGATTTAACTCTACCGTTGATATCGATCCATCTGAATCTGATTTCCACCCGGTGTTATGGCTGGTTTCGCCGAGTTAATTCAAACGGCGTATGCCAAATCATCGCCACCCCAGTCCATCGCGTCACACAATGATGACCTAAAAACTGTCTACCAACGCTTGGTTGATTTAGGCTACATCACCCAGGCGATGGCTACCCAATGGGGCCCAGTTATTACGTTGATTATCGACGCACATGATTTGGGTAAAATTAATGGGCTCTTTCAAACGAAAATAATAGATTCCATCAACAAACGTCCGCGAAAACGCGATCCAAACGAACTGTACCACGAATGGCTATCCGCCCAGTTGCTTACGCATTTTGATACAAAGGTATTTGAAAAATGGAATCGCGAAAACCATCGGTTTATTGATGTTGTGCGCTATATCATCGCGTTTCACCATACCCGAAAAGATTGTTTAAACAACCATAACTTTAAAAAACGCCTGGAACACCTCCATCAACATGATGACAATTTAAAAGGCAGACTTTTACCCGCCCGCGCGTTTTATGACCCCTTGTCCATTCAAAAGCGTTTTTGGGACGAGTTAGTGCCGTTGTTTTTTAATGAAATGGTTTGGCTTAAAGGCCTTTTGCATAAATGTGATTATTCGGCATCGTCAAACGACCCAAGTCATGCAGAAAAACCATGGCGTGGGGGCGCAGATCGGGAAGCCGATTACCGTAAACGCCTGACATTTACACCCCGTCCATTTCAAACGCTAGCGCGACCGTTACGGGATTGTAGTGTGGTGATGACGGCCCCAACTGGACTGGGCAAAACCGAGTTTTCGCAGTTATGGATCGACGGCGACAAGGCATTTTATACCCTTGGATTGCGGACAGCCGTTAATAAAATGTGGCACCGATTTAAAGACCGGTTTGGTGAAAATGTTGAAATATGGCACGGGGAGTCTGCTGCGACCTTGGTTGATGAGATGGACAACGGCACAGGTTTTGATGCGACAACGTTGGTGCAACGATTGACCCGCACTCGATTACTGGCTAATCCGATTACGATCTGTACGGGCGATCAACTGATGACGGCAGCCTTAAAGTACAATGGGTTTGAGCTAATTTATTTTACCCTGTCGTATTCCAAAGTAGTGGTGGACGAGATTCAAAGTTACTCGCCCGAATCAATGGCGATCATCGTGACGTTTTTATCGGAAATTCACAGGCTCGGTGGCCGATTTTTGCTGATGACGGCAACGTTGCCGCAGTTTCTGCTTGATGATCTAACCAACCTCATTACGCCAAAGGATGTCAGCCCGCAATGGGAAAGCCAAAGGCCCAAACCTGAATTAACCGATGCGATTCGGTCCCAGATTATTATATCCCACACCCATATTGATCAACAGTTTGTCACACTAAAGCCCCCTGCAGACCCTCAAACGTCCACCATTCGACACCATGTCAAACGGTATCCAAGCAACCTGATCATCGGCAATGAATCGCCGGATTTAATTTTGTTGCTGGAAGCGTTGACCGGTCGGCCCACTAAAATATTGATTACGGTCAACACGGTGGGTACCGCCCAATCGTTGTTCCGCATTTTGTTAGAAAGAGGATTTAATCCAAAATTGATTCATTCCCGATTTATAGGGCAAGATCGGGCCGTTAAAGAAAATGAAATTTATCAAGACGCGCAAAACGGTACCCAAAATTCTGAAGGGTGCATTTGGATTGCCACGCAAATTGTAGAGGCCAGCTTGGATATCGATTTTGACCACTTGATCACCGAAATTTGCCCGGTTGAATCATTGTTTCAGCGCATGGGTCGCTGTTTTCGTAGTCGTGAATTGCCCGAAACGTCGGGGCCAAATGTGCATATCTTTAATGCGACCCCGGCCAGTCGGTATGTTTACACACAAGATATGGTCGAACGTACCGATACAATACTGGGTACGTTTACAGCTCAAACCCCGCGATTAACCGAATCGGACAAAACCAATTTGTTAAATGAAATTTACCAACTTGATGCGATTAAAACATCATCGTATTACTTGGATTATAAAAAATACCTGAATTTGTTGAGGCTTGGCTTTCGCGCGCAAAATAAACCCGACGCCCAAGCCGTGTTTCGCAAGATTACCAATCAATATACTGTAATTCCGATTTCAATCTATAACGAGAATCAATCCAAGATCCAAGAAATTCTGACTCAGTTACAATCCAGGGAAACGGAATTGGCCGATAAAATTCGAATCCGATCTGAATTATTGTCATACACGGTACCGGTTCGGGTGGATGGGGACAATATTAACTTATTGGTTCGGCCAACATGTACGGAAGGCGGCGAGTCGATTTACGCCAAAAAAATGGGTATTTGGGTCATAAAAGGATGTCAATACACGTTTGACATGGGTATGGCTTTTGAAAAAAACCATTCGGATATCGATGATCGGATTTTGTAAATCGAAATAAGCAAGGGGTTATAAATGGCAACCAATGAATGGGATATTGATACGGTACGGATCACGGGCGTTCACGTCACCTATTACTTTGTGTGCAAACGAAAATTGTGGCTTTACAGTCACGGCATTACGATGGAGCACGAAAGCCAAGCCGTAAAGTTGGGTAAATTGTTGGATGAATCCACATTCGAGCGCGATCGCAAAAATGTGATGATCGATGGCATCATCAATATCGATTTTTTACGAGGGGATTCAATGATCCACGAGATCAAATCCAGCGACGCGTTGTCGGAGGCCCATGAATGGCAAGTAAAGTACTATCTGTATTACCTTGGTAACAAAGGCAGTCAAGTTACAAAAGGTGTTATTCACTATCCAAAGTCCCGGCAGACTGAAGAAATTGTCCTAACGCCGAATGATCGACATCGCTTGGAACATGAAATTTTACCGGCGATACAGGCGATATTGGGGCAGTCAACGCCAGTTGCGATTGAACGGTTACCGTTTTGTCCCAAATGCAGCTACTTTGGATTTTGTTTTACGTAGCTTACGGCATCAAAAATAGGTGGAATGATATGGAAAAAAATTACTATATATTCAAAAGTGGCGAGATCCAGAGAAAAGATAATTCTTTGGTATTTCGATTTACAGAAGACGGAGGACACAAGTATCTGCCGATCGAAGGTGTCGAATCGTTATATTTGTTTGGTGAAGTTAATTTCAATACCAAACTGGTTAATTTTTTGGCCCAAAATGACGTCATGATTCATTTTTTTAACTATTACGGATTTTACACGGCATCAATGGTTCCAAAGACATCGTTGGTGTCAGGATTTACGCTGGTTCATCAAGTGACGCATTATTCAGATTTAAGCAAACGATTGATTCTTGCAAAACACATTATTCACGGTGCTGCGTACAATATTTTGGCAAATTTAAAATATTACAATACAAAAAATCGCGATTTGGCTGAAAAAATCGAATCGATTAAGGCGTTGGTGTTAAAAATTGATACCGCGGATACGATTCCTGGGTTAATGGGCATCGAGGGCAATATTCGTGCGATATATTATCAGGCATTTAACGAAATATTAGTACCCGACCTTGGGTTTACAAAACGGGTACGGCGTCCGCCAAAAGACATCGTGAATGTATTGATTTCGTTTTTAAATTCGATGGTATATACCACGTGTTTGGGTGAAATTTACAAAACCCAACTCAATCCAACGGTTAGTTTTTTGCATGAGCCCAGTAGTCGCCGTTTTTCGTTAAGTTTGGACATT
>JACCDX010557480.1_pt1 | contig 11570 bp, 9 predicted proteins | sample 7449681 | NCBI WGS metagenome assembly JACCDX01 (sample SAMN15323450, study PRJNA562643) | freshwater metagenome | isolation source: river surface water | place: USA:Blue River Watershed | collected 2017-08-18 | reverse complement strand
GTTGATGCGCGACAACCCCAACACGCGTGGCGTGAATGACAACTGGAACGAATCGGTCAAGACACTCAAGCTTGATATCGACCAGGACAAGGCGCGTGCCCTGGGGGTCAGCAGCCAGTCGCTGGCGCAGGCCACCCGCACGTTTTGGAGTGGGACCACGGTGGGGCAATTTCGTGAGGGCGATCGTCTGATCGACATCGTGCTGCGCCAGCCCGCCAACGAGCGCCAGGCGCTGGCGGACCTGGCTGGGGTGAATGTGCCCACGGCCTCAGGACGCAGCATCCCGTTGAGCCAGATCGCCAAGCCGGTGCTGGCCTGGGAGCCGGGGGTGATGTGGCGCGAGAACCGGGACTACGCCATCACCGTGCAGGCCGACATCGTCGAGGGCCTGCAGGGCGCCACCGTCACGAACCAGATCTGGCCCGCGCTCAGCCAATTGCAGGAGCGTTGGCGATCGAATGGCCAGGGCAGCTACCGCATTGAAATTGCCGGGGCGGTGGAAGAAAGCTCCAAAGGCTCGGCCTCCATTGCGGCCGGGGTGCCGCTCATGCTGTTCATCACCTTCACCTTGCTGATGCTGCAACTGCAAAGCTTCAGCCGCGCCATGCTGGTGTTTCTGACCGGTCCGATGGGCATTGCCGGGGTGGCCGGGGCCTTGTTGGTGCTGGACCGCCCGTTCGGCTTTGTGGCCTTGCTGGGGGTGATTGCCCTCATGGGAATGATTCAGCGCAATTCGGTGATTCTGATCGACCAGATCGAGCAGGACCGTGCCCAGGGCGTGCCCGCCTGGGACGCTGTCGTCGAGTCTGCCGTGCGGCGACTGCGCCCCATCGTGTTGACCGCGGCAGCCGCGGTGCTGGCCATGATTCCCTTGTCGCGCAGTGTCTTCTGGGGACCCATGGCGGTGGCCATTATGGGCGGTCTGATCCTCGCCACGGTGCTGACCCTGCTGGCTTTGCCCGCCATGTACGCGGCCTGGTTCCGGGTTCGCCGAGAACCAACAGCCTGAAAAGCCGCTGCCCTAGGGCCTCTCAGGAGGCCTTCTCTGACAGGTTAAAATGCTCGATTGACCGAACAAACGGTGGGTGGTCTGTCTGGCAGGCCGCCCACACGTGTTTTTGGAACCGCGCGGGTGGCGAAATTGGTAGACGCACCAGGTTTAGGTCCTGACGCCAGCAATGGTGTGGGGGTTCGAGTCCCCCCCCGCGCACCAACCGCATTGCGGCCTCGGCCCCTCAGGACCGAAGCCAACTTACCAGGATTCAGGAGAAACCCATGGCAGTCAACGTTGAAACCCTAGACAAGCTCGAACGCAAGATCACCCTCAACCTGCCGGTCGAGACGATTCGAGACGAAGTCAACACCCGCTTGAAGCGTCTGGCCCGTCAGGTCAAGATCGATGGTTTTCGTCCCGGCAAGGTGCCGATGAACATCGTGGCTCAGCGCTACGGTTACTCGGTCCACTATGAAGTCATGAACGACAAGGTGGGCGAGGCTTTCAACCAGGCGGCCACCGAAGCGCAATTGCGCGTGGCCGGCCAGCCCCGCATCAACGAGACCGAAGGCGCGCCGGAAGGCCAGATGGCCTTCGAGGCCATCTTCGAGGTCTACCCGGAAGTCAAGATCGCCGACCTGTCCTCGGTCGAGATCGAGCGCGTCACCGCTGACGTCACCGACGAAGCCATCGACAAGACCATCGGCATCCTGCGCAAGCAGCGCCGCACCTTCGCCCAGCGCTCGCTCGAGTCCCAGGCTGCTGATGGAGACCGCGTGTCGGTCGACTTCATTGGCAAGATCGATGGCGAACCGTTCGAAGGCGGCAAGGCTGACGACTTCCAGTTCATCGTCGGCGAAGGCCAGATGCTGAAGGAATTTGAAGACGCCGTGCGCGGCATGAAAGTCGGCGACAGCCGTACCTTCCCCTTGAGCTTCCCCGCCGATTACCATGGCAAGGATGTTGCCGGCAAGACCGCCGATTTTCTGGTCACCCTGAAGAAGCTTGAAGCCTCCCACGAGCCCGAGGTCACCGACGAGCTGGCCAAGTCACTGGGCGTGGCTGATGGCACCGTGGAAGGCTTGCGCGCCGATATCCGCAAGAACCTGGAGCGTGAGGTCAAGTCCCGTTTGCTGGGCCGCAACAAACAGGCTGCCCTGGAGGCCCTGGTGGCCCAGGCCGAACTCGAGTTGCCCCAGGCCATCGTGCAGGCCGAACTCGGTCGCATGATCGAAGGTGCTCGCAACGATCTCAAGCAGCGTGGCATCAAGGACGCCGACAAGGCTCCGATTCCCGAAGAGATCTTCCGCCCCCAGGCAGAAAAGCGCGTTCGCATGGGACTGGTGGTGTCCGAGTTGGTGCGCACGCACAACCTCTCGGCCACGGCCGAGCAGATCAAGGCGCACATCGAAGACCTGGCCTCCAGCTACGAGAAGCCCGAGGATGTCGTGCGCTGGTACTACCAGGACATGAACCGTCTGGGCGAGGTCGAGGCCATGGTGGTCGAGAACAACGTGACCCAGCATGTCCTCGCGCAAGTCAAGGTCAAGGACAAGTCCGTATCCTTCGACGAGCTGATGGGTCAAGCCTGACCCGTTCATGGAGACTGAACTGATGAGTGCACTGGAAACCCAAGCCCTCGGGTTGATCCCGATGGTGATTGAACAGTCGGGACGCGGCGAGCGCTCCTACGACATCTACTCGCGCCTGCTCAAAGAGCGCGTGATCTTCCTGGTGGGGCCGGTGAATGACCAGACGGCCAACCTGGTGGTGGCCCAGTTGCTGTTCCTGGAAAGCGAAAACCCTGACAAGGACATCTCGCTCTACATCAACTCGCCGGGCGGGTCGGTGAGCGCGGGCATGGCCATTTTCGACACCATGAACTTCATCAAGCCCAACGTGTCCACCCTGTGCATCGGCATGGCAGCCAGCATGGGCGCTTTCTTGCTGGCGGCTGGCGAGAAGGGCAAGCGCTTTGCGCTGCCCAACGCCAAGGTCATGATCCACCAGCCCCTGGGCGGCACCCAAGGCCAGGCCACCGAGATCGAAATCCACGCGCGCGAGATCCTCAAGACCCGCGAGCAGCTCAACCGCATCCTGGCCGATCGCACCGGGCAACCCCTGGAGAAGATCGAGCGTGACACCGAGCGCGATTACTATCTGTCGGCCGACGAGTCCAAAGACTATGGGCTGGTCGATCAGGTGATCGCCAAGCGCCCCTGATTCCTGGCAGGGTTCCCCGAGCAGACGGCGCCCCCCCGCGGGGCGCCGTCTGCTTTTGGGTATCATAGAGACAACTACATAGAGGCACGCTTTTCATGGCCGACAAAAAAGGCTCTTCCGGCGAAAAAACCCTGTACTGCTCGTTCTGCGGCAAGAGCCAGCACGAAGTCAAAAAACTCATCGCAGGACCGTCTGTGTTCATCTGCGATGAATGCATTGATTTGTGCAACGAAATCATCCGCGATGAATTGCCCAATGCCGAGATCACCAAGGACGGACGGGGTGATTTGCCCACCCCGCTGGATATCAAAAACAACCTGGATGGATATGTTATCGGCCAGGAAGTTGCCAAACGCACTTTGTCCGTGGCGGTGTACAACCACTACAAGCGTTTGCGCCACCAGGAAAAATCCAAGCGCGATGATGTCGAGCTCTCCAAGAGCAACATCCTGCTGATTGGCCCCACGGGCTCTGGCAAGACGCTGCTGGCCCAGTCCCTCGCGCGCATGCTGGATGTGCCCTTTGTGATGGCTGATGCCACCACCCTCACCGAAGCCGGTTATGTCGGCGAGGACGTCGAGAACATCATTCAAAAGCTGCTGCAAAGCTGTGACTACGATGTGGAGCGCGCCCAGCGCGGCATCGTCTACATCGACGAGATCGACAAAATCTCGCGCAAATCAGACAACCCCTCCATCACGCGCGACGTCTCCGGCGAGGGTGTGCAACAGGCGCTGCTGAAACTGATCGAAGGCACCATGGCCAGCATCCCCCCCCAGGGCGGACGCAAGCATCCCAACCAGGATTTTTTGCAGGTCGACACCACCAACATCCTCTTCATTTGCGGCGGAGCGTTTGCGGGTCTTGAGAAAGTCATCGAGTCCCGCACCGAATCCTCCGGCATCGGCTTTGGTGCTTCAGTGCGCAGCAAACAACAGCGCAGCCTGACCGAGGTGTTCGGTGAGGTGGAGCCGGAAGACCTGATCAAGTTCGGCCTGATTCCCGAATTGGTGGGTCGTCTGCCTGTGGTGGCCACCCTGGCAGAACTCTCCGAGGATGCGCTGGTGCAAATCCTCACCGAACCCCGCAACGCGGTGGTCAAGCAGTTCTCCAAACTGCTCGCCATGGAAGGCGTGGATTTGGAGATTCGTCCTGCTGCTTTGCGGGCCATCGCACGCAAGGCCCTGGCGCGCAAGACCGGTGCCCGGGGCTTGCGGTCTATCCTTGAACTGTCCCTGATCGACACCATGTTTGATCTGCCCAGCGACACGAATGTGGAGCGGGTGGTGGTTGACGAATCGACCATTGACGAAAGCAAACCCCCTTTGTTGGTGTACCGCGAGGCGGCCAAGAAAGCCTGATATTCCCAGGGGCAACGAGGATCGTTGTCCCTCTTTTGATGGAAGGTTGACCATGTCTGGACAATCCCCGCTGCCCTCAGATCCCATCGATCTGCCCCTCTTGCCGCTGCGTGATGTGGTGGTCTTCCCCCACATGGTGATCCCCCTGTTCGTGGGGCGTCCCAAGAGCATCAAGGCGTTGGAGGCTTCCATGGCCGCCGAACGTCGCATCATGCTGGTCGCGCAGAAAGCGGCGGCCAAGGATGAACCCGCTGTCACCGACATGTTTGATGTGGGTTGCATGGCCACCATCCTGCAAATGCTGAAACTGCCCGACGGTACCGTGAAGGTGCTGGTGGAAGGTCAGCAGCGCGCCCATGTCAACAACATCGTGGAAGGCGAAGAGCATTTCACCGCCACCATCACCCCGATGTCGCCCACGGCAGACCCCAGCATCGACACCGAGATCGAAGCCCTGCGTCGTGCGGTCATGCAACAGTTTGACCAGTACGTCAAACTCAACAAGAAGATTCCGCCCGAGATCCTCACCTCGATCGCCAGCATTGACGACGCGGGTCGACTGGCCGACACCATTGCCGCACATTTGCCGCTCAAGCTCGAGAACAAGCAGGTTGTGCTCGACCTGATCGAGGTGAAGCCGCGGCTGGAAAACCTGTTTGAGCAGATCGAGCGCGAGGTCGATATTCTCAATGTCGACAAGCGTATCCGTGGGCGCGTCAAACGCCAGATGGAGAAAAACCAGCGCGACTTCTACCTCAACGAGCAGGTCAAGGCGATCCAGAAAGAGCTGGGCGAAGGCGAAGAGGGGGCCGACATCGAGGAGATCGAGAAAAAGATCAAACTCGCCAAGATGCCCGCCGATGCGCGCAAGAAAGCCGAGGGCGAACTCAAGAAGCTCAAGCTCATGTCACCCATGTCGGCCGAGGCCACGGTGGTGCGCAACTACATTGATGTTTTGGTGGGTTTGCCCTGGAGCAAGCGCACCAAGATCAAACACGACCTGGGCAACGCCGAGGATGTGCTCAACGAAGACCACTACGGGTTGGAGAAGGTCAAGGACCGGATCCTCGAGTATTTGGCGGTGCAGCAGCGTGTCGACAAGGTCAAGGCGCCCATTCTGTGTCTGGTGGGCCCGCCGGGCGTGGGGAAGACCTCGCTGGGGCAGTCCATCGCCAAGGCCACCGGACGCAAGTATGTGCGCATGGCCCTGGGGGGCATGCGTGACGAAGCTGAAATCCGCGGCCATCGTCGCACCTACATCGGCGCCTTGCCTGGCAAGGTGCTGCAAAACCTCACCAAGGTCAACACCCGCAATCCGCTGTTCCTGTTGGACGAAATCGACAAGCTGGGCAGTGACTTCCGCGGTGACCCCTCGAGCGCGTTGCTCGAGGTGTTGGACCCCGAGCAAAACCACACCTTCAACGACCACTATGTGGAGGTGGATTTTGACTTGAGCGATGTGATGTTCGTGGCCACGTCCAACTCGATGAACATCCCGCCCGCGCTGCTCGACCGCATGGAAGTGATTCGTCTTTCGGGTTACACCGAGGACGAAAAAACCCACATCGCCATGCGCTACCTGCTGCCCAAGCAGATGAAGAACAACGGCGTCAAGGACGAAGAACTGCTGGTGGAAGAGGGCGCCATTCGTGACATGGTGCGCTACTACACACGTGAAGCCGGGGTACGCTCGCTCGAGCGCGAACTCTCCAAGGTCTGCCGCAAGGTGGTCAAGGCCTTGCTGCTCAAGCAGATGCAACCGCAGGTGCGCGTCACGGCTGACAACCTGCACGACTTCCTGGGTGTGCGCAAGTACACCTACGGGCGCGCCGAGCAACAGAACCAGGTGGGGCAGGTGGTTGGGCTGGCCTGGACCGAGGTGGGCGGAGATTTGCTGACCATCGAGGCGGCCGTCACGCCCGGCAAGGGCACCTTCACCCGCACGGGATCTCTGGGCGACGTGATGAAAGAATCGGTGGAAGCCGCCCGCACCGTGGTGCGCAGCCGCTCACGCCGTTTGGGCATTGCCGATGAGGTGTTCGAGAAAAAGGACATCCACATTCACGTGCCTGATGGCGCCACGCCCAAGGACGGCCCGAGTGCTGGCGCGGCCATGGTCACCGCGATTGTGTCCACCCTGACCGGTATTCCGGTGAGAGCCGATGTGGCCATGACCGGCGAGATCACCTTGCGGGGTGAGGTGACGGCCATTGGGGGCTTGAAGGAAAAGCTGTTGGCTGCCTTGCGCGGCGGTATCAAGACGGTGATGATTCCTGAAGAGAACGTCAAAGACCTGCAGGACATCCCCGAGAACGTCAAAAATGGGTTGGAGATCGTGCCGGTCAAGTGGGTCGACAAGGTGCTGGAAGTTGCCCTGGAGAAGTTGCCCACCCCCTTACCGGACGAACCGCCTGCGGTGGCCACACCCGCCGATGGCACACCGACGGCAGCAGCTTCGGTGAAGCATTGACGCCGGAGTCGGGTAATCCTGACTTCGACTTAACACCATTCCGCGTCAACCCTTCCTAATCTGTAGCCAGACTGCGGCAAGAATTGGGGATGGGTTTCGTGGTAACCTTTGCGTTACCTTGGGTTCATGGAATATGAACTCAAAGTACTGCTGCTAGCCAGTGGCAACAGTCCCTTTGCTGACTGGTTCGGAAAGCTTGAACCCGTTGCTGCAGCCAAGGTGCGTGTCGGACTGGTCCGCCTGGAACTTGGGAACTGGTCCAATGTCGAGTGGTTCAAGGGTATTGGCGAGTACAAAATTGACTGGGGTCCTGGCCTGCGCATCTACTTGGCTCGCGATGGGTTGAGCATCATTTTGCTGTTGGGTGGGGGCACCAAGAAGCGTCAGCAACGAGATATCGATCAAGCGATCATGCGCTGGGAAGACTACAAGCGCCGCAAGGTCGCCGCACACAAAGGGGTATGACATGGCATTGACCCGTGACTTCAGGGAAACGGTGGCTGCACGCGTTCAGAGTGATCCGATTTTTGCGCAGGCTTTGCTGGATGAAGCCATTCAATTTTTTGTCCATGGTGAGCCCGATGCCTCGAAGCGAATTCTGCGCGACCTGGTCAATGCCACTGTTGGTTTCGAGCGATTGTCCGAGGAACTCGACAAGCCCGCCAAGAGTCTGCATCGGATGTTGTCACCGTCGGGTAACCCCACCATGAGCAACATCTCGGCGGTCTTCGCTACCCTTCAGCATGCAGTGACCGATACCGCCCGGACGGTTGCGTGAGTTACTCGCTGATCACCTTGATCTTGGCTGCTGCTGCCCGCGCTCGCGCCAGTGCATCCGGTCCTTGCGCCAACGCCACGGCCATGCGTCGATAGGGGCGGGTGGTGGGTTTGCCAAACAGACGTACATCCACGCCCGGCTCGGACAACGCCGCTTCCACGCCTTCAAAACGCGGGTTCTTGCCGTCCTTGTCGGCCAGCACCACGGCACTCGCGCCTTCCACACTGCGGATGAGCGGGATGGGCAGACCCAGTACCGCCCGTGCATGCAGATCAAATTCGCTCAAGTTTTGGCTGATGAGGGTCACCATACCCGTGTCATGCGGTCGCGGGCTCAACTCGCTGAAGATCACTTCGTCGCGGGTGACGAAAAACTCCACACCAAAAATACCGGCTCCCCCCAGATCGGTGGTGACCTTGCGCGCCATCTCCTGAGCGGCGCTCAGGTGCTCGGCCTTCATGCCCTGGGGCTGCCAGCTGTACTGGTAATCGCCGCGCTCTTGCACATGACCGATGGGATCGCAGAACAAGGTCTCACCGTTCTGCTGGCGAACGGTGAGCAGGGTGATTTCGTATTGGAAGTCGATGAACTCCTCCACGATCACTTTTTGTCGATCCCCACGCATGCCCTGGCAAGCGTATTGCCAACTGGCATCGATGTCAGCCGCCGTGCGTGCGACGCTTTGCCCTTTACCGGAGGAGCTCATCACCGGCTTGATGACCACCGGAAAGCCAATCTCGTTGGATCGTGCCAAGAGCTCAGCGGACGATTCGGCGTAGCTGAAACGAGCGGTACGCACCCCCAGGCTCACGGCCACATCGCGAATGCGGTCACGGTTCATGGTGAGATTGGCGGCTCGGGCGCTGGGGATGACGCGGTAGCCCGCTTGCTCCACTTCCAGCAGCACCTCGGTGCGGATGGCCTCGATCTCGGGCACGATCAAATCCGGCTTCACTTCCTCGATCGTCTCGCGCAGAGGCTTGGCATCGAGCATGTTGAAGACACGCGACTCGTCAGCCACCTGCATCGCAGGCGCGCCAGCGTAGTGGTCACAGGCGACAATGAAACAACCCAGCCGCTTGCAGCTGATCACGAATTCTTTTCCCAGCTCGCCAGAGCCCAGCAACAGTATCTTTTTCAAAGGAACCTCGAAGGTGACAAGCCCTGATTATTTTTCAAAGGGCAACCCGTGTTGTATACGAGGTGGCCTGGCAAACCCTCTTTTTTGAGGACTTTTGTAAAAGCTCCGAAATTGCGTTACAATGCCGTTCTACGCGGGAATAGCTCAGTTGGTAGAGCGCAACCTTGCCAAGGTTGAGGTCGCGAGTTCGAGACTCGTTTCCCGCTCCAGATCCTTAGAGGGAAGCCCAGGCTTCCCTTTTTTGTCCAGATTCGGCGCGGTAGCAAAGCGGTTATGCACCGGATTGCAAATCCGTGTAGGTCGGTTCGACTCCGGCCCGCGCCTCCAGAGATTTCTTAATGAAATCACAGACTTAGCCCGCACAAAGCGGGCTTTTTTGTGCCCGTCTTGTGCATGTTTGAATGACCTGTCCCTCGCGGCTTGGTCAGGCTAGGGGGGCAGGTCACTATCGAAAGATTTGCCTCTACACTAAAGTGGCGCGGCATTGAAATGGCCCTATTGGACAATGCGGACCTTGAACTTCCCAACATCTTCTTGCAAGGAGAAACCAACATGACCCACACGACCCGTCGACAATTCATCCTGGGCTCTGCTGCCATGCTGGGCCAGGCCGGTGTGCTGAGCCAGGCGGCGGCGCAGCTGCTCAAGCCGGCCTCCGTCCCCACGGTGGAGCAACTGACCATCAAGGTTCTGACGGACAGCAGCTACGACACGCCTCGTGTGGGAGCCAACAAGTGGGTCAAAATTTCGAGAACCCCGTTCATTTCCCCCTATGACTATCGCAAGGCTTTGCACAACGAATGGGGCTTGGCGTTGGCCCTGGAATCCAAGGTCGGGGGTGAGCAACGCAACTTGCTGCTTGACTACGGATACACACCCAACGCGCTGTTGAACAACATGGACATCATGGGGGTGAAAGCGCAACAGCAGCATGCCATGATCCTGAGTCATGGCCACTTCGATCACTTCGGGGGATTAATCGGCTTCCTCCAAAAAAATCGTGACAAACTGCCTGCTGATTTAACGCTGTACGTAGGCGGTGAGGATAATTTTTGTAACCGTAAAACCGCCAGTGGGGCACCGGGTCATTTCGCCGACTGGGGGGTGCTGGATCGCCGCGAACTGGAGGCATTGAAAGTCAAACTGGTCTACTGTGAACCACCTACCGTTATTCAAGGCCACGCCTTCAGCACGGGGGCGATCAAGCGCCGCAGTTTCGAGAAGGTGTTGCCCAATACGATGGTGGAGTACGGAAAGAAGGACGGTGTCGGGTGTGAAATGCCAGCATTGCAGGCCAAAGCCCAGGGGAAATTTGTGGCGGACGAGCATATCCATGAACATGGAACTGTGTTCAACCTCAAGGACCGAGGCTTGGTGGTGATTTCCTCCTGTGGTCATGCGGGTATCGTCAACACTGTCGAGCAAGCCATCGAGGTCTCTGGCGTTTCGAAGGTCCATGCAGTTCTGGGTGGATTCCATTTATTCCCGGCGCCGGATGATTATCTGATTCAGACCGTCAACGCCCTGAAGCAATTCAACCCCGACGTGGTGATTCCTTTGCATTGTTCAGGCCCAGGCTTTGTCAATGCGATGAAAGGCCTGTTGGCCGATCGATTGGTGACATCAACGACAGGTACGGTGTTTGCGTTTGGTGGTTGATGCCCATGCATCGTCGTTCATGGATTGCTGCAACTCTCGGGTTGGCACTTGGGGCTTCAACGCATGCACAAACCGTGCGTCGTGCCACCTCTGCAGCATTGATGAACGATTTGATGTCGGGAAAGGGGGACGTGGGTCAACCCTTCTCCCTCAATGACGGCTGGGGTAGACGTCGGCATTTGCACGACTTCCGCGGGAAAGTGGTGCTTCTGTATTTCGGCTACATCACGTGCCCGGACGTCTGCCCCACCGACCTGGCTGCCATCGCAGAGCTGCTGCAATTGCTAGGAAAAGACGCGGATTCGGTTCAGCCCATTTTTGTCACATTGGACCCGCAGCGCGACACCGGTCGAATCATGCGGGAATACGTGGCGATGTTTGACTCTCGCATTGTTGGGCTTCGGGGAACCGAAGCGGACACGTATCGCGTTGCAACTGCTTTTAAGACTTACTACGAAAAAGTTCCAGTGCCACGTGCCGGGACATACTTCATTGATCACACCGCATTTATTTATCTGTTGGATCGCGACGGTAAATACGTCTCGTTCTTTCCGCCGGGTACAACGCCACAGCGTATGCAAGTGATGGTGCGCGAGCTGCTTTAAATTCGTTTCATTTCTGGTGGCTAGGCAGACCTGTTGCACCGAGTTGTCGCGAAATCTCAAGGGCAGTCTCTGCTAAAACTGCGCGCGCTTTGGAGCGCTTCATGCGCGCGTCCCGTTGCGTCAAGTACGGCATGTTGAGACTGGCGATTGCGCCGGGATGAACAGAATCAAAGATGGGATAAGCCACATCGACAACCCCCTGAACCGTGTCGCTATCGCTTTCTTCGTATCCCATACGGCGAACCGATTCCAGTCTGCGTTGCAGGGCCACACGAGAGGAACGTGGCGGAACGGCGAGGTTCATCATCTCGTCGATCAGGTGCTCTCGAAAGGCATCGG
>JACCDX010189316.1_pt1 | contig 11570 bp, 12 predicted proteins | sample 7449681 | NCBI WGS metagenome assembly JACCDX01 (sample SAMN15323450, study PRJNA562643) | freshwater metagenome | isolation source: river surface water | place: USA:Blue River Watershed | collected 2017-08-18 | reverse complement strand
TCATTTCGTACATTTGTTGAACACAACTTTCAACATGTTCTAAAGTATGATTTATAAAAACTCCATCAAACACATAGGATCTTTGAATAGATTGAAGAATACCAAAATGTTCCGTTTCATGTGCTCCAACAATACCATTTACTGGAATAACATCTGGGCGAATGATTAAATAAGTTTGATGATTAGGGAAAGCTTCTTTTACCATTTGTAATTCATTATGAAAGCGGGCATCTGTAATAAAAACATATTCGGCACTACTATTTTTAATACGATTTATAGTAGCTTTTACCCAAATATCTGGGTCAACTTGTTTTCTAAATAATTCTGTTCCAACTTTAATTAAAGCATCACGCGGACTCATATTCCATTCTTCAACTTTAACTTCTTTTAAATCATCTCCATAATGGTCTGATGTAAAACCAAAAGCAATCGAACAAATTTCACGTAATGGATCGGCAAATGAGAATTTAGCGCTATTTGGAATTCGTTCCATTAAACGATTTGCTACTGTATCTTTACCACAACGTTTACATCCAGAAATAAGAATAATTTTTTTCATTTTATAAAAATTTATTTTTATTATATAATACTATAATAAATCTTTTATATTATTTTATTATTTTATTATTTATTTTTCATTTTTATATTTTTGTTAAAAAAAATATAATTTATAAAAATATAATTATTTATAATCATATTAAAGAGAAATTACTATATTTATAATATAGTAAAAATGATTAAACATGCTTATATTTTCGATTTAGATGATACGCTTATAAAATCAAAATCATTAATTTATATATATAATGAAAATAGTGAATTAATTGATAAAATAAATTCAGAAGATTATGTTAAAAAACGGAGTTTAATTGCGGATTATTATAAAAGTGGATTTACAATAGATACAACAGAATTTGGTGGTTTAGGAAATTGTTTATTAAGTGATAAAAGTTCATATAATTTTTTATACAATGGTACTCCATTACATAAACAATTAAATATATTAAAAGAAGTAGCAGATAAAGATAATATTGATGTATATATTGTTACAGGACGAGCAAATAAACCAGAAAGTATTAAACAACTAATTTATGAAAGATTTGGAGTATCTATATTATTAAATCATATTTATCCAGTTGGAAATAAAGAAAAAATGGATTTATTATGGTATAAATTAAATAAAAATGAAAATAATACAATTATACATTTATTAAAAAATGGAAGTAATTCAGCTAATTTTAAAAAAGCGGCATTATATGATATATTACAAAAAAAATATGATTATGTAACTTTTTATGATGATGATCCTGAAAATATAAATTGTTTTGATAATTTAATAATAGAATTAAATAATATTGGTTTTCATATCAAAAGTAATTCATTTTTAGTAAAATAAAATATATTATAAATATAGTTTATATGGAAAAATCAAATTTTATTCCTATATCACAAACACCATCAAATTCTGGATATAGTACATCAGTATTTAGACCAATTGTTACACCTACATTTAGAACAAGAACACCTAGTTTAACACCTTTATTACCAATCAATAATAATATAAATTATAATATTTATAAATCAGTAAATAATACAAAAGTATCTAAAAATGTATTTTCCGAACTTATTCGTAAAAAAAATAGTTACCAAAATAAAAATAAATATATAAATAATTCACACTTATTTTATGATACATTTAAAAATGATATCTTAAGAAATGAAAATATTATTGTATATGATTTAAGTAATCCTCCCAAAAATAGTGGATTACAAGAAATTAAAAGCAGATTTGCTACTATATTTTTAATAAATATAGATGGTATTTATAAATATATTGTAAAAAAAATATTTAAAAAAATAAATCCAAGAAGCAGTCAAGAAGATGTTGAATATGAAATAAAATATATTAAATATATTAATCAACATATTGAAGAATTACCATTTATGTTAGAATCAATTATATTAAGAAATGTAAATATAGAAAATGTAAATAAACAACACAATGTTTATATAGTTACTGAATATTTAAATGAATATATTTCATTAACTAAATATATTTTATTAATATTATCATTAAATATTACTGAAAAAATAAATAAATTAGAAATGATTTTACATAAAATAAAAGATATATTTATGATTATGTATAATGTGGGTATATTACACGATGATTTAAATCAACATTTAAATAATATAATGATACATCAAGAAACAAATGATATTAAATTAATTGATTATGGTTTATGTGTTATTAAAAGTGATAATCATTCTAAATTTAATAATAAATTTATTTATCAAAAAAATATGATTTTATTATTAATATTACATAAATTTGGATTTTTAAATAAAAAAAATATAAACATTCGTTCTAATTTTCAACCTATTTCTTATAACATAGAATCAGCAAAAAGTTATTTTGAAATAAATATTATAAATGAAGAAATAAAAGAAATAATAATGCCTTTTATAATAGATTTTACAAAATTACCATTTTGATTATTTTTTATTTTTTTAATTATCTTTATAAATAATAGTAATTCTATTATTTATAAAAGTATGGATTTAGTTAAAAATAATAATATAAAATCAAAAAGTAAAACGAAATCTAAAAGTATTAGTAAAAGTAAAATAAAAAGTATTAGTAAAAGTAAATTAATATCAAAAACATCTTCAAAGAATGTTGAAAGTTTAATTAAAAATTATATTAAATTATCAAATGAACCATATGTATTTTATGATAATTTTTTAGAAAACACTCAAAAAACATTTTTTCAAAAACCGATTGGTATTTATGACCCCTTAGGTGAAAATATAAATCCATTAACTGGTGTTGAATACCAAAATATTTATATAGATGGAAAACCTATTAAATATGATAGTGGTCCTGCTGAAGGAATCCAAGTTCCAAATATGTATAAAAATTGGTCATATATTTGGACAAATTTACCCTTATATTCTAAAGTAACATCAATTGTAGAATCAATAAGAAATAATAATATGACAATTATTAAAGCGGGAACAGGTACAGGTAAAAGTTTTTTAGCAGGTCGTATTTGTGCTCAAGCATTTAATTTCCAAAAGAAAATATTAATGACACTTCCTAAAAAGATTTTAGCTCGTGAAACTGCTCAAACTACAGCAATGTCGTGTGATGTTGTTGTTGGTGAAGAAGTTGGTTATAAATTTAAAGGTGCTCACGAAGTTGATAAAAATGGGAAAATAAGTAAAATTATTTTTACAACAACTGGTACTTTAGTTCGTCAAATTACTGGTGATGACCCTCTTTTAAAAGATTATAGTTGTATTATTGTAGATGAAGCTCATGAGCGTTCAGTACAAACGGATCAAATTATATTATTTTTAAAGAAAGCATTAGCACAAAGACCTGATTTAAAAATTGTTTTTATTAGTGCTACATTAGATACTGATTTATTTATGAATTATTTTAAAGAATATACATGTAATATTGTTGAACTTCCACCAACCATTGCTACTTTTCCTGTTAAAGATATTTATGAAAAAAAAGTTCCGGAAGATTGGCAAAAAACGGCAATTGAAAAAGTAATGGAAATATTACGTTCAGGTGAAAGTGGTGATATACTTGTTTTTATTAAATCGGGTGCTGACGCAAATAAAATGCGTTCTTATTTAGAACCTCAATTAAAAACATTAGTTTCTAATAATGGATCTTTAAAAGAAAACCCTTTTATGATTACTTTAGACGCTGGTGTTACAAAAGAAGAACAAGAATATGCTACTAAAGAATTTGATTATTTAAATCATCCTGATGCTGACCCAACTCGTCCATATACTCGTAAAATTGTTTTTTCTACAAATGTTGCTGAAAGTTCACTTACAGTAAAAGGTGCTGTTTTTGTTGTTGATTGTGGTTTAGCTTTAGAAGATTTATATGAACCTCGACGTGATGCTAATGCACTTCTTGAGAAATTTGTTTCTCAAAGTGCAATTAAACAACGCCGTGGTCGTGTTGGTCGTACTAAACCGGGTATTTGTTATCATTTATATAGTGAAATAGATATGAAAAAGTTCTCAGAATATCCAATTCCATCTATTCAAAAATCCGATTTAACAATGGATTTATTAGATATTATGAAAATAGAATATGTTAAAAATGTAGGTGATTTAAAACAATTATTAGGAAGTATGATTTCACCTCCAAGTCAAATTTTTATTGATTCTGCTCTTCATAATCTTTATTTAAATGGAGCCATTAGCTCAAAAGATGATAATGGAATTCTCACACCACTTGGTCGTGCTTATAGCTCTTTTAGTGGTTTAAATCTTCAAATGGCGCGTTCAATTATTGCTTCTTATTATTATCATTGTAAATATGATGTAATTGCAATTATGGCAATTATTGCTGAATTAGGTGGTCGTATGGATGGTTTATATACTAAATTTAAACCAAAATTTAAAATGAATGAAAGTGAATATGGAAAAGCAATGAAAGAACACGAAAAAAAACAACATCGTTTTGATAGTACTTCAGGAGACTTTTTAACAATACATAATATTTATCAAGAATTTAGAGCATTTATGAAAATACCAAAAAATGTTGAAGTTCAAGTACCAAATAATGTTGAACCAAGTACATATGGTGGGGATGCTAATATTAAAAATGTAAAAAATCAAAACCAAAATCAAAATGTATTAAAAAATAATAATTTAAATAATAATGCTCCATCTATTATTCCAATACATCAATTAACACCAAAAACCGCAGCAGATGCTCGTAAATGGTGTTTAGAAAATGGTATTAGTCATCGTATATTTGTAGATAGTAAAAATAAATTATCTTGGGATAAAATTGGTAATGAAGTGCGAAAAATAGAATTTGCTTTAATGAAAAATGTTCAACCACCTGAATTAAAACGTGCTTATTTTGCGAAATATAAAGAAGATGGTGGAATAGCAAATAAAAAAATGTTAAAAGAAGAAATTGCTGAAAGTAAGAAATTAGCAAATACCATTGAAGATAAAGAAAAAGATGAACTAGAAGATACAGAAGAAGAAAATCCACATAATAAATCAGTATTAAATCGTACTTTAGAAGGTGGTCGCCGTTGTGGTAGACCTAAAAAAGTTTCGTTATCATATAGTAGTCAATATTTAACAAATCGTAATAAAAGTCGTCAAAATTATGTTGAAAGAAATAATTCTCCAGTACCAAATGTTGAAAGTCCTCAAAATAAATCAGTATTAGACTTAACAGCATATGGCGGGTCTCAATTTGGAGGTTATAATGCGAAACCATATGAAGTAAATTATTTCCCAGATGCAAAATTATTTGAAAAGCGTGAAGATAATATATTAGCAGCCATTGGTCACGGTTTCTATACACATATGGCTAAACACGTTAATAAAAACTTTTATACTACATGTGTTCCGATTGAACCAGTCATGTGTTATCCTGATATGAATAGTACTGTATCATTAAAAGCAAAACCTAAATATTTGGTATATTATGAATTATTTATGTTACGAGAAAATCAACCAACATTAAAATTAAATATTGTAAATAAATTACCAACAAAAGTACAGGCTGAAATAAAGAGTGTATATGGAAAATTAATTCCAAATTGTTATAAAACAATTAAAATGAAAAGTAAAAATAAAGGTAAAAAAGGTAGTCGCAAAACTGGAGAAAGAGATAAAATGTTTAAAAAAAAGAAATTTATAAAATTTAAAAAATGGAAACCTTATAAAAAATATTAAATAAGATATTATTTTTAACAAATTTATATTTTTATAGCATACAAAAAATGATTTATTTTTTATAAAAATATTTAATATAATATTTTTATTGTAGAAGTGATAAAATAAAAGGCATTAACCCAGAAATGGGTCATGTAGTGCCAAGCCTCTCTGAGGTGCGGTTATAGTCTTTTTAAGATAAAACAGTTTATTTTTTTATACTAAACTGTTTTATCTTAAAAACGGTGTAATTATGGAATAAATTAGTTAATTTTGATATAGCTTTTATGATTTACATGTATATTTTGATAAATAGTAGATTCTTTATTTGAAAATAAACAAAAACAATTTTTTTCATTTTCATTTTTATTATAAATTTCTTCTTCAACAATATATTCTAATGAAAAATCTAATTCACTATATTTATTTTTTATAAATTTATACCAATTTTCTGCATATGTTTTTTCAGTAACAAATTGATAAACAAGTTTATTGTTATAATATGTAAAATCAACATGTTGAGCATCTTTTTCTGTTCCCCAAAAAGTACTTTTAGTAACATCATGTAATCCATTTGTTAAATTTAATTTTTCTTTAATAAAATTATTATAAAATTCAATAGAAATATCATCAAATTGTTTTTCAAATGATAAATTACCATTATAATCACTATTTTCTTGATGAAAATTAACTAAATGCGGGTTATATGTATATTTATATATCCAATTATTTGTTTTAGATTTAATTGTTAAACAATTTTTAATGTATATTTTTTTAGATTCCATTTTATTTAATACTTACTTTTTAGATATATTTATTTTATGTATTTATAAAATAAATTTTATGTATTTATAAAATAAATTTTATATATTTTTAAATAATTATTATTTTTTTTTATATTTTTTTAATTATTTTTTATAAAAATTATAAATTCTTTTGAATAAAAATAGAATAATGAATCATTTTCTTCAAATAATTTATTTATAAACTTTTCTATTTTTACTTTTTCTATAAACTCTTCTAAAATACCTTCATAATCTATTTGAGTTTCATCATTTTCACACTCTTTATAATGTGTATTATAAATGCGATTTATATACTTTTTATAATCAATATTTTTTGATTTCATATAATTCATAATTTGGTTAAATACGTTTTCTTTATTATTATGTTTTTGATAAAATTCTTCAACTGCATTTATTGTTTTATTTTCAATTAATTCCCCTTTTTCAAAAATCATTTTATGAATAATTGTTTGATTATTTTCATAACTTATATTTACTTCAAAATTTAATGACATATATTTTTCAGCAATCGTATATATCCATATAAACGGAGCACTTTTTTTAGTATTAAATGAATATAATATAAAGCCACTTTTTAGATCTACATCAATATTATAAGCATTTGAAGATGAACCATATAAAAATTTGTATAATTCATCACTATTTTTAACATTTGTTATTTGAAATTTATTATTTTGATTTTTAACATAATTGTTAAATAATGAGTTAATAATTGTACTACTTATTGCTTTTTCAAAAGATAATTTACACTCTTTTTTATATAAAGTCGGATTTATTTCTACATCATCTTTTGTTATTTTATTATCATTATAAAATTTTGATAATAATTTTTCATTACCACTTACTTTCAATTCAATGTATACTAAACTCATTTTTTTTATTTATAATTTATAATATTTACTTTATTTTTAGAAAATATATAATCTATATAAACTTATTTTTATTTTATTTTTTTAACAAAATATTTATTATTTACACAAGTTCCACAATGGTCTTCATTTGAATAATCAATTTTATTATTCATTTTTATATTACAATTATCTATTTTCCATCGTCCTAAAAGGATTAGTGGTTCTTTTGACCTATTTTTTTTAATAAATTCAAAAATAAAAGAAATTTTATTATTAAACATTTTTATATAATAAAGTGTTTTTATATCTTTTTATAACATCTTTTTATAATATCTTTTTATAATATATTCTTTATATTAAAATAATTAAATTTTTATATAAAATATTTTACGTTATATATATTTACTTTCCTTTTCCCATACGAACCTTACCTACAGGACCGCGGTAATAATTATCATTATTCCGAATAACACGGTTTTTCGTTGAACCAGTATAGGTTTCATAATCAATTTCATCATCATAATCTGATTCAGAATCGGAATAGTCTAAATGAGTACTATTTGTAGTTGAACTATTTGTAGTCGAACTATTTGTAGTCGAACTATTCGTAGTTGAACTATTTGTAGTCGAATTAGTAGAAGTACTAATATTACTTTTGTTAGCTTTGGTGGAACTCATTTTATTGTATCAATGGTTTAAGTTCTAAATACTATAATTTTTATATAAATAAATTTTATATAAAAATATATTTAAATTTTTATTTATAATATATTTATTTACTTTTAGGTCAACTTTGGAATAAGAAATCAAATTACATATTTTTAACTTTTTCAACAAAAAGTATACATAATTCACTATTTGTATAAAGTGAATGATGTAAATCTTTTTCATCTAAAAAATCAGGAATATATTCTAATAAATCATAAACTAATTCTTTATCATAACTATCATCTGTTTCTTCAATATAATTTTCATAAACATCTATTTCTTTATTTTTTTTTAAATAATCTTCATTTTCTTCAATATAATTTTTAGAATATGTAATCCAACAAATTTTTTTATTTCCATCATTTATCATAATATTATTTGAATTAAAATATTGAATAATCATATTAACTACATTTTCAATACCATCATTATCTTCAATACAGCGTATTACAGCATTATATTTTTCAACTTCGGTTTTAATACCATTTTTAAAACTATATACATGTACTTCTTCATGATTATCATATTCATCTGAATATTTAATTTGAAATGTAAGTTTTGGAAACATTTGTGAAACACAAATTAACCAATTATGTGGAGAAGTATATGCACTATTAAATGTATATGTAATCATTCCATCATTGATTTTTTCTAAATCAACACATGAGTTAAGAGCATCAGAACTACTTTCCCAAATATTATGTTGTAAATTAATATCAAGCATATTTTTATTACGGTGAACTAGTAAAGCTAATTTACTATTATTTTTTACACTATAATTTTCTTGAATATAATGTTTCATTACTTTCATCATAGAATGTGAAACACATTTTTCAAAAGAAAGTTCAGATATATATTCATAATTCATATATTTTATATCATCTTCTGTAACACGGTTACGTTGATAAAAATAGTTTAATTCATCACTTACACCATATACAATTAATTGATTACGTATATAATTGGGCATCTTTGCCAAATTATTTAATAATAAATGTATAATATTTTATAATATTTGATAGATTTTATATAATTATTTTTAAATAAAATCAATTTTTTATATATCTTTTATTTCTTTTGGTTTATCATATATAATGAAATAGAAAGTAGCAGTGTTTTTAGGTAATAATTACATATTTTTTACTTTTTCAGCAAAAAGTGTACATAATTCATTATTTGTATATAATGAAGGATGTAGTTCCTTTTCATATAAAAATCCATCTATTAATTGTGTTAACTCATAAAATAATGCATTATTACAACCATTATCTTTGTTTTTTTTTAAATAAGTTTTACAATATTTAAGCCATATTCCATCATTTTTAATAATATCATTTTGAAAAAAATCAATAATCATATTGACAATATTTTCAGCACCGCCATTTTCTTCAATACATCGCAATATAGCACTATATGTTTCAATATTGGTTTTAACACCATTTTTAAATTGGTCAATATTTGTTTCATCATATCCATCACATTCATTTGAATGTTTAATTTTAAATGTAAGTTTTGGAAAGATTTGTGAAATAGTAATTAGCCAATTTTCAGGATAAGACCATGCAGTATTAAATAAATACTTAATATGTGAATTATTTTCATTATTCATTTCATCTAAATTAACCATTGAGTCCCAAGCATCCCATTTAGTTCCCCAAATAGCACACATTACATCCCAATCATTTGATTTTACATTATATTTTTCTTTCATAAAATGAGACATTACTTTAGTAATAGAACGTGGAACACATTTTTCAAAAGAAAGCTCACATACAGAAACATTTTCCATATGTTTAACATCTTCTTCTGAAATACGGTTACGTTCATAAAAATATTTTAGTTCATCACTTACACCATAAATAATTAACTCGTTACGTTCATAATCAGGCATCTTTTAGTAATTATATAATAATTAATGTTTATAATATTTAATAGATTTTATATAATTATTTTTAAATAAAATCAATTTTTTTTGGGCAAACACTTATAATACTCATTTTTTTAATTAACATTTTTAGTTTACGCTATATGATTTATATTGTAAATAAAAATTTAATTAAATAAAGTGTGTAATATAAATTTTATAAACAAATTATAAAATAATAAAAATGGATCATTTTGATATAAATATATATAATGAAGTTGTTAATTATTATAAAAAATATAATAAAAATAAAACTCTTACTATATCTAATATACTAATATATATTAAAAATAACAATACACGATTTTTATATATAAATCATTTAGATTTATATATAAACACTTTAAATATTCAAAAAGGAACAATACAAAATATTAAAAATAATATACATAATTATGATTTAGAAAAAAATTATTGAATAGTTATATAAACAAATTGATTGAATAAAATATTATTTATTTTTTTGAATATAATTCTTTTTTCACATTATCTAACTCTTTTCTCATATTATTCATTAGTATTACATTTTGTAATGAATTTATAGAATTTGATATTCCTAAAGCTCCTAATACTATTCCAATAGTTAAAACACATATTCCAATCATTTATTATAAATAATAGATATTTTATATAATATTTCGAATAAAATAAGTATTTATTATTCAGGACATTTGATTAAATGAAAATCTAAATCAAAACAAGCATAACAATCGCTTTCATTATTATAACAAAAATCATTCGGATTAATTGATTGAAATAAATCAATTGTTAACTGAAATAATTCATTTTGAGTATATTTATTAGGATATTGTGACATAATACAAGTTAAATGTTTGGTATATTCATGATTCCATAAAGAAGATTCTGGATTATTACAATTTTCCCAATTTGCATACATTTCGTCTAATAATGTAACATCACTTATTTCAACATATGGTGATCCAGCACAATTTTCTGGCCAATATGTAGCATTATATTGAGGCCATAAACCGTGAATTTGATAATGTGATTTTGGGGATTCGCACCAATTTTGGAGTGCTAGCATATAATAATTATAATTTAATTCATTTGAAATTTTACCTAACATTGTAGATGTTGGTAAAATATACCCTTTGCAGGTTAAAAATAATGAATTTGTTAAAAATAGAGCTTTATGTACTTTCATTTTTATTTACTTCTATTTTAACAATAGATATTGTATAATTTAACTACGTTAAATTATTATTTAGTTATAAAATATAATTTATAAAAAATAAAAGTATTTTATTTTCTTTTTTATTTTTTAATATAAAGAACTTTTTATACATATAAGTATATTTTTAAAAATGAATAATCAAGAAAAATATGATTTAGTACGTTCAATTGGTGAAGAGTGTATTCAAGAAGAAGAATTACGCGCTTTATTTGATAAAGTGGACCAACCGATTGCTTATGATGGTTTTGAACCAAGTGGTCGGATGCATATTGGTCAAGGTATATTACGTGTTATTAATACAAATAAAATGACCCGTGCAGGTTGTAAATTCCGTTTTTGGGTGGCAGATTGGTTTGCTCAACTGAATAATA